>Ga0265342_10000164_pt1 | contig 74148 bp, 71 predicted proteins | sample 4CB327metaG_FD_203125 | JGI IMG/M metagenome (GOLD analysis project Ga0265342, IMG submission 203125) | Rhizosphere microbial communities from Carex aquatilis grown in University of Washington, Seatle, WA, United States - 4-CB3-27 metaG | ecosystem: Host-associated > Plants > Roots >...
GAAGAACGCCGTTCTTGAACTCGGCGACGATCTTCTCCTTCTCGATGCCTTCCGGCAGCACAAAGCTGCGGCTGAAATGAGAGGCCCTGCGCTCGCGCAGCACATACCCGTTCTTCTTCTCTTCCTTTTTCTCTTCCTTGGCCGAAGAGATGGTGAGAAGATTGTTGTCCAACTTCAGCTCCACATCCTTGTCGGTGAGTCCGGGCAGCTCGACCTCCATGAGGAACTCCCCTTCGGTCTCGCGAATGTCGACCGCAGGAAGCGTTGTGCCGTTGAATGTCGGCGCGGCGAGGAAGTCGTCGAACCATGAGGACGCGGTGTCCAGCAGGTCCAGCGTGGTAGGATTGTAACGAATCAGGTTCATATTGCACCTCCTAATGGTTTTCAAGTTCACATCCCTCTGTAAGCATGAACCATGCCAAGTAAGCAAATAGTTTACTAACTATTTACTATGTAAACAATTAAAAAATTATTGCCAAATCACCCTTGGAAACTAAATGCGAGAATAATGTATCATTTTGACTCTTGTAGGTATTTTATGACTCACAATGACTCACTTCACGCGAGTGCCTCCACCTGCTACGATAGAAGGGTGAGCATTCCGCCATTTGAGGCTTTCATTCCGGGAAACGAGCATCCGGGGACCGAGCCCGGGCTCTGGTTCGTCTTGAAGGACACGGATCTCCTCGTCCGGCGTTCCTCCGCGGGGCTGGATATTCCCAGCGATACGGAGATCAATGCCCTCGGCTGGTTCCCGGCGGCCCCGCGGCATTTTCTCGGAATGCTCGGCGCCACGCCCTGTCGTGCCGTGGCGGTCCCGCCCGATGCAACGGCGCCGGACGGATGGAGCTTCGAGGGCGTGCGCTCGCTGTTCGGTCTGATCTCGGAAGGCTTTTTCAGCGTCGCGGCACGAGCCCTGGAGCTCCTTGAGTGGGATCGGAGGCACCGCTACTGCGGATCGTGCGGGAGCCCGACTGTTCTGAAACCGGGCGAGCGCGCCATGGAATGTCCGTCGTGCGGCAGTTTGTATTACCCGCGCATTTCACCCGCGGTCATCATGGCGGTTGTTCGCGGCGACACACTGCTCCTGGCCCGGTCGCGGCGATTCCCTCCCGGCTTCTACAGCGTGCTCGCCGGTTTCGTCGAGCCGGGCGAAACGCTGGAGCAGTGCGTTGCACGCGAAGTGCGCGAGGAAACGGGCATCGAGGTGAAGAACCTGCGTTACTTCGCCAGCCAATCGTGGCCCTTTCCCCATTCCCTCATGGTGGCCTTCACGGCCGAGCACGCCGCGGGTGAAATTCGCGTGGACCCCAGCGAGATCCTGGACGCGGGCTGGTACCGGGCCGACGCTCTGCCCCACCTTCCCGATCCCCTTACCGTGGCCCGCAAGCTCATCGATTGGTTTTGCGCGAAGAGGTAACGCCGTGAAAGAGCACATCCGCTGCCCCTGGGGCGGCGCCAACGAATGGTACATCCCGTATCACGATACCGAATGGGGTTTGCCCGTGCACGATGACCAGCGCCATTTCGAGTTTCTCGTGCTGGAAGCGGCGCAAGCGGGCCTGAACTGGTTGTCCATCCTGAAAAAACGGGAAGGATACCGCGCCGCGTATCGCGGCTTCGATCCCGTACGCGTGGCGCGCTTCACCGAGGGCGACTTTGAACGCCTCCTCGGCGACGCGGGCATTGTCCGCAATCGGCTGAAAATCCGCTCATCCATCAATAACGCGCAGCGTTATCTCGAAGTGCGGAAGGAGTTCGGCAGCTTCGACGCGTACCTGTGGGGATGGACCGGGGGAAAGCCCGTCGTCAACCGTTGGGAGACGGAAAAGCAGGTCCCGCCGCGAACGGAGCTCTCCGACGCCCTCTCCAAGGACCTGAAGGCCCGCGGATTCTCTTTTGTCGGCTCCACCATCATCTATTCCCACCTCCAGGCGGTGGGGGTAGTCAACGATCACCTCGTATCCTGCTTCCGCTGGAAACAGGTCCAAGCCCGCGCTCGTTAGGGTTTGTCGGCCAGGGACCCCCTTTGCATCCGCGCTCGTATTCGATTACATTCCGATTCAATGAACGAGCTCATCGACATCGTGGAGGACGAGGACGACATCCGCACCCTTGTCTGCGCGGGTCTGAAGAAAGAGCGGTTTCGGGCGCATGAGTTTTCAGACGGAAAGAGCTTTCTGGCTTCTTTGCGCTCAGAGAAACCGGATCTCGTCGTTCTGGACGTGATGCTCCCGGATACGGACGGGTTTGCCATCTGCCGCACCCTGCGCGCTGACCGTGCACTCGCCGGGCTGCCGGTGATCATGCTCACCGCGCGCGCGGAAGAAGCGGACCGCGTGCTCGGCCTGGAGCTGGGAGCCGACGACTACGTCGTCAAGCCCTTCTCACCCAAAGAGCTCGCCGCGCGCGTTCGTGCCGTCTTGCGAAGATCGTCGCCGGAAACCGGCAGATCGCGCATCGAGGTCGGGGACGGGATTCTCATCGACACCGACACCCTGGAGGCGTTCATTCATGGTCGCCGTCTCGAGCTGACCCAGGCCGAGTTTCGGATTCTCCGCCTCCTCGCCACACGTATCGGATGGGTTTTTTCGCGGGAGAAAATCCTGGACCACCTCTGGGGAGATGAAAAGAACGTCACCGACAGATCCGTTGACGTCCACGTGAAGCATCTGCGCGACAAGATGGGTCCCGCCGGAAAGGCCATCGTGAATATCCGGGGAGTCGGCTACAAGCTGGCATCGCCCGATGTCGCGGAGTCGGGCGGAGCGGAGCAATCGGAGGAAAAATGAGACGGCGCATATTCGTTCGCGTGATTGCCGGCTACGTCACCGTAAGCCTGCTCGCCGTGCTCGTCTTCGCATTCTATACGCTCCACCAGGCGCGGCAGATCACCTATGACGCCCTCACGCGCGGTCTTCGGGGCACGGCACTCGCCGCATCGGTCCCCATAACGCCTCTCCTGACAATCGGGCGCACACCCGCCCTGGATGCGCTGGTTTCCGGCATCGGCACCAAGGGGGAGATCCGCCTCACCGTGATCGATCCTCACGGCGTGGTGCTCGCCGATTCGCAGCAAGATGCCACTACCATGGAGAACCACAGTCTGCGGACGGAGGTGGTCACGGCCTTCGGCGGAAAGATCGGAACCTCCTCCCGATTCAGCGCCACGGTGCGCCGGTGGATGATTTACGTGGCAATACCGGTCATGAGCCCGGACGGCACCCTTGCAGGGGTCGTTCGCGCCTCGGCTTATGCCGAAGAGCTGGAGGCGGCGGTGGTCCGCGAGCGTACGAGCCTCGCCCTCTTCGCCTTGATCCTTTTCGCCGCGTGCCTTTTGTCGGCGGTGCTTTTCTCCCGCACCATCACGGCGCCGCTGCGCGATCTTGCCGGAGTCGTGGGAAGATTCGCGGCGGGAGATTTCGGCGCCCGCCTTCATCTGCGTCGGAGCGACGAAGTCAAGACCCTCGCGGACAGCTTCAATGCCATGGGCGAGCGCGTCCAATCCCTGTTCCTCGAGCGGGCGCAACGCATGCAAGAGCTGGATGGAATCTTCTCCTCCGTCCAGCAGGGGATTCTCCTTCTGGACAGCGCCGGACGTATCGTGCGCAGCAACAAGGGTTTCGACCTGCTCGCCCAGAACAGGCCCGTGGAGGGAAAGACGCTCTGGGAGGTGACGCGGGCGCCGCGGCTCACCGAGCTTGTCCAGAAAGCGCGGGTGACGGGCAAACGGCAATCTGAGGAAGTGGCTGTTGTGGAAAAAACGGTGCTCTGCACCGTTGAAAGGATGGAAGGGCGCGAGGAGCTCATCGTCGTGCTGTACGACATCAGCGACATGCGGCGTCTGGAAACCGTAAAGAGGGATTTCGTCATCAACGCTTCCCATGAGCTGCGCACGCCGCTCACGTCCATAATCGGTTCACTGGAAATGCTGGAAGGCGAGGTCAGCGGAGAGACCGCGCGCTGGGTGGAGGCCATCAGCCGCAACGCCGAGCGCATGAACGCGATCGTGCGAGATCTCCTGATGCTCTCGGGTCTTGAAGCGCGCGGCGCCGAGCCTTCCGCGGAAGAGGTCGATCTCGCCCGGTTGGCCGCCGACGTCACGGGAATGTTCGCGCACCGGGCCGAGATTCAAGGCATCGGCCTCGAGCTTTCGATTGCCCCGGACCTGCCCCGTGTCACGGCGGATTCCTTTCTTCTGGAGCAGATGCTCGTGAATCTCATCGACAACGCCTTGAAATACACGGAAAAGGGTTCCGTGAAGGTCGCCCTGTCCTCGGAAGAGAACGGTGGCGTCCGCCTGGAGATCGCCGACACGGGGATCGGCATCCCCGAGGAGAGTCTGCCCCGCATTTTCGAGCGTTTTTACGTCGTGGACAAGTCGCGCTCACGAAAGCTCGGCGGCACCGGCCTCGGTCTTGCCATCGTGAAGCACATCGTGGCAAGCCATTCCGGCACCATCGAGGTTGAAAGCTCTCTCGGGCAGGGCACGCGGTTTGTAATCCGACTCCCGCGGGACTTCCGCACGTCCGGGTGGGGGAATTAACGCAAAATTAACACTCCCTTCACCGCCGACTAACAGCCCCCCTCCAGATTCTTCACATGTCATGCATTGGAATGCAATCTCGCAACAGAAACAGGAGGAAATCCATGAAGATTTCTCGGATCGCGGTGGCTGCAATAATCCTCACCGTGGCGGCGGGGCTCGGCTTCAGCCAGTCCGTCCAGTTGGTCGGGGCGGGGGCGACTTTTCCGGCGCCGTTTTACACGAAGGTTTTTGACGAATACAACAAGCAGTTCGGCGTCCAGGTGAACTTCCAGGCAATCGGCTCTGGTGGAGGCCAGACCCAGCTGAAGGGCAAAACCGTCGACTTCGGGGCGAGCGACGTGATCGTCACCGACGAGGTTGCCAAAAGCTTCCCCGCGCCTTTCGTCTCGATCCCGATGGTTGCCGGCGCGGCGGTCATCACCTACAACCTCCCCGGAAGCCCCGAGCTGAAGCTCACACCGGACATCGTGGCCGATATGTTCCTGGGCACGATCAAACGCTGGAACGACAGCCGCATCGCCGCTCTCAACCCCACGGTAAAGCTGCCCAACACGGCGATTACCGTTGTGCACCGCTCCGATGGCAGCGGAACGACGGCGGTCTTCAGCGACTACCTGAGCAAGGTTTCCGACAACTGGAAGAGCAAGGTCGGCGTGGGACAGTCGTTGAGCTGGCCGGTCGGCGTGGGTGGAAAAGGCAACCCCGGCGTGGCCGGCCTGGTCAAGCAGCTCCCCGGTGCCGTGGGCTATGTCGAGCTCATTTACGCCTTGCAGAATAGCATGCCGTACGCCCAGTTGAAGAACAAGAGCGGCAACTTCGTAAAGCCCTCGCTGGCATCCACGACCGCCGCCGCCAATGTCACCATCCCCGATGACGTGACCAAGGTGAGCCTCACCGATACCGAAGCCGCGGACGGCTATCCCATCTCCACCTTCACCTGGATCCTGATCTACAAGGAGCAAAGCTACGACAACAAGGCGCAGGCGAAGGCCGACGCCATGGTGAAGCTGCTGTGGTGGCTGACCCACGACGCACAGCAATACGCGCAGCCCCTTTCGTATGCCACGCTGCCTCCGGCCGTCGTTGCAAAGGCCGAGACGTTGATCAAGTCCATCACCTTCAACGGCACGCCGTTGATGAAATAGGGGCACTGCGGATAGACTAAGAAATGCACGGGCGGGAGCTATGAGAAGCACTCGTTTGTCGGATAGGGCTTTCCGAACAGGCCTCGTCCTGGGGGGGGTCGTGGTGAGCGTCCTGCTCATCGCGATCTTCCTCTCTCTGCTCCTGTCATCTCGTCCTGCTCTGGTCAAGAATGGTTTGCGATTTCTCACCGGCACGGAGTGGAATCCGGTCACTGACACCTTTCACGCGCTTCCATTCGTGGCGGGAACTCTCCTTACCTCGTTCGTCGCACTCATCATAGCGACGATCCTCTCACTTGCCCTTTCCGTTCTCATGGGTGAATACTTCAAGAAGGGAGTATTCGCCAACATCATGCGCACCGCCGTGGAGCTTTTGGCGGGCATACCCTCGGTCGTCTATGGCTTCATCGGACTCTTCTTTCTCGCTCCGCTCATCCGTCTCCTGCAAGAGGCCGTCGGGGCTCCTCCCTACGGGGTCAGCATCCTCACCGCCTCCATTCTTCTCGCCTTCATGATTCTTCCCTATTCCGCGTCCATCGGACGGGAGATGATCAGCCTCGTTCCATCGGACCTGAAGGAAGCGGCCCTCTCTCTGGGCGCCACTCCTTCCGAGACGGTTTGGAAGGTGACGCTTCCCTACGCCCGGTCGGGGATCCTGGGAGGGATTCTCCTTTCCTTGGGAAGGGCCATGGGTGAGACCATGGCGGTCACGATGGTCATAGGAAACGCCAATGACCTGACGCCGAACATTCTAGGCCCCGGCAACACCATGGCCAGCCTCATCGCGAACGAGTTTTCCGAGGCATCGGGTGACGTATATCTGGCCAGCCTCATCGAGATAGCGCTCCTCTTGTTCATCATTTCCACCCTCATCAATGTCGTTGGCAAGATCATCGTCAACAGAATGGCGCAGGCATCATGAACCAGGGGAAACCGGTCTTGGACGCGGCGATCCGGGCGCGATTGCGGGGGGACGGAGCGTTTCGCGGTCTCGTGCTGGGGCTTTCCCTCGTCGCGACGGTTCCTCTCTTGTTCATTCTCCTTTTCATCATCATCCGGGGAGCTTCCTCCATCAATTGGCAATTCCTCACGGAGCTCCCCCGACCCATGGGAGAGACGGGCGGAGGCATCTCCAATGCCATCATAGGAACGATCATCCTGATCATTGTCGCGACCATCATCTCCGTCCCTCTGGGTGTTTTTGCCGGGATTTTTCTCGCCGAAAGCGGAAAGACCCGATTGGGAACCGTCGCGCGTCTTTCCGTCGAAACGCTCATGGGAATTCCGTCCATTGTCATAGGTATTGTCGCCTACGTTTGGGTGGTGCGGCCCCTGAAGCAGTTTTCAGGTTTTTCCGGCGGTCTGGCCCTTGCCATGATCATGCTTCCGGTCATAACCCTCTCCACTGAAGAGACGCTTCTCATGATACCCGTCAGTCTCCGCGAAGCGGCCCTTGCCCTGGGGGTCACCTATCCCCGTATGATCATGAAAGTCATACTCCCGTCGGGTCTGAGCGGCATCATCACGGGCATTCTTCTCGCCGTTGCGCGCGGGGCGGGTGAAACAGCCCCTCTCCTTTTCACCGCATTCGGCACCCCGTTCATGAACTTGAACATTTTGAAGCCCATGGCCTCCCTTCCGCAGACGATTTTCGTCTACGCTACGAGCCCCTATCCCGAGCTGCAGACACTGGCGTGGGGTGCGGCGTTCGTGCTCCTGGTTATCGTCCTGGCTCTCAATATCGTGACAAAGCTGGTAACATCGAGATGGAAGATCCAGTTCTGAATCAGGAGGAGACGATCCTCGAAACGCGGCACCTCACCGCCGGCTTCGACGGCAAGGACGTCGTGAAAGGCATATCCATCGCCGTGCCGGCCGGTAAGATCACCGCGATCATGGGCCCGTCGGGCTGCGGCAAGACCACATTCATGCGCTGCATCAACCGCATGCACGAGCTGGCCCCCAACGCCCAGGTCGCCGGAGACGTTCTCTTGGACGGGGAAGACGTGTATCGGCTGAACCCCATACTGCTGCGGCGCCGCATCGGCATGGTCTTTCAGCGGCCCAATCCATTTCCCACCATGAGCATCTACGACAACGTCGTGGCTGGTTACAAGCTGAATGGCGCGCGCATGGCCCGGGCGGACAGAGACCGCATCGTGGAGGAAACCCTGCGCCGCGTGACCCTCTGGGACGAGGTGAAAGACGCGCTTTTTCGCCGCGGCACGTTCCTCTCCGGCGGCCAGCAGCAGCGCCTGTGCATCGCGCGCGCCCTGGCCATGAAACCCGAGATCATTCTCCTCGACGAGCCGACGTCCGCCCTGGACCCCAAGGCGACGGCGGCGATCGAGGAGCTCATCGTCTCCCTGAAAGGCGTGGTCACGATCGTCCAGGTCACGCACAACATCCCGCAGGCGGCGCGCATTTCCGACTATACGGCCTTCATCCATCTCGGAGAGCTCGTCGAGTTCGGCCAGACGAACAAGGTGTTCACCGTGCCCAAGGACAAACGGACGGAAGAGTACCTCTCGGGAAAGTTCGGATAGGAGGGGCCATGCCGATTGCGCAATTGGACGGGCTGAAGACTCGTCTTGTCGCTTACGGGCGTTTCGTCGAAGACATGATCCGCAAGAGCCGGACGGCCTTCGCCACGCGCGGGGTGGAAATCCTGGCGGCTATCATCAATGCCGACGAGCCGCACGCCAACGAGTCTGAAATCGATCTCGAGGAGGAGTGCACTTCTTTGATCGCGCAGCACCAGCCCATGGCGCGCGATCTGCGGACGATCCTCATGATCTTACGCATGACCACCGATCTGGAACGGATCGCCGATCACGCCGTCAACATCGCCGAGAGCGTCCGCGACGCCATCGACGGGGCCGACGAGCCTCCCGATATGGCGGTTCTGTCCATGTTCGACGAAACGCTGCAAATGCTCGATTGCGCCCTGCAAGCCTTCACGGGGGAAGACGCGCGCCTTGGGCAAAAGGTATGTGAAACCGACCCGACCGTGGACTCCCAAGCCACCAGCATTTTGGAGCGACTGAGCGCCTCCATGACGACAAACCCCGCAAGCATCCCGCAGAATCTCGCGCTGCTGAAAATAGCCGGAAATCTCGAACGGATCGCCGATTTGTCCACGAACATCGGAGAGGACGTCATCTACATGACGGAGGGCCGCGTTATCAAGCACCACCGCCAGGAGGAAGCGAAATAGACCCGACGCGACCGCGCGTGGCGGCGATTGACTGCGGAACGAACGCGATACGCTTTCTTGCCGCCGAGCCGGATGGGGGTGGCGCCTTTCACGTCGTAGGCGAGACGCGCCTGCCGGTGCGTCTGGGGCACGGGGTTTTCACCGTGGGGCGGATCGACGATCTCGCCGCCACCGAGGCGGTTGAAGGACTTTCCCGTGTGGCGCGCGAAATGAAGGAGCTTTCCATTGCGCGCTATAGGGCCGTTGCCACCAGCGCGGTGCGCGAGAGCCCCAATCGACGGGCCTTCCTGCGCCGGGTCCGTGAAGAATCGGGCCTGCGTCTGGAGCTCATCTCGGGGACCGAGGAGATCCGTCTCGTGCACGAGGCAGTGCGGCGGCGCATGCCGCTGGGGACCGGCTCGTGGGTGCTCGTCGAGCTCGGCGGGGGGAGCGTGGAAATCGCCGTCGTGGATGGGGAAAAAGTAAGTTGGTCGGAGACGCATGCCATGGGTGCCGTGCGAATGGTTGAGCTTTTTTCGCGCGGCGAGCCCGGGGCGGACCATTTTGCCCGACTCGTTGAAGAATACGCGGCCACCATTCGCCTCCCCGAGAAGCTCACGGCCCGGCCGATTGCTGGCTTCATCGCCACGGGAGGCAATATCGAGTCCCTATCCCGGATCTGTCGATCAGGCACCGACGGAGCCGGGCCCTCCCGCATCGGTCGTGGGGAGCTGCGGGATCTCATCGGGAGGCTTGCCGCAATGACCGTCGCCGACCGGCAGCGTGTGTATGGTCTGCGTGCGGATCGAGCGGACGTGATTGTGCCCGCCGCCATCGTGTACGCGCATCTCGCCGAGCTCGTAGGAGCGGAGGAGATCCTCGTTCCCGGCGGAGGGGTACGGGAGGGAATCGTGTTCGATCTCATTGACCGACAGGGGATTCGGAGGCCCGCCCGCGCGAAGGGCGACCTCGACGATGCACTGGCTCTGGGCCGCAAGTTCCTCTTCGACGAACGTCACGGCGAGCACGTCGCCCTGCTCGCCGGACAGCTCTTCGATCAGCTCATGACCGTGCACGGCATGGGTGCGCGCGAGCGCCGACTGCTCGTGACCGCCGCGCTCCTGCACGACGTGGGCGGGTTCGTGAGCATCAAGAGCCATCACAAGCATTCCCTGTACCTGATCGCCCGCGCGGAGCTCTCCGGTTTCACCCCGCGGGATATGCATCTGGTCGGCATCATCGCGCGTTATCATCGCAAGTCCGCTCCCAGCACGCTGCACCCGGAGTTTTCCCAGCTCACCGCGGCGGAGCGTGAGCGCGTGCGTCGATGCGCCGCGATTCTCCGTGTCGCTGACGCGCTGGACAAGGAACACTCCCAGAAGATCCGCGGCCTCCAGGCGGTGGTGAAGGGGAGGGAGCTCCAGATCCGGGCCGAGGGATCCATGGACGTGCTCCTCGAGCAGTGGGCGCTGAAAAAGAAGGACGACCTGTTCCGCGAGGTCTTCGGCTTGCAGGTAACGCTTGACGGCGGGGCGGAACGTGGATAACGCATCAGCGGATCTGAACGATGGTCGGCTCTTCATCGACCGCGAGCTGTCGCTTCTGGACTTCTTCTATCGCATCCTCGAAGAAGCGCAGGATTCCTCCAATCCCCTTCTCGAGCGCGTGTATTTTCTTTCCATCGTGAGCTCCAATCTCGCCGAGTTCTTCATGGTTCGTGTCGCGGGTCTCAAACAACAGATAGAGGCCGGGGTCCTGGAATATTCACTCGCCGGTCTCAGTCCCGCCAGTCAGCTCGAATCCGTCCGTGTCCGGGCGCAAGAGCTCATGCACCAGAATCGGGCCTGTCTCCGCGAGCTCGTTACGCTTTTGGAGGCCGCAGGAATTTGCATTCGCGACTATGCCGCCCTGACACCTGCTCAGAAGGAAGAGGCTGACGGTTTCTTCAAGAGGATCGTCTTTCCGGTGCTCACGCCGCTGGCTGTGGATCCCGGCCGCCCCTTTCCGCACATCTCCAACATGAGCCTCAATCTCGCTCTCGTCATCGAAGGCCAAGCGCAGACGGAGCATTTTGCGCGGGTCAAGCTTCCCGCCACGCTTCCCCGATTTCTGGAGTTGCGGGGCGGCTCGCCGGGCGACGAGACCGAGCGGGTCTTTCTCTGGCTGGAGCAGCTCGTTTCGGCCAACGTCGGTGCCCTCTTTCCCGGTATGCGGATCGTCGAGTCGCACCCATTCCGTGTCACCCGTGATGCGGAGGTTTCCATCCAGGAGCTGGAGGCGGAAGACCTGCTTGAAACCATCGAGCGCGGCGTGCGCCAGCGTCGGTTCGGCCGTGTCGTGCGGCTGACCGTGGACACGGCGATGCCGAAGGGCATTCGGGATCTCCTCATGGAAAACCTCGAGGTGGAGCCCAGCGATGTTTACACGATGGAACCGCCGCTGGGCATGAGCGATCTCTCCCAACTTCACACGCTGGACAGGCGTGATTTGAAATACCCCCCGTTCCCCCCGGCCACGCCGGCGGGTCTCGATGATGAGGACGAGGACATCTTTGCCGCGATTCGTCGTAACGACATCCTCCTCCATCATCCGTATGACTCCTTCGCCCCCGTGGTGGATTTTTTGAATACCGCCGCGCGGGACCCCGCCGTGCTCGCGATAAAACAGACCCTTTACCGCGTCGGCCAGAACTCCCCCGTGGTGGAAGCCCTCCTGGAGGCGGTCCGGCATCAGAAGCAGGTGGCCGTCTTGGTCGAGCTGAAGGCGCGTTTCGACGAAGAGAGCAACATCGAATGGGCGCGAGCGCTGGAAAAAGAGGGCGTTCATGTCGTCTACGGTCTGCTCGGGCTGAAGACGCATTCCAAGATCGCCCTGGTGGTCCGCCAGGAAGGGGATCGGATCCGCCGCTACGTCCATCTTTCCACGGGCAACTATAACGCCGTCACGGCGCATCATTACACTGACCTGGGCTTGTTCACGTGTGACGACGCCATCGGCGCCGATGCGTCGAACATCTTCAACTACCTCACCGGGTACTCCGACAAGCGCTCGTATGAGCGCTTTCTCGTGGCGCCGTTCACATTGCGTTCAGGGTTGGAGTCCCTCATCCGTCGGGAGATCGGACATCAACGGGCCGGCCGCGAAGGGCACCTCATCTTCAAGATAAACGCGCTCGTCGACAAGGCCATGATCCAGCTTTTGTACGAGGCATCCCAGGCCGGCGTGCGCGTGGATCTGATCGTGAGGGGCATGTGCTGCCTGCGCCCCGGAATCCCCGGGGTGAGCGAGAACATCCACGTGCGCAGCATCGTGGGACGCTTTCTGGAGCATAGCCGCGCCTTCTGGTTCCGTAACGGCGGAGCGGAGGAGGTGTTTCTCGGCAGCGCCGACCTCATGGGACGCAACTTGGACAGGCGCGTCGAGATTCTTTTCCCCGTCCTTGACCCCCGTCTGGTCCGTCAGGTGCGCGAGGAGGTGCTCGCCGTGTGTCTGGCGGACACCGTGAAGGCGCGTATCATGAGCGCCGACGGTACCTATCAGCGTTTTGAGACCGGGGACACCGAGGTGGCCGTGGACTCCCAGGCGGAGTTCATCCGCCGGCGTTCCGCGGCGGGACAGCGGGGATAGCCCGTGGAGATCGAGGCAAAGCTGCTGATTGCCGACCCGGGCACCGTTGAAACGATTCGGGGCCTTGACGCATGGGCGGGATACCAGCTGCTGCCGGGTGCGACACAATCCATTTTCGATACGTATCTGGATACGGCGGGTCGGCCCATTCTCGCCGCGGGCTTCGTGTGTCGGCTGCGAAAAAAGGGCGACGCATTCATCGTAACGCTGAAGGGGCTGGGCGGTTCCGATCGCGGTATTCATCGCCGTGAGGAGATTGAACAGACCATTGTTTCCGATACCCCGCCCGACCTTTGGTCGGAAGGGCCGGTAAAGGACGCGGTTCTCAGAATGTGTGCGGGCAAAGCGTTGCGCCGCTTGTGCAGCATTCGCCAGGAGCGGCTGGTCCGGGAGCTCATTGAGGGGGATCGTCGGGTGGCGGTTCAAAGCCTCGATGCCGTGACCGTGGGTGCGGCGGGAGACGAGCGATCCTGGTGGGAGGTGGAGCTGGAGCTCCTGCCAGAAGGCACGGAGGCGGATCTGGCCGTCATGAGGGATTGGGCGGTCGTGACCCTCGGTCTGTCACCGTCGCGGACCTCCAAATTCGAAGCAGCGATGGCGTTCGCCGCCGAACGCCGCGCGCGGCGGCCCCTGGCCCACGCGGGGCGCGCCACTCGAGCCCGGACCATCGAGCTGCAGGCGGGGCCCGGGCTCACGGTGGAGGAAATGCGGGAAACGCTCACCGCGATGGGCTACTCCCCGCGGGTCCGACCCGCGCGGACGGACGTGTTCCTTTTCCTGGACACCCACGACGGGGCCGCACTCAAGAAAGGGGCGACCCTCCGGTATTCGCAGGCCGGGAAGGAATGGCAGGTTTGGCGGAGCGACCGCCTGGTGTGCGCCTCGCCGGGCGAGAGCGCGGCACTGCCGGAGACCGGCGACGTCGCGCGTGCCCTCGATTCCATCCGCCCTGAGGCGCACTGGATCCTTCATATGCGCGGGGAACAATCCGAGACCACGCTCCGATTGACGAGCGCCGGCGCATTGCCCCTAACGTTACGGATCAGGCAATGGACCCTCGCCTCGCCGCGGGACGCCGCGAGGCCCCGCCAGATGGTGGACATCGCCGTGACGGGGCGCGATTCCTCGGCCAATCTCGATTATTTCGTCTCCCTCGTGGCCGATCGACTGGGGTGCCGCCCCGTCACCGAGGAAGCGCTCGCGCGCGGGCTTTCCGTCCTGGAGCTGCCGGTGCCCGGCGCGCCCCTCCCCGCGGCGCTTCATCTGCAGCCCGAGGACACGATGGCCGGGGCGTGCCGCAAGCTCCTTGCCGGAGAGGCGTGGCGCATGCGGGCATGCGCCGACGGCGCCCTGCGCGATCGCGACCCGGAGTACGTACACGATCTGCGTGTGGCGACCCGTCGCGCGCGTTTTGCCGCAAAGCTCTTCGAATCCACAAACGGCGCGCAATGGGCGGTGAGCTTGCGGGAGGAACTGGGCTGGCTGGCGGATCTTCTGGGCGCCGCGCGCGACCTGGACGTGTTGAAAGCGCGGAGTCCAAAGATGAACGAGCGCATTGCGGCCGACGAGGATTTTCGCGCGGGCTTTGCCGAACGGCTGCGCCTGGCGCGTTCCGCCGCCCAGGGCGCGCTCGTTGACGGCTTGAGCTCGGACCGCTTCACGCGGCTGTTGCATGCCCTGGAGGAGCCGCCGGCTTCGATGCCGGCGCCCGTGACGGCGGACATGCCCCTCGGCACATTCGGGCTTCGGTGCATCGCCCGTGCATTCGACAGGCTTGCCCGCTGGAGGCGTCGGCCGGCGGGGCGCTATTCCCCCGCGAACCTGCATTCGCTGCGCATTCTTTTCAAGCGGCTGCGTTACACGTGTGAGTTTTTCAGCCCCGTGCTCGGAAAGGGCGTGGGCGGGCTGGTGCGGGCATTCGTGCCCTACCAGGATTGCCTCGGCCATTACCAAGATGCCGTGGCAGCCGCAGCGCTGCTTGCCCGCTTGGGCGAGCAGTGGGCGACTGAAGGCGCCTCCGCCGGCACGCTTCTGGCGGTAGGTGCACTTCTGCAAGTCCAGCGCGAAACCTGGACTGCCGAAAGACGGAGCTTCGATCGGCTCTGGGTTTCCGTCTCGTCGCTCATGACGCGCTGGGAGAAGCTGCGCCGCGGAGAAACAGCATGAAAGTCATCGGTTTGTACAATATCAAGGGCGGTGTCGGCAAAACCACCTGCGCCGTCAATCTGGCGTGCTGCGCGAGCCGTGAGGGCAGGGTTCTCCTATGGGATCTGGATCCCCAGGGCGCCGCCGGCTATGCGTTGGGGGCCACCGGGGCAGAGGAGGGGGGAAGCCGAAGGCTCGTGCGGGGGCGGGAGAGCCTGCGATCCCTGATCGTGTCGACCAGTGTTCCGCGGGTCGATCTCATCCCGTCGCGATTCTCCTATAGGAAACTGGACGTGCTGCTCAGCGACGAGCGCCATCCGCGCGCCGTGATGAAGGCGCTTCTTTCGCCCCTGGCCGTGGACTACGACTGGATCTTTTTGGACTGTCCCCCCGGCATCGGACTGGTATCGGAAAACGTCTTTCGCGCCGTGGATCTCCTCTGCGTCCCGCTCGTGCCGTCGCCCCTTTCGTTGCGCTCGTACGAAGAGATTGTTGTTTTTCATCAGCGCAAGAAGCTCCCGCGGTCTCGTATCCTTCCTTTCTTCTCCCTGGTCGAGCCCCGAAAGAAGACCCACCGCGAGACCATGGCGGTCTTGCGCGCCCGTGAAGATGGGGTGTGCGTGACGATGATACCGGCACTCGCGCAAATCGAGCGGACCATGACGACCCGACGTCCGATCGCCCGCAACAGTCCCGCCTCTGCCGGTGGGCGTGCCTTCGCCGCGCTGTGGTCCGAGATCCGCGTCGCTGCATTGTCTGTTGATGTCCGGGCCGCGACGGGGTAAGAATACATATGCTCGCTCGTGTGCGACGACTCCTCAGCAAGCGCGCCGTCCTGAATCGGGCGGCCATCGAGGCGACTCTTCAGGGACTGTACGACGAGGCGCCCCGGCGTGATCTGTCACCCAAGGATCGCATTGTCATCATGAGCGACATGCATATGGGAGACGGAAGCGCGCGCGATGACTTCCGTCACAACGCCGATCTCGTGCAGAAAGTGCTGCGCGACTACTACCTGGCGCGCGGATTCTCCCTCGTCCTCAACGGCGACATCGAGGAGCTGCAGAGGTTCCGCCTGCCCGCCATACGCGCGCAGTGGACCGACCTTTATACGCTGTTCGGGGAGTTTCAAAGGCGCACGGCGTTGTACAAGATCGTCGGGAATCACGACGAGGCGCTTCACGACTTCGGCCCGCAAGAAGGGGAGACGGTGCTGCTGGACGGATTGCGCCTTTCCTTCCGCGGCGACACGGTCTTCATCTTCCACGGTCACCAGGCCACGATATTCTTCGAGCGCTTCAATGATCTTTCGGGTTTCTTTCTTCGCTACGGGGCCAACGCCCTCCGTATCCACAATTCGTCGGTCACGTATGAGAGCCGCAAGAAATATCGAACCGAGCACCGCGTCTACGGCTTTTCGACAAAACGGAAGATCGTTTCGATCATCGGCCATACCCATCGACCCTTGTTCGAATCTCTTTCGAAAATCGACACCCTCCGATTCCGTATCGAGCAGCTCTGCCAAGACTATACCGGCGTCTCGCGCCGGGCCCAGGCCGCCATCAAGACGGCCATCGCCGTCTACCGCCGGGAGCTCGCGCGCTTGTGGGAAAGGGATCGCGAGGACGGTCTGCGCAGCAGCCTGTACAATGAAAGCATCTGCATCCCCTGTCTGTTCAATTCCGGGTGCACCATCGGAAAGCGCGGCGTGACGGCAATCGAAATCGCCGATGGGCAGATCGGCCTCATCTACTGGTTCGACCCGACCCGCGGGGAGCCCAACGCGGTCGAAGAAGGCCATTCGATGGAGCGCCTGGGCCTCACGGATTATCACCGCCTCGTGCTGAAGCAGGACAAGCTTGCTCACATTTTTTCGCGAATCCACCTCCTCGCTTAAAGGGAAACTAACACTCCCGCGGTAGGTTGTAGCAACGAGGAGGAACGGCATGTCGCGACGGAGCGTGCTGGGTACCCATCGGCTGGTGCATGCCTGCGGGAATTGAGACCCGGCAGCACCCCCCATTGACAAATCTCCCGCCGAAAGTCATTTCAATGGAATGAAGTTTTCACGCGATCGTTTCCTCGTTCTCGGGCATCGGGGATTTCGAGCCCGCTGTCCCGAGAATACCCTCCGTGCCTTTCGCGAAGCACTCGATGCCGGCGCGGACGGCATTGAATGCGACATCCAGAAAACCGCCGACGGCCACTTTGTGGTCATTCATGACGCGGACACGCAGCGGGTCAGCGGCACGCGCGTGGAGATCGCCACCGCGACCCTCGCCCAGCTTCGCGAGCTGGACTTCGGTTCTGGTGAGCGCATACCCACTCTCGAAGAGATGCTCGCCCTGCTTCCCCCTGACGCATATCTCGACCTCGAGCTGAAGGAGGAGACACTCACCGTTGACGATTGTCCGGCCATCGCGAGGTCACTCGACGCGGCGCGGGACCGCAGCGCCCTCATGATCTCCTCGTTCGGGGCGCCGCTGCTTGGTCCATTTCGGAAAATGGGCTTCACGGTCGGGTTTCTCGTTGGCGAGGAAACCGCTTCGCGGGGCCTCGGGTCTTTCCTGCGGACCCTCGTGAAGCTTCGTCCCCAGTACCTGAATCTCCCGGTCGAGGCGTTCCAGAGGCTGGGTGAGCGCACGACGCATCGGCTACTGCGCCTCATGCGCTTCTTGGGGTTCTCCTTCCTCTTTTGGACGGTGAACACGGTGGCCGCGGCCCAACCCGTGCTCGGGCACGCGCGCATCATCGTCACCGACGAGGTGGAGGCCCTGGTCGGAATGCGCAGATCGATGGAAAATTAACCGGCTCTTAAAAAATCCGCAAGCGTATGCTAACACAGCCCTGCCATCCTGCCCGCAGGAGGAATGGCCATGGCGACAAAGAAACAGGGTTTGTGGGACACGGTGCGCGAGGCCATCGACAATTCCCGCACCCTCACGCTCAAGACGATAACGTACCTCCCGCGGGAGCGCGCCCATATCGACACCGTGCTCGGCGCCTTTCTGGAGGCGGCGGGCATGCGGGAGCTGAAAAACAATCTCAGCTATTGCGTTCACGAGCTTGCCGGCAACGCGAAGAAGGCGAACACGAAGCGGCTGTATTTTCGGGAGAACAAGCTCGATATCACCAATGAAGTCGATTACGCGACGGGAATGAATGGTTTCAAGGGGGAGATGGTAAACCGCGTTGGCCATTACTTGGAGCTGCTGCGGGCGGAGGATCTGTACGTGAAGTTCCAGTTTCGTAAGGTTCGCGGCGGCGTGCGCGTCAGCGTGCGCAATAACGTCGAGCTGACCCCCGCCGAACAGCGGCGCATCGAAGAGAAAGTGGAGATTGCGCGCCGCTACGCTTGTCTTGCCGATGCGTACGCGACGACGGAAGACGGGGCGGAAGGTGCCGGGCTGGGGCTGGTCATGATGATGTTCATGCTGAAGAATCTCGGCTTCGGGTCCGACGCGTTCAGCATTCGTGCCGGCGCCGGAGAGACCGTCGCGACCATGACGCTCATCACGCCGCCGATGGCGACGCCGAGCGAAGAAAGCACGAGCGCCTCCGCGTAGCTTCGGGTTCAGTTGAATTTCAGGAGCAGGAAAGTCAGGTCGTCATTCTGCGGCTCCTCGCCGCGGAAATCCTCCAGCGCCGTGCACAGTCGATCCCGAATCACCAGAAGATCCTCGTCAGCGTTTCCTTTGAGGAAACTCCACAAGCGCTTTTCGGAAAACTCGCTTCCCGAACGGTCGGTCTGCTCGACGATTCCGTCGGTGAAAAGAACAGCGCGCCCGCCGGGAGGAAATCTGTAGAAGCTGAGCTCGGGGGCCAGATCGGGGACCACCCCGAGCGGCGGGTTTGACGATTTTTTGCCCAGATGATAGAGATTCCTGCCCTGCGCCACGAGGAAGTAGGAATGGCCCATGTCGCAGATGACCGCATCCCCCGTTCGACAATCCAGTTCCAGGAAAATTCCCGTGACGAAATACTCGAGGCGGAACGTCTCGAAAATATAGCGATTCAATCCCTGGAGAAAAGGGCCCAGGCCGCGCCCACCCGTGTAAGTGTCGAACACCCCGCCGAGCACCGCCGTTATGAGCGATGCGGCGATTCCCTTGCCTGAAACGTCGCAGACGCACGCCAGGATCCGATCCGAGGTCAGGCGCTTGGCGAGGTAGAAGTCGCCACCCACCTCCTTGGCCATCTTCGAATAGCACAGGATGCTGCATCGGGTATCGCCAAAGTGATCACTCTCGCGCACAATTGCAGCCTGCAGGCGTCGCGCCAAGGCGATGTCGCGGCCGGTCGTCTCGGAAAGATAGATGAGGAGATTCCGGGTGGAGAACACGCCGCTGTATCTGCCCTCCGCGTCGACCAGGAGGCAGAAGGTGTCGTCCAGCCGCCGCAATTCCTCGGTGAGCATGCCGGCGACAACGAATATATTCAGGTCGTCACGAAAAAGACGCGCCGGCTTCATGACGAGGGACAGCGGCTTTCTCTTGTACAGCTCGCGGCCGTAACGTTTGCCCAAGTGCTCGAAGAGCTCGCGGCGCAAGATGATCCCCACCGGGGCGTCGCGGTCATTCACGACTCCGACGGCGTGCAACGTGACCGCCTTGTCCATCGCGGCGGCCAATGCATCGATTTCCTCCTCCTGCCGTACATACGTTCTACTCTGGGCGAGCTTTCCGATCAATTCTCCCTGGCGTCGCGGTGGTGGCGCCTCAACGAGAATATGACGGGGATCGGCGGCGTCCTGCATGGTTCCCCCGTCCATCGGACGCGTGGACTCGGGGAGCTCCAGATTCACCGATTCGAATACAAGGGTTTTTTTCTCCATGGTCATGGGCCTGCCTTGGGAACTTCAACGCATCCTCATTAAGAATGACCGAACCGTACGTGAATTTTGGGTTAAATCCAGAGTTCAGGATTCACAAAAAAGTCTTGCCAATTTCATCGTCCCTTAACACTTGACCGCCTATCATGGGGCTCGCACACGCGAAGGAGTCCGTCATGGAGATCACGATCCGGAAATTCGAAGAAAACCACGTCATCGATGTGGCAGGGGAAATAGATATGTACAACGCTTCACGACTGAAGGAGGTCGTGAATGCCCTGAAGGAAAAGCACATTGGTATATTCATTCTCAATCTCAAAAAGGTCACCTATATCGATTCAAGCGGCATCGGGGCGCTGCTCTCCATCAACGCCACACTCGCGCAGGCGGGCCTCGCATTTCGCATCGTCAATGTCGCTCGTTCCGTCATGAGGGTCATCGAGCTCACGAAGCTCGTCGGGTTTCTCCCCATCGAGGCTACGGAGCTGGACGCCATAGAGTCGATCGCCAAAACGCGATTCCCCCTCGGGCGCTCACGGAAGAGCGGGAAGGAAATCAACTCATTCTCAACTCATCATTGATCGAAGAGCAATCATCCCGCCCCTGCTCGGTGAGCGGGTCTCGGCGGGCGCGGCGCGGTCGACAATCTCCGCCCCGACTACTACACTCCCTCGATGCCGCACGATACGGCTGGAAGGACGGGAGGTGTTTCGTGCTTCATGAAAAGAGAAGGACGGAGCGGAAGAACGGCGGCCGCGACGACCTCACTTCGCTCTTGCGCGCAACGGCAATAGACGCGGCCACCTCGACCGGAAAGCTTCTGCGGACGGGTTTCGGCCGCCCGCAACAAGTGGATCATTCTCTCGAGCATGACCTGAAGCTCGCGTTGGACAGAGCCTGCGAGGAGAAGGTCCTGGGGGTTCTCCGACGCAACTTTCCCGGGCACGCCGTGCTCTCTGAAGAAATGGGTTATGCACCGGGACGTGATCCCTACGTTTGGATCGTGGATCCTCTGGACGGCACGGTGAACTACTATCATGGACTTCCTCATTTCTGTACGAGCATTGCCTGTCATGCGGTCCAGGATGCGGGGGCGGAGAACCCGGGGCCGGCGCTTCCCGACGGCCGCCGCGTCGGTGCCGCCTGTGTCGGTGCGATCTTCGACCCCCTTCGCGAGGAGGTGTTCGTGGGTACCGCCGGCGGAAGGGCTACCCTCAATGGCGAGCCACTTGCATTGCCCCCGCAGGTCGATCTTTCGCAGGCAGTCGTTGTGGTATCCTTCGGTGTCCGCGACGAAAGCCTCGCGTTCATGTCACGGATCGTTCCCCTGCTCAGTGTCCAGGCGCAGAAGGTAAGGAGTCTCGGGAGCACTGCGCTGGATATGGCGTACGTGGCAGCGGGACGGATCGGAGCCTTCATCCAGCACGGCACCAATCTCTGGGACTTCACCGCGGCGGCGGTCGTCGTGCGGGCCGCGGGAGGTACCGTGGACGCGCGCGAGATCGTTCCGGGGCGCTATCGCGTGATCGCCTGCAACCCGGGTCTTCACGAGCGGCTGTCGCGGCTTGTCGAGTCATGACCAATGCGGTTCGATTGGCCATCACCACCACCTCCAAGCTCTCGCGTCCGTAGGGGCGGAGTCACATGCCGAACACGACGTCGGATTCCCTGACGCTCCGTCTGGACGTGATGTTCGACGCTCTTGCGCGCGCCACCTCCGCTGCGGTCTTTCTCCTACGCGCGGGATCGATCATCTACGCGAACCCCGGCGCGGAGCTTCTCACCGGGTTCGACGGCGAGACACTTCTGCGCATGCCGCTCACCTCTCTTTTCCATCCCGATTGCCGGCTCAAGGTCGGCGAGCGCATTATGGCCCGCCAAGGACGTGAGGACCCTCCGCGCCGTCATCAATTCAAAATTCTCGCCCGCGGGGGAGAGACGAGATGGGTCGATTTCACCAGCGACACCGTCGATCAGGAATGGGAGCCCGTGGGGATCGTTACCCTCACGGACAGCACCGATCATCACGAAGGGGCCGCGGTCCTCCTGGACGCCGAGCAGCGGTATGCCGAAATTTTCGAAAACTCCGTCGAAGGGATATATCAGTGCCGCGTGGACGGTGCGCTTCTCACGACGAATCCCTCTCTTGCGCGGATCTTGGGCTACTCATCGCCGCGCGAGCTGCACGAGGCGGTGGCCGAGGTTGCCGGCGCAATGTTCGCCGAGCCCGCCCGCCATCACGAATTGCTCTCGGCCCTGAGGGAGGCGGGCGCCGTGCAGGGGTTCGAAGCGGAGCTGGTGAGGCGAGATGGTCGGCGGATCGGGGCGTCCATGAACGCCAATTCCGTGTTCGACGAAACAATGGCCCTTGTCTCCTATAACGCTTTCATACAGGACATCACCGAGCACCGGATCCTGGAACGCCGCCTCGGGCAGGCCCAAAAGATGGAGGCCATCGGGCGGCTGGCTGGCGGGGTGGCTCACGACTTCAACAATATCCTCACGGTTCTCATGGGCTACAGTGAGAGCCTCATCGCCTGCCTTCCGGAAGGCAGCGAGTCCATGGAGGCGGCCCGCGAGATCAAGAATACGGCGCGGCGCGCCTCCCTGCTCACACGGCAGCTTCTCGCCTTCAGTCGGCACCAAATCACCCAGCCCGTGGAGCTCGACGTGAACCTGGTGATCCGGGGCATGCGGAGCATGCTGGGGCGCCTGCTGGGCGAAGATGTCGAGCTCCACATGGATCCGGGCCCCTCGGACGCCTGGGTGAAGGCCGATCCACAGCAATTGGAACAGATCGTCATGAATCTCGCCGTCAACGCGCGCGACGCCATGCCCGGCGGGGGAACAATCACCATTGCGACACGGCTGCGCGACGTCACGCAGGTGAGTGACGAAGGGCCTCTCGCCCCGCGCCCGGGAAGCTTCATCGAGGTAGCGGTGAGCGATACCGGGAGCGGCATGCCCGCGGAAATCCTCGGGCAGATTTTCGAGCCGTTTTTCACGACAAAGCCGGTCGGCCAGGGGACTGGTCTCGGATTGTCCACCGTGTACGGCATCGTGGAGCAGAGCCGCGGATTCATCACGGTGGAGAGCATCCCGGGCAGGGGGTCATGTTTTCGCATAGCCTTGCCACGCGTTGCCTCGGCGGAGCGACCCGATGAGCGGGGGGGCGGCGCTCTGCGCGACGGGGAGGGGCAAGCCATCCTGGTTGTTGAAGATGATCCGGTCGTGCGTCGCGTCGCGGTAAGCGTTCTTCGGGGCGCGCGTTACGAGGTCTTTGAAGCGGTTGACGGGGAAGACGGGTACGCGCTCGTCGATCAGAGACAGGGTCGATTCGATCTGGTTCTGTCGGATGTCGTTATGCCGCGTCGGGGCGGCCGCGAAATGGCGGACCGGATCAAGACCCGCTATCCGGCGCTCCGCGTCCTGTTCATGTCTGGATATTCGCGCGAGGAGCCGGTGGACCTTGGCAAGCCCTTCACGCGCGAAGAGCTCCTTCGCGCCGTGCAGAATGCCCTGCCGCGCTAAAGGAGCTCGCCCTCCAGGGACAGCGCGGCCGCCTTCACGATCCTCACGTCCACGAACGATCCGATGAGGGACGGCGAGGCCCCCGGGATACGCAGCGGTATGCGCCCCTCGCTGCGCGCGGCCAGGTAGCCCTCCTTGCGATCCGTCCCTTCCACAAGAACACGCTGAACCGTTCCGACCTGGGCCGCGTTATAGGCGCCGGAGCTTGCGGTCAGGGCCTCGTTCAGGATGTGAAGACGGCGCGACTTCTCCTCGTGGGGAACGTCGTCGGGCCAGCGATAGCTTGCCGCGCCGGGTCGCGGTGAGTACTGCGCGACGTAGGCCATGTTATAGGCGAATTCCCGCATTGCCGCGTGAGTGTTCTCGAACTGTTCCTCCGTTTCACCGCTGAACCCGACAATGATGTCCGTGAAGAGGGTTGCGCGCGGGAGGATGGCGCGGATCCGGCCCACCGTGCGCCGATAGTCATCCAGCTCGTAAGTGCGGTTCATGCGCAGCAGGACCTTGTCGTCGCCCGATTGGAGCGGCAGGTGAATCTGTTTTGCCAGGCACGGGGAGTCGGCAATCACGCGCAGGACGCTTTCCGTCGTGTCCCGCGGATGCGGAGAGGTGAAGTAGACCCAGAACTCCTTCTCCGTCGAACTGCCGATCCCTGCGACCCCGGCAAGAAGCTCGGTGAATGACATCTCGGTACCTTTTCGGTCCAGGCCGTAAGAGTTGACGTTCTGCCCGAGCAGCGTGATGGACTTGTACCCCCGCTGGACGAGCCCCGACACCTCGCCGAGGATCTCCTGGGACGGTCGCGATACCTCGCGCCCGCGCGTGTAAGGAACCGCGCAGAACGTACAGTACTTGTCGCATCCGTTCTGGATGGGAACGTAGGCCTCGAAGGAAGAAGAATGCCGGGGCTTGATTCCCCAGAAGTCCGAGAGGGCGGCCTGTGGAAAAAGTGATAGAGGCGTGACCACACCATGCTGCCGAATCAGGTCCGGCATCCGGGGAAGCTCCGTGATGTCGAAAAGAATGTCGAAGAGGGAGGCGAACTTCTCCCTGTCGGCGGGCAGTATGCACCCGGTCACGAATGTGAGAAGGTTTCGACGGTTCTTCCACGAGTTCCATGTATTGATGCGGGCGTAAACCCTGTCTATCGCTTTCTGGCGCACCGAGCAGGCTACGATGCCCAGAAGATCCGCGTCCTCTTCGATATCCGTATGCTCATATCCGAGCTCTTCAATGACGGTTCGGGCGCGTTCGGCGTCCGATTGATTCATCTGACATCCCAGATGAAGGAGGGCATATTTCATGGCCGTGAGGCTCCGTGCGAGAAATATACACTCCGGGGGCTCGCATGGGGACGAAAATCAGACAAGGGCGTCCGGGTCGGACTTCCATCGTTCCAGATGGTCCACGTAGCGCTTGATCGCATCGTCGTCCAGATAACGCAACTCCAGCGCAATCTCCCCGAATATGCGCGTATCGCCCTGTTTCTGGTGCTCCAGTACGTCATCAACCTGTTCCTGATTCATTGCCCCGATTTTCATGAGAAAGTCGCCGATTCGATTTGTCATTAGGTGATCCCCATTTGAATTTAGACCTTTTCGTTATTTTTTCCAGAAAAAAGAAAATGGACAAAGCCACAAATCAGTTCTTTGTCGGGGTTCGAGCTCCGGCTTCGTGCCACGCGCCCGAACCCCCCATTGAAATGACCTACTTGGCAGGAGGCATCGTTGCCGGGACCCACTTCGCGAAGTTGACCAGGTGGGCCCAGTAGCCGAGGCCGGCGAAGGTGGCCCAAATGGCCGCCGCTCCGAGCAATGCAATGACGGCCAGTATCCGTACCACGAGGCTCTTCCGCAGATAATACGCGGGCAATGCCACGACTGCGATGAGGCCGGTGAGAATGAATCCACCGGCGGCCACGAGTGGTTCGCTGGTCATCTTGAGATCGTAGAGACGGATTCCCAAGAGGATTGAAGCGGCTCCGGCGAACAGCGCGTACAACGCCAGGCTGAAAAGATCCCAATCCTTGAGGATGGCGATTCCGCCTACGAAAAAGAGCACGCCAAAGAGAACCGACATTTCACCGAATGGAATATTGTAGCTTCCCACGATGGGCCAGGTGAAGATTTCGTGCAGACCGGTCACCAACGCCACGAAGCCGGTCACCAAAAACCCCGGTGCGACCTTTTTTCTGTCCCCGTTGATGAACTTCATGGCAAATACGGCCATGATGGTGAGACCCGCCGCCATGTTGACGAGCATCAGGGTCAAGTAGTCGATAAACATCTTTCGCCTCCTCGATGATCTCTTCTGTATTTAACGCGCATTCCAATAGTAATGATTTTTCCTGCATGAAGCACGGAAGGGACGAACGGGAAGGAGCGACGGTATGAACCTAGCGGGGAGGAGGATCAGGGAATCTGAAACCGTAGAGCTTCGAAAAACAGTCGGGGCAGATACTGTGGCTGAAGTCCGCCTCCGAATGGGCGCTGACATACGATTCGACCTCATTCCAGTTGCCATTCTCATCACGGATCTTCTTGCATGAGGCGCAAATGGGAAGCAAACCGCTGAGGGCTTTTACCCGGCGGAGGGCCACCTCGAGATCGGAAATGCTTTTTTCACGTTCGATCTGGGTCTTCAGGGCCACCGTGGACAGGAGCCCGAGAGTCGCGCATATGGGGAGAATGAATCCGTCGATGAACGCGATGAGCGAAGCCGCATTGGACTCGAAGACGCTGCTTTGCGCCGGCGCCGTGATGGCTATGAAGCCGCGCACGGCCATCGCAGCGCCCGAAGCGAGGAAGAGGATCGCCAGGGAGATCTGCTGAGGCCGAACGCCGGTTTCGCGCGTCAGGATCAAGCCCCGCGCGATGCCCACGTCGACGCCGACGAGAAGAAGTGATACCACGAGGACACGCACGTTGTAGTTAGGCTGCGCGTAGGTGGCAAGGAGCAGAAGAACGATAGAAGCCGTTACCCACGCCAGTCCGAACCACCACTGGATGGGCTTCCCGGCATAGATATTGATTCCCCACAACAGAGCGACCGTCCCGGCGACGATCAATGTATTGGCAAGCGGGGTCGAAATGAAATCAGGGATGCGTCCACGGAGAAAGATGAAAAAAAACCCCAAAACCCGCAAGAGGAAGCCGAAGCCCCAGCAGAGCATGGCGACATTCAAACGTCGTCGGCTCCCGGCGGCCGCGCCGAAGGCGATTGCCACGATCAAAGACGTTATGGTGCAGACCAGCACGAGCGTCCGGATATCGATGTTCTTCACTTTCTCGCCTCCGGGAATAACGACTCCAGGAGCCGCCCATTGCCCGAACACCATGGTATCCAATGCCAGGGCAATTGCAAGCCCACGGCTTCGCCCCGGCGCGTGGAGTGTTGCGAATTGTCAAACGTGCTACAATCCTTGAATGCGGAGGCGGGAAGGAGATGGCATGGAGGAGCACGCATACGAAAAGCGTTTCGCGATGATCCGAGACGCACTCAGGAATGCCTCCCCACGAGACACAACCATCGATATTTCCCGGACCGGACATAACGACGAGCTCGATCAGCTCGTCGACGAGATCGACGGCCTCATACAGAGATGGTCCGACCGCATGGCGGATTACCAAAAGGCGCAGGAGGCGCGATGGAAGCTGATCCTGAGTTCGCCGCGGGAAGGGGAAAAAGGCCTCTCCCCGGAGCACAATCTCCTTCTCGACGCCCTTGAAGCGAACTCCTTCGACACGATCTATTTCAAAGACTTGCAGAGCCGCTTCATATTCACCAGCAGCCCGCACGCGCGCGCGCTGAATCTCGCGGCTACGCGCGACGTCATCGGGCTCACCGATTTCGACCTGTTCAGCGAAGAGCACGCGCGGGAGGCGTTCGAGGACGAGCAGAGGATCATCCGCACCGGAGAACCCATCGTCAACAAGGAAGAAAAGCAGACCGCGCCGAATCGGCCTCCCTCGTGGGTCGTAACGACAAAAATGCCCCTGCGCGACCGCGACGGGACCATCGTCGGCACGTTCGGCATATCCCACGACATCACGGAGCGAAAACGAAGCGAGGAGGCGCTGCGGAAGAGCGAGGAGCGCTCGCGCCTGTTGTTCAACAGCATTGACGACGCTGTTTTCGTGTACGGCATCACCGCCGACGGTCGGCCGGACAGAATCACCGAGGTCAACGACATCGCCTGCCAGCATTCGGGCTACACCCGCGAAGAGCTGCTTCGCATGACCCCGCTCGACTTGGACCCTCGCAATGAGACTGCGCAGACCACGGACTTGCTGGCGTTGCTACGACATGAAAACCATGCCATACGCGAGGGAGTTCACCTCACAAAGACCGGACGACTCGTTCCCGTGGAGATCAACGCGCACCTTTTTGAAATGGACGGCCAGGGCACCGTCCTCGCAACAGTCCGCGACATCACGAACCGAAAGCTGCTGGAGGAGAACCTGGACAAGGAGCGCACCCTCCTTTCGACCCTCATCAATAATCTGCCTGATTACGTCTCGGTGAAGGATACCGATGGCCGCGTTCTGATCACGAACGCGGCAAACGCCTATGTCATGGGGCTGGAAAACGCTCAGGAAGCGGTGGGGAAAACGGATCTCGATTTTTACCCTCCCGAAGAGGCGAGGCGTTACCTCGAAGACGAGCGGCATATCGTGGAGACGGGCATCGCCCTCATCAACCAGGAAGAAGAATCCGTCGATCCCCACGGACATCATCGATGGACCTTGACCACAAAGATCCCGCTCCGCGACGCGCGGGGAAAGATCCTTGGGGTTGTTTGCACGGGGCGCGACATCACGGAACGGCGCCAGGCCGAGAAACGTATCGAGGATCTCGCGCGCTTTCCCCATGAGAATCCCAGCCCCATTGTCCGTGCATCGCCGGATGGCACCATTCTCTTCGCCAACCCCTGCTGTCTTTCGCTTCTCCCCTCGTGGTCAGGCGAGCAGGGAGGACACATCCCCCGGGAATCCATGGCAGAGGTCACCCGCGCGTGGGAGTCCAGCGAAAAGCTCACGATGGAGGTCCGCGAAAACGCGCGAGTGTTCCAGTTCTTGATCGTCCCGATACCCAGCGGCGGATACATCAATCTCTACGGACGGGAGGTCACCGAGGAACGATCGTTGGCGGAGAAATTCCTCCAGGCACAGAAGATGGAGGCCGTCGGCCGACTGGCCGGTGGCGTCGCCCATGACTTCAACAACCTCCTCACCGTGATCGGCGGCTATTGCAGCCTGCTCCAGGACGAGATAGCCGTCGGCAGTCCCACACGGGAGCAGGTGGACGAGATCGATCGCGCCACACGGCAGGCCATCAGCCTCACGGCCCAGCTTCTCGCATTCAGCCGGAAGCAGGTCATGAAACCCCGCGTCGTGGACCTGAACGGGCTCATCCGCGCGGAAGAAAAAATCATGACCCGGCTGTTGGGCGAGGACATCGAGTTTCATACGAATCTTCAATCCGATGCGGGTGCCATCAAGGCTGATCCGGGCCAGATGGAGCAGGTGCTCATGAATCTCGTGGTCAACGCGCGGGATGCAATGCCGAAGGGCGGCCGCCTCACCATTGAAACGTCAAACGAGACACTGGACGCGGCGAGTCTCGGCGAGCACGCTGGAGCGGCGCCGGGCCAGTACGTGCGCATGGCGGTGATCGATACGGGTCACGGAATGGACCCCGAGGTTTTCTCGCACATTTTCGAGCCTTTTTTCACCACGAAGGAACGGGGCAAAGGGACCGGTTTGGGTCTTTCCACGGTTTACGGTATCGTGAAGCAGACCAACGGCCACATCATCTGCGCAAGCGAGCCGGGAGCGGGAACGACATTCACCGCATACTTCCCGCGCACCTTCGAGAGAGATGAGGAGCAGGATGTCCGCGCGAATGCGCGGAGCTCGTTGCGGGGCGGGGAAAGGATCCTTCTGGTGGAAGACGAGGAGACGGTGCGCCATTTCGCGCGCATTGTCCTGGAGCGCAACGGCTATACAGTGATCGAGGTATCAAGGGGAACGGAGGCACTTGCGGCCGCCGCCTCCGACCATTGCGCCATTGATCTCGTCGTTACCGACGTCATCATGCCTCAGATGAGCGGGAAGGATCTCGCGCAAAGACTGTCAGAGGCCTGTCCGGGAGTGAAGGTGCTTTTCATGTCAGGATATACCGGAGATGTGATCGCTCAGCACGGCATGCTCGACCCGAGAATCCATTTCATATCCAAGCCGTTCAGCGCCGGCGATTTCTTGGCGCAGGTTCGCCACGTGCTGGATGAAACGGCTCCCTAGCGCTCCGCGGAGCGCATTATTCTACCGGCGCGCAATGCGGAATCCATACACGTTGAAGCGCGATCCCGGATCGCTCGTGAAGCTGCGAAAAGCGCACCGCATGCCGCTGGCGAAATCGATGACCCATGATCCACCGCGAAGCACGAAGCTCTGGGAGGCGGAATCGCTGTCGAACTCGTAACGATCCGTCGTAGGGTCTTTCCCGATGCTATTATCCCCCTCGCGATTGTCCGTGGTCCATTCCCACACATTGCCTGCCATGTCGGCAAGGCCCTGCGGCGTATCCCCTTGCGGGCTTTTGCTCCCGACGTTCGCGCTGTTGGAAGCGCGCGCCGGCTTGACCTGACAGACCGCGAGTGACGGATCCCATGCGTCGCCCCACGGAAAGAGACGCCGTGGCGAGCCCGGAGCACCCTTGGCCGCCGCGTATTCCCACTCCACTTCCGTGGGCAGCCGATACCCGGAGGCGGTCAGATCCGCGCGGCCCGACTCGTCATAGGCCTGTGACAGGCCCTCCTTCACGGAAAGCCAATTGCAGAAGGCAACAGCCTCGTACCAGCTCACCCCAACCACGGGTTGATCCGGACCGTTGAATCTCTTGTCGGTCCAATATCCCGGCTGCGTCTTCTTGCCTTTCCAGAGCCAACCGTTCTTGGTCCAATAGCTCTGCTCGGCATATCCGCCGCCGGCAACGAATTGGGCGAACTCGCCGTTGGTGATCAGGAACCTTGAAACTGAGTAGTCGGCGGATATGGTTTCCTTGACGCCCGGTCCGAACGTTCCGTCTCCCATCATGAAGGAATCCCCGGCGGCGTGAATGGCAACGAGGGAGACCAGAGGAGTTCCCGCTTGCGCGTCCTGCGGGAAGGCCAGGAAGGGGGAGAGTACGAGCATCACGAGAGAAAGGAGCAACCTCGAGGGCGGACACGGCGTATCACGGGTGCGGTCATCCGATTGCATGTCAGGCACACTGTTATTTTCGACGAAAATGATCAAGATCCTGAGAAGCATCTCTTCTATAAAATTCTGTTAGTAACGGGCGGCAACGAGCCTGGACAGCCCTGTAAGCCACGATGTGGCTCCGGCAAAATCTCTTGTTTGACTTTCCCTCAGGAGCGATATTCCAAGTACCGACTCATGGCGGAAAAGGACCTGGTTGAAATCTTATTCGACTCGCAAAAGGCCTGGGAGCGCTGGCTGAAAGCCAACCATGCCAGCTCGGGCGGAGTATGGCTGCGAATTGGGAAGAAGGAAGCGGACGAGGCTTCGGTCACGTATGAAGAGGCCGTGGAGGCCGCTCTTTGTTATGGGTGGATCGACGGTCAGAAAAAGGGCAAGGACGATTCTTCATGGCTTCAACGCTTCACCCCACGCGGGCCGCGGAGCATCTGGTCGCGCATCAACAAGGAAAAAGCGGAGAAGCTCGTGGCGGCCGGCCGCATGGCCCCGGCCGGACTCGCGGCGGTGGAAAGGGCGAAGCGGGACGGCCGATGGGACGCCGCCTATCAGTCGCAGCGAGCGGCCACCGTACCCGAGGATCTGGAAGCGGCCTTGGATGGCGACCCCGAGGCACGTGCCTTCTTTGCAACGCTCTCCAGCATCAACAGATACGCCATCCTCTTTCGGCTGCAGACGGCGCGGAGGCCCGAAACCCGCGCGCGTCGGCTTAAGATCTTCCTGAACATGCTGCGGCAGCATAGAACGATCCACTGAGCCACGGCGCCTGCCGCATCATGAGAGGTTCCGACGCATGATGAAGTCCGTCTGACGCTCGTCCCCCACGAAGAAGTCATGCGTGCCCATCTTCGTGAAGCCGGACTTTTCGTAAAAGCGGATCGCCTTCTCGTTCTTCTCCCACACGCCCAGCCAGACGAAGGCTTTCCCCTTCTGGCGCGCTTCTTCGACTCCCTTTTCGATCAGGATTCTTCCCAGCCCGCGTCCTTGGAACGGAGCATCGACGTAGACGCGCTCCAGCTCCAGCGATTCAGGGTCCTGCAGGTCGCTCTGGGCTCCGGCCTCATTGATTTTCAGGTACCCTGCCAGCTCACCGTCTACAATAAGGAAAAAAAAGGTCGATTCGGGGCGTGCGAGCTCACGCCGAACACGTTCTAGGTCAAATGCCTTCGCGAGATAAGCGCGCATGTTTTGCGGAGTGTTGAGGTGGCGGAAGGTCTGATCATACGTGCGATACGAGAGGTCCCTCAACGTCTGGAGATCCGACGGTTGGCAGTGCCGAACAACGATTGCCAAACGGGGGCCTACCGCATGCCATTGATGGAAATTACCGCCTTCCCTTCGCGGACAATCAAGAGGCACACGCCTCCATTCGTGTCATAGACCGAAAAGGCTTGCTTCACCGCCTCGAAAGGGTATTGCTTCTTCACGGCGGATTCCGGGCTCACATAAATCTCGGTGATCTCCCCGTTGGTGACCAGGGCGATCACCGCGTGCTTTTCTCCCGCAACCTGTGCGGATTGAAGGGTATTCATGAGTATCGGATCTCCCATGACGCGCCGGGTAACGCTCCAATCGAGGTCGGTCTCTTCGGGCGACATCTCTTCATAAACGATTTTCTCCATAGCGCGACCCTCCGGCTTCGGCGATTTTCGGGATTGTAGCCATGGGCAATGGGACATGTCAACAAAGAGGAAGAGAACGATATGAAACAACTCCCCCCTGGATCGCCGGGCCGTTAAAAACTCTAGCGGTCTGGGGCCGAATACACCGTCTCAATTGACCACGGCAATGGCCATGCCGTCATGCCCCTTGGCGCCGACGGTCTGCAGCACCGTTGCGCTCACGGCTCTGGAAGCGGAGAGAGTCTTCAGAAACGCGCTGATGCCGCGGGCGTTCTCGTCCGCGTTCGCCGGATCCAGCACCGCTCCACGACGGATGACATTGTCGGCGATGATCAACGAACCAGAATGGACGAGCTTGAGTGAGAGCTTGAAGTACTTCTCATAGGACACCTTGTCGGCATCAATAAAGATCATGTCGAAAGGTTTGCCGCCTTCACTGATGAGCTTCCGAAGCGCCGCGGCCGCGTCACCGATCCGTATGTCGACGATTCTGCCGAGACCGGCACGAGCGATATTGTCTCGTGCCACCTGAGCGTGCATCGCATCGACCTCCAAAGAAATCAGTTTTCCCGTAGGAGGAAGAGCACGGGCCATCCAGATCGTGCTGTAGCCTCCCAATGTGCCGATTTCCAGGATCTTTTTCGCGCGGCCGAACTTCGCCAACAAATGCAGAAACTTGCCTTGGGGCGAGGAGACGCTGATGTTCTGTATCGATGCCTGAACCAAGGACTTCGCGACCGCCTCCAGATGCTCATCGTCCCGGGAGAATTGGTCGTGGATGAATTGATCAATGGATTCGAACAGGCTGGATTCGCTCACTGAATAACTCCTCGTCCTGACGTGAGGCCGTCCCGAAGACATTGCGCCCCATGACAATAGATACAAAGGGCGTTTCAGAGAGGCAAGCAATTGATGGTCTCGAACGAAAAATGATCCTCGCCGAGCTGATTTCCGCCAAGGGCCCCATGAACGCGGCGGCGAAAGCGCGACCCGAATTATTTCCACTCTTCACCTACGCATTTGTAGGAAGTTGTTCTCTTACATACGCAAATGTAGGTTGGCGAAATCTTAATACCCTCAAAATCCCTTGAAATTCGGGAATCCGGGCTCCGGAAAGACTGGCACGCTTCTTGCAACTAACCCACATCGCATCTTTGTGTGATGCGATGCAACACGTCAAGGAGGTGAGGGTATGCGAAAGAAGAAACTACGCTGGTTCCTGACTCCGGCAATTGCGATGTTCCTCATGTTCGTCGTGAACACCATCGTGAGCGCTCAAACACAGGCCACCAGCGTCGATGACCTTGTCACGTCCACGAACATCATGTGGACACTCATCACGGGATTCCTGGTCTTTTTCATGCAAGCGGGATTCGCACTCGTGGAGACGGGTTTCACCCGTTCAAAGAATACGGCGCACACCATGATGATGAACATGATGGTGTTCTGTATCGGTGCCCTCGGGTACTGGGTGGTAGGCTTTGCTTTCCAGTTCGGTGGCGTGAACACAACGTTCCCGGCTATCGGAAAGATCGCGGCCGTCTCATTCGCTCCATCGACCCTTGGTGATCTGACCGGACATCTCGACAAATGGCTCATCAGATTCGGGCAGGTCGGCATCCTCGGCGGGGACGGCTTCTTTCTGACGCACGGGGCCAGGGACGTCAGCGGCCTTCTTGCCTTCTTCCTTTTCCAAATGGTGTTCATGGACACCGCGGCCACCATTCCGACGGGCGCCATGGCCGAACGTCTGAAGTTCACCGGGTTCGTCCTCATGGGACTCTGGGTGAGCATGGTCATCTATCCGCTGGTCGGCGGCTGGGTTTGGGGCGGCGGCTGGCTCGCCAACCTGGGAAGAACAGCCGGCTTGGGTAACGGCGCGGTCGACTTCGCGGGATCTGGAGTCGTCCATATGATCGGAGGATCGGTGGCTCTCGCCGGGGCGATCGCGATCGGCCCGCGGATTGGCCGCTTCAATGCGGATGGCACGGCGAACGCCATGCCTGGACATAACATCCCAATGGGCGTACTGGGAACCATCATCCTGTTCTTCGGTTGGTTCGGCTTCAACCCCGGCTCCTCTCTCGCGTTCTTCGGCGTCGGCCGCAATCTTGCAGCGAATGCCGCTGTAAACACTTTGCTGGCTGGTGGGGCGGGCGGTGTTGCCGCTATGTTGTACATGTGGTGGTTCGGTCCTACGAAGAAGCCCGACCCGGGCCTTTCGGTGAACGGAATTCTGGCTGGGCTCGTTGCGATCACTTCACCCTGCGCCTTCGTCAATAGTACGGGGGCCGTCGCGATCGGCCTTATCGCGGGCGTCATCGTATGTCTGGCCTCGTTCCTCATTGAACGCCTCCATATCGATGATCCCGTCGGCGCCATACCCGTTCACTTCTTCAACGGCATCTGGGGTCTGATTTCCGTCGGTATCTTCGCCGATGCCGGGGCGAGCTCGGCGGGTTGGAACGGCGTCGACGGCCCGATCACCGGCCTGTTGTTCGGCGGCACGACGCAGATCTGGGCGCAGCTCCTCGAAGTCCTTTCGATATTCGTCGTCGTGGGAGGACTCTCGTTCCTCTTCTTCAAGCTGCTGGCGGCCGTGAAGCTCCTGCGCAGCGAACCGGCGCACGAATTGATGGGTCTGGACGTGCCCGAAATGGGCGTGCAGGGGTACTCGACGGTGGACGTTCATATGCACGGCAGCGCCTTGCCGCGGCAGTCGCCCCGCATTGGCCCCAAGTAGTACACTGGGCTTGCGTGAAAGGAGTTGAGATCATGAGCAAGAAAATAGAGGCAATCATCCGAGAGGACGCGCTGGACGCGGTCAAGGACGCGCTTCATGAGATAGGAATTATCGGTATGAACATCTTCGAGATCCGCGGCCACGGGAGGCAAGGCGGCCTCGACATGGCATGGCGGGGAACGACGTACAAGATGGACCTGCTGCCGAAGCTCCAGTTGAACATCATCCTGAGCGACAACAACGTGGACAAGACGGTGGAAGCCATTGTGAAAGCCGCCCGAACGGGCAAGGAGGGTGACGGGCTCATCTTCGTCTACCCCGTGGATGATGTCGTGCGCATCCGAACAGGAGAGCGCGGCCACGACGCTTTGATGTACGCGGACGACATCGACACGCGAAAGCAGAAGAAATAGGATACAGGAGCTTCTCCGGGGCGGGTGCCGCGCGAATGATCACGTGCGCGGGCAGCCCGCCCATCTTTTTGCACTGTGTTTTCGCGCCTGCCAGTTATTTGCCCACCATGAAAGCATTCGCATCCGAAAAGGAGATGGCCTCAGCGGCAAAGGAGAATGTCCCTCGGTCCATCATCTCCCGCGCCGCGCGAAGAAACGCGCCTAAAGCGGCGCGGCACAGCGCCGAGCCCAGGCTGATGCGCTTCACTCCCAGCGCCGCAAGACCCCCCACGGAGAAGGGAGCGCCCGTCCCCGGCGCGCGGCCCATGATGACATTGACAGGCTTTTGGCAGGAAGAGCACACCGTTCGGATGTCCTCGGCGCTCGCGAGCCCGGGAGCGAAAAGGGCATCAGCTCCGGCCGCTTCGAAGGCCTTGAGACGGCGGATGGTGTCCTCCAGATCCGGACGGCCGTGCAGGAAATTCTCCGCCCGAGCGACAAGGACAAATGGGAAGGGAAGGGCGTGGGCGGCCGCGGCAGCGGCGGCTATGCGCTCCACGGCATGCTCGAGATCGTAGATGGGCCGGCGGGGGTCTCCCGTTGCATCCTCGATGGATCCGCCGACCAGTCCCGCCGCGGCAGCCAGCCGGATCGTTTCAGCCGCGGCCTCGGGAGAATCGCCGAATCCGTTTTCGAGATCGGCCGCCACGGGAAGGTCGGTTGCATCGACAATGGATTTGGCATTGGCGAGGGTCTCCTCGCGCGTTACGATGCCTTCCCCGTCTCGCCTGCCAAGACTGAAGGCGAGGCCCGCGCTCGTCGTGGTGAGGGCATCGAATCCCAGCGCGGAGAGTATTCGCGCCGTGCCGGCATCCCAGGGATTGGGTATGACAAAAGCGCCCGCACGGAGGTGCAACGCGCGGAACTTCTCACCTTTTTCCGTTTGAGTGGCACGCATAAGTCCCTCCTTTCCTTTTGAAAGAGATTCTCACGTGCGACGCGAGGGGTCAACGCGGTGCGCCGCCCGCGTAGCGCGTGTGCCGCGCTTCTTCTGCAGGATCTCGCGCCTCGCTTCCAGCCCCGCGCGCAGCTCCCGCAAGGCGTCGACTTTTTCGTCGATGAGCGCCATTTGCTGGCCGATGAGCGTTATCGCCCTGTCGAGCTTCGCGCTACGCTTTTTTGGATCCTCGTGCTCGCGCCATGCGCCGCGGAGGGTTTCGATCTCCTCTTCGGCCTCGACAATTGCCTTTGTTTGTGCCAGGGACAGCCCCAGCGTGGACCGGAAGCGGCAAATCATCCGCAGCCGGCGCACCGTATCGGTGGGAAAAAGGCGATAGTTGCCCCCGCTGCGCGTGGCCGGCGCCAAGAGACCGATCTCCTCGTAATAGCGTATTGTCCGCTTTGTCAGACCCGTTTCCAGCGATACCTGTTCGATGCGGAGGAGCTTCGCGTCCGTCATGGATTTACATCCGCCTTTTGCATCACGAGTATAACATTGACGTTGACGTAAATGTAGAGTTTCCTTATTCTTCATCCATGCATCACAGCTCGCGTAAGGCCGCGGCCACTCGCGCCGTTTCCCCCCCGGAGGAGTCTTCCTCCTACAAATGGCTCGCCCTGTCCTGCACGAGCCTCGGCGGCCTCATGGCCACCCTCAACGGCGGGACGCTCATCATCGCCTTGCCGGATCTCATGAAAGCCCTCCACGCGGGTCTTCTTTCCATCGTGTGGGTTCTCATCATCTACCAGCTTGTGCAGACCGTCGTCGTCCTCACCGCCGGGCGGATCGCCGACATGATCGGCCGCAAGACCCTCTACGTGGCCGGGTTTGCACTTTTCGGTGTTTCGGCCGCTGCCGCCGGATTCGCCTCCAATGCGGGGCAGCTCATCGTTGCCCGAGCCGTGCAAGGGGCCGCGGGGGCCTTCATGGTTGCCAACAGCTCGGCAATCGTCACGGATGCTTTTCCAAAAAAGCAGCTCGGGCTCGCGCTGGGCACCAACATGATCATCATTGCAGCCGGTGCAATGCTCGGCACGATTCTCGGGGGATGGCTCGTTTCGCTGGGATGGCGCTGGGTATTCTGGTTCAATATCCCCCTGTCCCTCATCGGAACCGTCTGGGCCGCGGTCAATCTGCGCGAACAGTCGGAAAGGGAAAAAGGGGTTCGCCCGGACTTCGCCGGGACCCTCACCTACATGGTGGCGATGACGGGCCTCCTGGTCGCGCTCACCGAGGGTGGATTCATCGGCTGGGGGACGCCCGTCGTCATCGTGGGATTGGTGGCGGCGCTCGCGGGATTCGCCGCTTTCGCGCGGATCGAATCCCGCGCCGCCTATCCCATGATCGACGTAACCCTCTTCCGTCACCACGGCTTCACGCTGGGCAACATAGCCGTCTTCTTGAGCGCCATCGCCCGAAACGGCGTTACCTTTCTGTTCGTGCTCTATTTTCAGGGCCCCCTCGGTTACGATGCATTGCGCGCTGGTCTCCTTCTTCTCCCCTATGCCGCGAGCATGCTCGTGGTGTCGCCTATCGCGGGAATCCTGGCGGACCGCACGGGGTCGCGTGGCCTGACCATCGCGGGGCTCGCGGTCAGCACCGTCGGTCTGGCCGGCATGGCATTCATCGGCCTGCACACCGCCTATCTGTACGTGGCCCTCACGATGGTGGTGCTGGGAATCGGCAGCGGGCTTTTCAATTCACCCAACACGCGCACGATCATGATGAGTGTTCCACCTCATCGTCGGGGGATCGCCGCCGGAACCCGCTCGATGCTCCTGAGCTCCGGCGGCGTGGTCAGCACAGCCCTGGTCCTCGTGTTCATCACCAGCAGGATCGATCCCCAGGATCTTCTGTCGATATTCACCGGTGTGACCACGGGCATCGCCCCGGCCGCGCAGGGACACTTCATCTCGGGTCTGCGCGAGTCATTCGCCGTCATGGTCGTGTTCTCCCTCCTGAGTCTGGGCGTTGGCATGATTCCGCACCAGGGGGAGACCCGTGCCGAGGAAGAAGCGACGAGCTAAAAAGAGAGCGTCCTCGCTTGCGTCCCGGCCCGGCCTCCTGTACAGTGCCGGCATGGCAAGCGAGGATCCTTCTGCTTCGGGCCGGATCGTTTTTGTAGGGCGCTATCGGGGCTTTCTCATTTCATTGGTGATCCTGATCCATACGTCGATCACCTACGGCGCCGCCGGCTCCTGGTATTTCTCGCAGCCCCACGACATCCTGTGGGTGAAGATCGTCGGCACTTTCATTTGCTCCTTCGCGCAGTCCTTCGCCCTCGGGGCCTTTTTCTTCATCTCCGCGTATTTCCTGCCGGATTCGGTGGATCGCAAAGGCGTCGGCCGCGCCTTGCAGGATCGCGCGGTCAGACTCGGCATACCGTTTTTCATATACTATTTTCTCGTGAACCCTCTCCTCGTCATGGCAGTGAGCGGCTGGGGACACGGCAGACCCATCCCCTTCGGACCCTGGTTCGGCTCCGGGCCGCTCTGGTTCGTCGAGGCCCTGTTCGTATTCGTCGCGATGTACTGCGTGGGTCGTCTGATTCTGAAATCCCCGATTCGTCTGTTCCGCTGGTCCGGGCCCCCGACCACGCTTTCGATTTGGATCTACATCGTCATAGCGGCGGCACTCGGATTTCTTGCCCGTGTGTTCTTTCCCATCGGGTGGCAGTTCTCGAATCTGCAGCTCGGCTTTTTTCCCATGTACATCATCCTCTTCATGGCCGGCATCAAGGCATCGCGCGAGAGATGGCTGGAACTGTTGGGCCGCGTCAATGTCGGGCCGTGGGCAATCCTCTCCGTCGTCGGGATCCTCGCCTATCCCGTGCTCCTCGTTGGAGGCGGCGCGCTCCATGACGTCGCCCCGTTCATGGGCGGGCTCGCATGGCAGAATGCAGCCTATGCACTGTGGGAGGCAGTCACGGGAACTTCACTCTTCATAACAACGATCGTGCTCTTCTTCCACATCAGGTGGCGGACGGGGCGGCTCGCTGATTCCTTCGGCGAATCCTCTTATGGGATTTACTTTTTCCACGCCGCGGTGATCATTCTCCTCGCCATCGCCATGGTGCGGCTGCCCATCCATCCCGCTTTCAAGTGGCTCATACTCAGTTTTGTCGGAATCTGCGGCAGTTGGGCGATTACGGCGGCCGTGCGCAGCATCCACGGGGTTTCACGAGTGCTCTAGGGGGTCGCGCGATGTCGGGCAGGCAAACCGACAGTGTCGTTATCGAGGACGAATTCTGGTCGCCGCGACTGCACGTCAATCGCGAACGCGCCATTTTCTATCAATGGGAGCGCTATGAACAGCGCGGCACCATAGACAACTTCCGGATCGCCGCGGGGTTGAAGCAAGGGCCACGAAAGGGTTTCTTCTACACGGATTCCGATCTTCATAAATGGGCCGAGGCGGCGTCGGGGATCGTGCGCACTCGCCCCGAGGCCCGGGTCCGCGAGCTGCTGGACAAGTACGTCGCGCTGATGGCCGTATGCCAGGAGCCTGACGGGTACCTGTTCACGTACAATCAAATCAACTTTCCCGGCACGCGTTGGAAGAACCTCCAGATCGAGCACGAGCTGTATTGCCACGGACATTTCATCGAAGCGGGGATTGCCCACCACCTGGCCACCGGCTCCGATGTGCTGCTCACGCGCGCGCGTGCGGCGGCCGATCTGATCGTGCGGGAGTTCCTTCGTGCCCCCGCTGTTCGCACGAGCGGTCACCAGGAGATCGAGATCGCCCTGATCCGACTGTACCGCCTCACCGGTACGATGGATTACCTGGAGACGGCACGCGCCGTTCTGGAACGTCGCGGGCGGATTCCGTTTTTTGCGGCTCACTTCACGGCCCAGGTGCTATCGCAAATGGCCCGATCACGGGCGGTCGCCCGGCGGAATCGGAACGAGGGGAGCGCGGGCTTCCAGCTGGGCGAGAACCGCACGAAGAAGGAGCCGCCCTTCATCATGATGAGATCCTTGCGGGCATTCTTGACCGGGACCTATCAACAGCAGCATGCGCCACTTCGCAAACAGCCGGAACCCCGCGGCCACGCGGTGCGCTGGGCATACATGATGCGTGCCGCGGCCATGCTGTATCGCGAGACGGGTGATGCCACCCTCGCCCGGTTCCTGAAGGACGCATGGGAACGGCTTGCAGAAACGAAGATGTACGTGACGGGAGGCTTGGGCGCCCTGCCGGTCATCGAGGGCTTCGGACGGCCCTTCGAGCTGGACAACCGTTACTCGTATTCCGAGACGTGCGCAGCGATCGGAAGCGTGCTCTGGAATGAGCAGATGTCCCTGGCAACCGGCGAAGCGCGCTACGCTGACCTGATGGAGTGGCAGCTGTTCAACGCGGTCCTGGTGGGCATGTCGCTCTCGGGCGACAGCTACTTCTACCGCAATCCCCTCGCTTCGGATGGAACCCTGGAGCGACAGGGCTGGTTTGCCACCGCGTGCTGCCCATCGAACATCTCCCGGCTGCTGGCAGATCTGGACCGGCTCATCTACACGCGGACGCAGAGCGAGCTTCGCGTGGAGCAGTACATCGGCAACCGCGCGGATTTCGGCCACGGAGTGTGTATCCGTATGACCTCCGAGCTCCCCTGGCAGGGGAAGGTCGTCATCATTGTCAAAAGTCCCGCCGTGATGAGCCTGAGCTTGCGAACGCCCGGCTGGGCTGAACAGGGACGGGTAAGAGTGAACGGCGAAGAATCGCTTTCCTTCCAGCGCATTCCGGAATCCTACTTCGGCAAAGGCTGCTTCCAGAGGGCGGGGTACCTGTCCCTGACGTTACCGGCCGGGGAAGCGGAGATTCAACTCGATTTCACCTTGGCTATCACCCTGCGTGCCGCCCACCCCCGTGTACGAACGGATTCCGGCCGTGTTGCCGTGACCCGGGGTCCTCTGGTGTATTGCCTGGAATCGACAGACAACCCCGGGGTGGATCCTTCCAGCATCGAGATCGCACGCGAGTCACTTCGGTTCGTTCAATCGGAAGGGCTCATCCACGGCATCCCGGGCATGATCGAAGGCGTGGCCCGTGACGGCTCACCGGTCAGGCTCGTGCCGTATTCGCTGTGGGGAAATCGCGGGCCGTCCGCCATGGCCGTGTGGCTGCGAGCGGTTGGCCACGTTATTGCGCGAAAATGAATCGCGGATCCGTCACCGTCAGGAGCCTCTTGGCCCCGTCGGATACGTAGAGGCGGTCGTCGGAGGTCACGATGACCGTATCGACACCGAGCTTTGCCGCCAGCGCGAGTCCATCCACCGTTCCGAGGCAAAAGATGGAGAGCGCAATGCCGTCCGCATCGATGGACTTGTCGGCGATCACCGTGACCGAAGTCAGGCCGTTATCCACCGGACCGCCGGTGCGGGTGTCCATGATGTGGGAATAGCGCTTTCCGTTCTGGACGAAATAGTGCTCGTAGACCCCCGAGGTAACGACGGACTTGTCCACCGCGGCAACCACGCCGAGAGTCACCCCTTCATCTTCGTCGGGATTTTGGATTCCAATCTGCCATGGAGCTCCGTCGCTTCGACTTCCCTTGGCGAAGATGTCGCCCCCCAGGTCCACGATTGCGTTTTTCACTCCTCGGGCGGAGAGGATGCTCACCACCTCATCGGCGGCGTATCCCTTCAGAAGTCCCCCCGCGTCCAGACGCATCCCGGCGCGTTTCACGAACAGGGTGCCGGCGGCGGAATCCAACACCACGTCGCGCCAATTCACGAGACCTTTCACTTCCGCGATCTGCGCCGGCTCCGGTATCCTCCCATTGCCCGTGTTCATGTTCCAGACCTTCATGAGCGGGCCAACGGTGGGATCGAACAGGCCGTTGGTCAGTGCCGCGAGCTGCAGTGCCTTGTCTATGACCACACGCACGTCGCTGGATACATGCACAGCGGTCTTGCCCGCCGCGTCGCTCGCGGCATCGAGCTCGCTGCCCTTGATGTTCACGCTCAACCGACTGTCAATCTCATGAAGCCGCGCGAAAACGGCGTCCAGGATGGCTGGATCGGCGTGATCGTACAGGGTGATCGTGCAGGAGGTCCACAGAACCTGCTCCGTGCGCGACAGGGGGCTGTCGGCGAAAACGAATGGCGCGGCCAGGAAAAGAAATATTCCCGCAAGGGCGAATCGCCCTGAGAATGCGTTCTTCATCGTGATCCTAATATAGCCAGAAGCGACCGCCGCGGCCTCAGCAAACTCACGATCATTGAACGGAATGCTCATTCGGAAGTCATGTATTGATATCTTCAAAAAATGACGAAAAAGATGCATAAAATGTTGAACAATGGCCAAGAAAAACATATACTCACTGTCATGGGAAAGCGAAAGACGATCCATGTAGAAATCGTGCCCGCGAACTGGAAACGGCTGGAGCGCTACGTGAAGCAGTACAACAAGAACCCGGGGCGGGACACCCCGCGAATCAAGGATGCTCACGTCATCAATGAGGCGCTTCTGTATTATCTGTCCAATGGTCCCCAAGGAGAAGGGTAAGGCGTATGGGCAAGAAGAATACCAAACACGTCAATGTTGAAATCGCCCCCGCCGTGCTCGTCACGTTGGAGGGGTACATCGAGGCGTACAACGCAAAACCCGAGCGGTCCACGTCCAAGCTGAAGTATACCGACGTGATCAATGCGGCACTTGATTCGTTCTTCAAGTTGAAGGGCGTGCAGGCTGATGCCAAAGACGAAAAAGAAGGAAAGCAAGGGAAAAAAGACCAGCGACAAGACGGAAAGAGGGCCAAGCCCGAATCAAAAGTATAGCGAGCGGACTTCATGGCCGTTGGTCACTGTGAAGCCGGAAGGCGACAAGGGAGAGCCCGGGCACTCTGCCTCTCTAATAGCCAGCGGCGGCCTTGAGCCGCGCGCGGTTTTCCGCCAACACATCCATGAGGGTCACGGAGCCGGCGGGTCCCGGGAAGTTGATCAGAGAAACCAGCTTCGCGGTCTTCAGCGTCTCAGCCAGCGGGGAGGCGACCTCGTTATGCCAGTTGTCCACGAGGAAGCGAACCTGTACTGCGGACAACTTCGTGATTTGAGCCGCCTCGAGCGGATCGGGCCCGAATACTCCTTTGATCGTGAATCCCAACTCGGCCATCAGGGGTTGTTGGAAGACATGCACGAGCACCGGGGCGCCATAGACCTTTGCCGCGCGAAGCTCTGCAACCCATCCCGCCATGAATGCCGCGAGTGCAGCCATGTTCTTTTGCGCAACGTCTTGCGTGCCCGTGACCGCCGCGATGGCGGTAAGTGAGGCGCGCATCGTGGCCAGCGAATAATCGGCCCCGATCTGCAGCAGGCGGATCTTCTGATTTCCGGCTGCGTCGGCGAGCTTTTGCGCCATGACCTCGAATCCGGTATAGACGATCAGATCCGCGCCCTGGAGCGACAGCACATCCGACGGTTTGAGATCGTACTCGGCGGGGTGGCGCAATGCCGTCGGCGCCAGGGTAACGACGTTGGTCGCGCCCGCGGCCGTAGCCAAAGCCGCCGTCCACGAATTCGTCGCTACCACGCGGAGCACCGACTGCGCCGACAGCGGGACGAGGACGGTGGAAACAAAGACAATCCCGACACAGAGTCGAGTGAATCTGTTCATGATCTTCTCCTGGAAAGACGTCTTGAGAGGAGTCCGATACCGAGCAGGCAGGCCGCCAGGACCGTGACCGCGGAGCTGGCGGGCACGTCGAGGGCGAGGGATGTGAAGAATCCGGCGATGCTGCACGCGCCGCCGATAAGGCACGCCTGCACGAAGAATCCCCGCGTGCTGCGTGCCGTGAATGAGGCGATGATCGCCGGCAAGAGAAGGATGGCGTCCAGAAGCAACGCCCCGATGAGCTGCATGAGAAGCGCGACGCTCACTCCGACGAAAACGAGAATGATCGTCGTGAGTGCCGGCTCGTTGACGCCGGCCGACCATGCGATCTCCCGGTGGAACAGGATGGCGCTGACGCGGGGGAACAGGAGCGTGACGAACAGGAGGATGGCCAGCGCATAAGCGGAGACGATGAGCAGATCGATGGGGGAGAGGGAAAAGATGCTTCCCCACAGGATGCCGAAGGCGTCCTTGGAAGGCACCCCTGCCTTGTAGATGACGGCGAAGGCCAGCCCGATGGTGAGCACCATGAAGAAGGTCGAGACGTACCCGAGGGTGAGGCCGGACTCCCGCGCCAGACGCGCGATGGCGGCGATGGTGAGAAGGTCCAGAGCAAGACCGGCAAGCAGCGGATCGATATGAAGGGCCAATCCGAGGGCCGCTCCGAGTAAGGCGGCGTGCATGAGGGTGAATCGGAGCGTCACTAGATTCAGCCGCAGGACGAAGACGCCCGCGAGGGGAAAGAAACAGCCGGCAATGACGAGGGCAATGAATCCACGAAGGATTGGCGGATAGGAGAGGGCGCGCAGAATATCCATGACACTCTCAGGCGAAGGCGCCCGCCTCCATATGCTGTACGCGCCAGCCCGGCCAGGAAAGGACCTCGGCGTCGTGGGAGACCATGAGCACCGTGAGTCCCCTCTGCTCATTGAGCTGCAGCAGCAACGTCATGAGCTCGGAGCGCGAATCGGGGTCCAGGGCGGATGTCGGCTCGTCGAGAAGGAGCAGGTCCGGGTCCTGGCAGAGACAGCGGGCCAGAGAAAGCTTTTGCTTTTCTCCGCCCGACAGTCGGGCATACATGCGGCTGCCAAGGTGGGTACAGCCGACCGCGCTCATCGACTCATCGACCCGACGTCTCTTCTCGGCTCGCGTGAGGGGAAGGGTGCAAACACCGATCTCCACGACTTCCCGTCCCGTAACCGGGAAGTCTACGGGCGCTGATTCCTGGTTTACGTATCCCACGCGACGCCTTCCGCGCATCCATTCCCGCGAGCCGAGGGGAGCGCCCAAGACGTTCACCTCTCCGGAGGAGCCGCGAACGAGCCCGAGCAACACCTTCAACAGCGTCGTTTTCCCCGCGCCATTGGGACCGGCAATAATGATCTTTTCACCGCACGCGGCCGAAAAAGAAAGGCCGCGGAGAATCTCCAATCCATCGCGCGCGACGTGAAGGTCTCTGATCTTGATGCAGCTCCCCTGGTTGGACACGGTGAGAAGTAGATACTTATCCCAGTCCTGATTGTCAATGCATTGCCGTCCGCGTCCTACCGTGCCCCGCGCAAAGCGGCGCGGCGCATCGGAACGATCATCTGACTCTTTATCATGGAAGGGAACCGGCTCTTGATGGGGGGAAGACCGGTCGCCAGCCACGCGAGGCCCATGACGAGCCTGTGCCAGAGCCTTTTCTGCGGAAAATCGTAGAAGCCGAGCCTCTTGTAGGCCTTGTGATCCGCTCGGAAGACAATGCGCAATTCCGACCAGATGTCGTCGCGGAATATCTTCATGCCGGCCACGCCGAGAAAGGTATTCGGGCGGACATAGTGCGCCTCCGCGAGCCTCACGAGCCTTTCGGCGAGCTGATCGATGGTGCTTTCGAGGACGCCGGGGGCTTTCGGCTCGTCGGAGACGAACGTGACCAGGTGGGAGAGCTGCAATTCGGTCCATGCTTCATAGGTCTCGCGCAGCTCGGGCAGGAGGCTGAGCGGACCGGAGATGAAGAACGCGAACTGCTTTCCGACGAGCGAAGGTGTGTGCGTGTTGAAGAAGCTTCTATCGAAGAACTCGCGCCATTTCCACGAGAGTTGACGACAGACGATGCCGCCGGCGAACACGATGATGTCGGCCGGAACGAGCACTGAATTGTAGAAGTCGATGAACCCGTCCTTGCCCGTATACGCGCATCTGTAGTCGGCCCCGCAGCGCAGACATCCCTGGCAGCCACCTTTGATGTCAAGGTCGCGGAGGTTGACCGTCCGCACCTGCCCGCCCCAGGCCGCCTGGAGGCGGGCGACCATTGCCAGAAGGTTCCCCTCCGCCGGCTTCGCGTCAGTGAGGATCACGATCTTTTTGCCGCGTGTCGGGGTGAGTACTGCCGTGGTCGCGAACGAAAGCGGTTCGTAGGGAGCGGTCGGAAGAATCGCCGAAAGCCGCGGTGATTCTGTGCTGCTTTCCACGGCAGCGAAAAGCTCCTTCGCGAAGAGATCGAGTCGCCCCCGCTCCGCCTCCTTCAAGATGTCGTCCATTCGGGCAGAGTAGGAACCGACGAAGCGCATTCCGAGATCGTCGCAGATGGAGCGCATATAGACGTGCGCGTTCGAATCGTAGTAGTTGATCGACGTGCTGAGCAGCGCCGCATGTTTGCCGTGGAATGCCGTTCCCGCCCCGCGCTCCGTCACCAGCTCTATGAATCTTTTGTACTGGGAGCAGACGAGCAGAATGTAAAGCGGGAATGCCCAAAGAATGGCATTTGCCGACCGCACCTCCTCGATGACCTCATTGAATTCCGCCGTCTCCGTCTCCAGTTGCTTGATTCGTTGCGCTACGGGCAGCACGACGAATTGATGTTGAGGGAATTTGTTTTCCAGATAAACGACGTACTGGCGTGTGACGCTGGTTTCGCCCTTTGGGCTGCCATTCAATACCACGATCTTCATGACGACTCTCTCCTTTAAAACACTGTTATTTTAACAACGTTAACAACGCTGGTAAAAAAAAACCTCACTCCGCGGTCTTGGGAATATCGGAGCCTTCAGAAGCGTAAAAACTGAAGAACAGCTCTAGGAGCGTGTCCCTGCTCATTCCTTCCGCCGGCGGAAGCATTCCCGACATCATGAGCGAGCTGAAACCATGAAGCATGATCCAACCCATCATGGCGCCGTAGCGGGGATCCATGGGATGTGAGCCGGTCTTTGTCTTTTTCTCCAACGCGTCCCGGGCGGCAAGATAGGTGAAATAGAGGACGGGATGCGCGCCTTCAGTTGTGTCCGGTTTTTCAAGAGGAGCTTCGAAGAGGAGTCGGTAGAGATTCGGTTTCTCCTGAGCGTACGCCACGTACCGGCGCCCCAGCTCGGCCAGGAAGGCATCCGGTGCGATGTCCGCTGGAATGGTTCGAATTCTGTCGTTCAGTATTTCCGCAGCCCAGATCCTGAGCTTGGCGAGTATCGCTTCTTTGTTTTCAAAATAGTGGTACAGGGTCGTCGCGCTCACTCCGACGAGGCTCGCCAGACGGCGCATATTGATACCCTGATAACCCGAGGTCATGACTATCTGCTGGGCTTCGGCGAGAATTCTTTCCGGTAAGTCGATGTTGGCTGCACGCGTCATTTCATTTCCAGTTAACAATGTTACTTTAACATAGTTAAACGAAGATGTCAAGAGGTCGTCTGAGGTGTTGTCAGACGAGAATCCTCCGATATACGCTCGCCCTATGGGTGAAACCAGGTGGGACATGCACGATCTGGTTGCGAAGCATTCCGAAAAGATGTTCAACCTCGCCTTTCGAATCACCGGCAACAGGCAGGACGCGGAGGATGCCGTTCAGGAGACATTTTTGAAGGTGTTCCAGGGCATTACCGAGTTTCGCGGCGAATGCGACGTCTCCACATGGATTTATCGGATTGCGCTGAATACGTGCTTCAAGGCAAAGCGGAAGCTGGACGCCCACTACCTCGACTCGCTGGACGAACGCATCAAGGCCTTCCGTGATGAAATCCCGACCGAGACCCAGGAATGGTTCGACGACCCTGACAAAAGTGCCTATCTCCAGGCCCTGCTCACGGAAGTGAACGAAGGGTGCCTGCATTTCATGACCTTTCGGCTCACCGATGAACAGAGGATCCCGTACATCATGTACTCGGTCCTCCGATTCACGTATCGCGAGATCGCGGAGGTGCTGGAGATTTCCGAGGCCGTGGTCAAGTCACGGTTGCATCGGGCTCACGCCTCGCTCGAGAAGTTCTTTCGCGGGCGTTGTCAGTGGCTCAACCCCGAGCACCCTACGTGCACCTGTCGATCGAGGGTGGGCTTCGCGCTCGCCTATGATCCCGAGCTCCTCGGCAGGGTGCGCATGAAAGCCCGCGCGACTCCCGCCGACGCGCCGCTTATCGACTTTCTCCATCGACAGGTCGAGGAAATCAGCGTGCGGTACCGGGAGCTTCCTCGACTGTCGTTCAAGGCCGACGGTTTGGAGAGATACCTGGCGGAATTGTCGAAAAAATCAGCGGCCAAGCCGTAACCGGGGCGCTGCCGCGAGCATCGAATCTCCTGTACGCAAGAAAAGGAGATTCTCATGGATAGTTCCACCCCGGAAAGCCAAACGGCTTTCACGCCCATCGATACGGCATCGCTCCGATACTTCCTGGCCACGCGACGAAGCACGAGACGCTTCCTGCCTGAAGACATTTCAGGGGAGACCGTATGCGAGCTGCTGGATAGCGCCCGCTATACCCCTTCGGGGGGAAACAGGCGCGCGCACGAGCTTACCATGCTGCCACGCGGGGCGATGCGCGATGCCCTTCTGCTAGAGTTGTCGAAGATCTACGCGAAGAGAAGCACACTCCTGAACAGTCCCCTTATGAAGCTTCTCGTGCGGCCTTTTGTCGGTCCCTATCTGCGGGAATTTCTCGACGATCCGGAGTATGGGGGAAGGATCGCGGAGCTCCTGGCGAAGCTCGGCCGTGGAGAGGACCCGATCTTTTATGGAGCACCGCTTGTGGTCTTTTTCCACTCGAGGGTGCTCATTCCGACACCGAAGGAGGACTGCATCCTTGCCGCGTATTCAATGGCGCTTGCGGCTCACGCGGCCGGCCTCGGGTCGTGTTTCGTAACTCTCGCCCAGAGCGCCGTGAACTCAAGCAGGTCGTGCAAGGCGATTCTCGGACTCCCCAAGGAGGAGCAGGTGCACGCGGTGCTTCTGATCGGGCGCCCGGAGATTCAGACTCCCCAGAGAGCTCCCCGTCCGCCTCTGACGGTTCACATGCCGCCGCTTCGGTCCGCCTGAGGCACGGAGTTATTGCGCCGCCAGCCAGTTGCCCGCTCCCGTGCACCCCGCCTCAGGCGTTGGCGTGAAGGATCTCGTGGACTTTTTCCAGGAACACCGCGGTTGAAAAGGGCTTTTGCAGGAATGTCGCCGCGCCGGTGGCCACGCCCTGGCGTAGCATTTCGTCCTCCATATAGCCGGAGAGGAAGAGCACCTTCATTGACGGGCAGCGTTTTGCCACTTCGATGGCGAGATCGGTTCCGTTCATTTGCGGCATGACTACATCGGTGACCAGAAGCTGGAACTGGCAGTTCCGGCACGACGGAGAGTCCAGGGCTTCGGGCCCGTTTCGGGCCTCCACGACGGTGTAGCCTTCCTTTCGAAGAATCCCGCGGATGAACTTGCGAACCGCGTCGTCATCCTCCACCAGGAGAATTGTCTCGAGAGAGCGGCCCCGCGCGCGAGGGCCCGGCAGCGGCTCGGCAACGGGCTCCGCCGCAGAGTGAACCTCAGGGAAGAAGAGCGTGAAGGTTGTGCCCTTCCCGGGTGTGCTGACACAAGAAATGTGGCCGCCATTTTGGTGCACGAATCCGTAGACGATCGATGTGCCCAGCCCAACTCCCCGGCCGGCCTCTTTGGTCGTGAAAAATGGCTCGAACAGTCGGGACAGGGTCGCCTCATCCATGCCGATGCCGGTATCGCTCACCTCGATCATGACGAAAGGGCCCGAGCCCAACTCGGCGGGGATCGAAAGGACGGGATCGCGTTCGGCAATCCACTGGGTCTCGATGGCAAGCGTGCCCCCGGAAGGCATTGCATCGCGCGCGTTGATGGCGAGGTTCATGATGATCTGTTCTATCTGGAGCGGGTCGGCCATGATGAAGTGTTCGCCGTCGGCAAGTCGGGTCGTGATGACGATATTCTCTCCCAGCAACCGACCGAGCATTTTCACCGAGCGCGAGATGACGAGATTCGGGTCGATCGTCCGCGGGGCGAGGACCTGTTTGCGGCTGAAGGCGAGCAAATGGCTCGTGAGGGCCGTGGCCCTTTCCGCGGCGCCCCTTATCTCCTCGATGCCCTCGCGCGCGTATTCGTCCTTGAGGTTTTCAAGCACCGTTTCGACGTAACCGCCAATCACCGTCAAATGGTTGTTGAAGTCGTGGGCGATTCCACCGGCGAGCTTTCCCACGGCCTCCATTTTTTGTGCCTGCGCAAGCCGTTCTTCGCTCTTCCGCAACGCCTCCCGCCCTTGCATGCGCAAGGTCGTATCTGAAGCGGTGCTGCCCAAACAGTAGCCGTCGTCCGTCTTAATGGGAAAAAACATCTGTTCGAAAGATCTCTCCTGACCGTCGCCTCCCCGGATTCTTCCTTCGAACATGCGAAAAATCCCTTCCCCGGAGCCCGTTTTCAGGGCTTTCTCCATCATCGTCCGCGCGGTCTCGCGGGCCGTGTCGGAACGCGGTCGGTCGGTCGGCAACAGTCCGGCCTGCAAGTCCCACGCCGGGCGCCCGAGGGCGCTCGTGCGCGGAATCCCCGTGAGCTTTTCCGCCGCCGGATTGAACTCGACAATACGACCGGATTCATCGGTCAGCGCGAAGGCCTCCGTCGCCTGCTCGAAGAACCGACGCAACTTTTCCTCGCTGTCGCGCAGCTTTTTTTCCATCTCGGCCCGGGCGCTCACATCGCTTACCAGGATGCAACGGCCCCGCGGCCGCCCCGCTTCGTCCCTGATGGGGGAAACGGTAACATCGAAGACGGAAATCCCGCCGTCAAGCGGAAGCTGCAATCTTTCGTGTCCCAGGCTGCGGTTTGCCAACGAGCCCAGGGCGTCGCCCCAGGGCTGCGGAAGGTTCCGCACCTCGATTGCCAAGCCGGTGGATTTTCCAAAGAGTCGGTTCGCCGCCGGATTGGAGTCGCAAATGCGGGACTCCTCGTCCAGCACGAGAACTGCGTCGTCCAGCCCGGTGAATACCAGCGAGCGGGCAACGGGGAGCAGGGCGAAAAAACGTGAGCTGTAAAGAGCGACGGCGGCGAGAATCCCCGAGGCCGTGAGGGCGACGGGGTAAAACGAAAATCCCGGGATGGGCCGCACCCCCATCTCAAAAAACAATTCGATCATTCCGGGTAAGATGATGGACACCATTAGGACGATGGTTTGCGGGCGGTGCCGGGCATTGGGGACGCGCAGCGAGGCCACCATGGCGATGAGGCTTGCAAGACCCAGGGCGTAAGAGTAGATGAACTGTATCCAGAAAAAAGGGCCGTTTTTATAGGAAAGCACCGGAACGATCGAGCCCGCGAGAAGCTGGAAATCGGTCCTGAGGAGGGGCGGGTACACGTTCGTGACGGCGAGCACAACCGTGATAACGGGGATGACGCTCCCCAGAAACGCATAGATCTTCGGGATGCGGTAGGGGCCTTCCGATCGCCGCACGGCGAAGAAGAACCAAACCAGGGGGATAAGAGCAGAAGGGACAAGAAACAATCGAGCCCACAGAATTTTTTCTCGAATGTCGATGGCGAGGATCTGAAATGCATAGATTGCGGTGTAGAACGCACAGAGCGTAATGAAGGTGGCGAAAAGCGCCGCGGAGCGACCCCGGGTGAAAAGCCAGCCGTACACCGCAAGACTGAGAAGCGTGATAGCGGATGCGACGAGCACGATCACTATGCCATTCATGAAGGGCGTTCCTCGGGGTTTCGCGGCAGAATTCGAGCTGACCTCTACCGCCGCAGTGAGTGTACCGTGGAGTCTGCCACTGTCAAGGCATTGCGCAAAGGCCGGGGTGTGGTATGGTTTGGCATCATGAAAGCACTTTCCGGTGCATGCCTTGTCTGCGTCCTGGCAGCCGTGCTCACCGGATGCGTCGGTTTGAGCTCTTCCGACTCGAGCCCCGGTTTTCTCACCCGTATTTTCGTCCCATCAGACACCCGCGCGCCGAAACCGGGCACGGATCAGGTCAAAGCACGCGCCGCGGCTGTGGCCACTTGGAGCATCGACCAGGATCCGACGGTCATGAGCCTCACCCTGAAAGTGAAGAGGGACCCGCGCGGGACATTGCCGTCACTGGTGAATACCCTCGTGAAGGGAAGGAAGGACGATTTCGAAAGGATTCGCGCGCTGCACGATTGGGTGGCGGAAAACATCGCCTACGATTTCAGCGCCTTCAAGGGGATGAGCCCCATGATCGTCGAGCCTTACCAGGTGATAACGCACGGGTCCTCGGTCTGCGAGGGGTACTCTGAATTGTTCCAGCTCATGTGCTCCCTCGCTGGTCTGGAATGCCGGGTGATCAGCGGCTACGGCCGCGGATATGGGTTTGACGGCTTTGCCGAGGATGCCCGCCCGTTCGAAAGCAACCACGCATGGAACGCGGTGCGCGTGGGTGACGGTTGGTATCTTCTGGACACCACGTGGGATTCCGGCGGCGTGGCGTCGAACGGCGTCTTCACCCGCGAATACTCGACGGGGTACCTGTTCACGCCACCGGATATTTTCCTTTGCACCCATTTTCCGGAAGAACCCCGCTGGCAGCTGGCGGCGCAACCCCTCGGCTTTGAATCGTTCAAATCACTTCCGTATTTGGAAGGAGCGTTCGCGACCCTGGGCTTCAAGGCGGAGAGCCCGCTCACGAGATGCGCTACAGTCGCCGCCGATGATGAGCTTGCTTTCAAGGCGCCGGCGGGCCTCACTCTATCCCTTTACCTGACGCCCACGGGGCAATCGCAAAGCATACAGGGGTCCGTCGCCGCCGAGCGCGTGGGTGACACGGTTCACGTGCGTATCCTTTTCCCGGCGGCCGGAAAATATACGGCGTCGCTTTTCGCTCGTGCCAGAGGCGACAAGACGAGCGGTGATTATTTGGGATCGCTTTATTACACGGCGACCGGGGGAAGCGACCAGCGTCTGCCCAGCATGGATCCGGAAGCGGCGGAGATCGGGCTGTCCTTCGACGCGGAGAACGGCTACGCGTACAAGGTGGAAGGCCTCGCGAGCATCCGCTTTGCCTGCCCGCGGGACATCACCGTAAAGCTCGAGGATGCCTCGGAAAGGCAATGCGCGAATCGAGTCAGCCTGAGCGGTGAGGGCAGCACGCGGGTTGCGCGCGTGTCATTTCCGGCCCCCGGTTGGTATACGCTGTGGTTCTTTGCCAAGAACCCCGAGAATCCAACCATGTCGCACAGCGTGGCATCCATGCAGTTCCTGGCGACGCAGGCAAGCGCGATCGAGTACCCGTCCATCGTTGATGAGGCCGCGCGCGCGACCTTCTCGATGGGCGACGGCAGCGGTTATCTGCCCCGGGTCGGAAACGAAACCTGTTTCACTTTTCGCTACCCCGGCACGGTGCGCGCGTCCCTGTCGGATGCGACCGGCAAAGCCGTGCCCAATCGTATCTTTTGCGTCAATCAAGGGGACGCGCACACCGTCTCTGTTTCATTCCCCGCCTCCGGAGAGTATTCGGTATGGCTGTTTTCCGAGCCCAACGCCGGATCGGTGACCTATTCCGCTCTTGCCAGCCTGCATTATGTCGCCGCCGGAGCGAGCGGGCGGACATTTCCAACCGTATACAACGGTCCCGCCAACAAGAGCTTCAGCATTGTTTCTCCCCTCGATGGCGGTCTCAAGGCGGGGCAGATGGTCGATTTCGACGTCGCCGGCCCTTCCGGGGCTACAGTGTATGTTTCGTGCGGTGGCGCTAGCGTTATACTTGCGGAAAATGAAGGACACTATCGAGGCAGCCTTCGCCCCAGCGGAACGAGGGCTGACATTTTCGTCAGGATGCCGGGCGAGACGTCCGCGAACTGTCTTGTCGGCTATCTCGTGCAGTAACGGCTCAGGGGCTCGAAACTGCAGGGGTGCTTTGGCAGGGGAGCTCGAACCAGAAGATGCAGCCACCGTCGGGGGCGGAAGCGACTCCGATCCTCCCGCCGTGAGCCTCCACGGCGAGCTTGCAGAAGGTGAGGCCGAGACCCGTAGAGTTGCGGCGCGTAGTCGTCGTGGATTCCACCTGCGCGAATTTATCGAAGATTCGACTCTGATGCTCCGCCGGAATGCCCGAGCCATTGTCCGTAACGGTGACACGGGCACGCGAGTCGTCCACCTCGACATCGATCGTGATGAGTCCCCCCTCTGTCTGCGTGAACTTCAAGGCGTTGCCGAGAAGATTCTGGATTATCCGCGACACGAGATCCCGATCCACCGAAACCAGAGAGACCTTTTCCTCTCCGGTGAGGCACACCGTCCGCCCCCCGCGGAGCAGCTCCAACTGCGCGATCACCTCCTGGGCAATCGCGGCGAGGTCGCACTCTTCCCGCCGCACCGGCATCTTGCCGGCCTCCATGCGGCTGACGTCCAGGACCGAGCTCACCATGCCGATCAAGGCATTGACCGAGCCGCGCGCGTGGCGAAGAAGCATCATGGTGTCGCCGTCGAGGTCGCTTTGTTCCGATTCCTGGATCAGCTGCAGGGCCGCGGAAATCACGGTGAGCGGTGATCTCATGTCGTGTACGAGCATGTGAAAGAGATTGTCACGAAGTTTTTCCAGCTCGCGCAGCTCGGCGTTTGCCGCCGCCAGATCGCTATTGCCGCGCTCCAGGGCGCCCTGGAGACGATGCAGACGCAGGTGCGCTTCCACGCGCGCCTGGATTTCCTCGAATTGGAATGGTTTGGTGACGTAGTCCACCCCGCCCACCTTGAAAGCCTCCACTTTGACGGATGCGTCGGTGAGCGCGCTCAGGAATATGACGGGAACATCCTTGAGGGCTTCGATCCGTTTCAGACGTCGACAAACCTCATAGCCGTCCATGTCGGGCATGCGTATGTCCAGAAGAACGAGGTCCGGTGTTTCAGTCTGGGCGGCGCGGAGGGCGAGAAGGCCGCTCGGCGTCGGGCGCGCCCGATAGCCAGCGCCGCGGAGCATCTCGGTGAGTACGTGCAGATTCGCCGGCGTGTCGTCAACGATGAGGATATTGGATTGCGGGAGATTCTCCAGGCCGCCCATGAATTATGCTCATAGGATAGCACCTTCGGCAGGCACGAACAACCGCGGTAACGCGCAATGCGGAACACGGGCAACGAGAAGAGGGAGGCGTCCGCACGAATTAACCCAATCCTAACCCTTCCTTCTGAGTATGTTAACCCTCCTTCTGTATCCCTGAAGCGTCCGTCTCGGCGGACAACCAAGGTTCATAAGGAGCATCTATGAGGAAGATTCTTGTTTCGCTTCTCAGCATCCTCTTCCTTGCGGGAATGGTGGTCGCCGCGGGCGCCACGGGCACGCAGGAAACCACCAAGGCACCACTCCTCACCCAGGCACCGGCCAACTTTGACGATCTGGTGGCCGCGGCAAAAAAGGAAGGCCAGCTCACCCTCATCGCTTGTCCCCGTGATTGGGCGAACTACGGCGAGGCCATCGACACGTTCGCCTCGAAGTACGGCATCAAGGTGAACGATCTGAACCCGGACGGCGGATCGGGGGACGAGCTGCAGGCCATCGACGCCAATAAGGCGAACATGGGCCCCCAGGCACCTGACGTCATCGACGTCGGCTTCTCCTTCGGACCCGATGCCAAGGCGAAGGGCCTCATCGCCCCCTACAAGGTCCGCACGTGGGACACAATTCCGTCCAGCGTGAAAGACGCCGACGGCTACTGGTATGGCGACTACTACGGCGCCCTTTCCTTCGAGGTGAATCTCGACGTCGTGAAAACGCCTCCCCTCGATTGGGCCGACCTGACCGCCGCCACCTACAAGGGGCAGATCGCACTGTGCGGCGATCCCCGCGTCTCCAACCAGGCCATCATGAGCGTCGCCGCCGCCGCCCTTGCCAACGGCGGAAGCTTCGAGAACGCGAAGCCCGGCGTCGATTTCTTTTCCAAGCTGAACGCGGCCGGCAATTTCGTGCCCCTCATCGCGAAGGCAGGGACCATCGCTTCAGGGGAAACGCCGATCGTTATCCAGTGGGATTATCTGGCCATGGCGGACCGCGACAAGACCGACGGCAACCCCAGTCTCGGCGTGATCGTGCCCGCCACTGGCGTTGTAGCCGGGGTGTATCTCCAGGCCGTGAGCGCCTATGCTCCGCATCCCAACGCCGCTCGTCTCTGGGAAGAGTTCATGTATTCCGATGAAGGCCAGCTCATCTGGCTCAAGGGTTACGCCCATCCCATTCGCTATAACGACCTCGCGGCCCGCAACGTCGTTCCCGCTGACCTCGCGGCGAAGCTGCCTCCCGCCGCCGCCTACGCCAAGGCCCTGTTCCCCACCCTCACCCAACAGTCGGCGGCCAAGACCTTCATCACCGCCAATTGGGACTCCATCGTTGGCGTCGACGTGAAGGCCAAGCAGTAGGGCCCGATGTCGACCGTTTCAGAAATCACGAAGGGCGCGCCCCTGGCGCGCCCTTCCGCCGGGGTGCTGCGCCGCTGGATAGGGCTTGCTCCCTTCCTTCTGTTCGCCATTCTTTTCATGATCCTGCCCGCCGGATCCCTTTTTGTCGGCAGCTTTCAGGACGCCAGCGGCGGCTTCACCCTCATGAATGTCGCTCATCTGTTTCGACCCAGCATCCTGCGTTCGTACTGGCTTACCATCGAGGTGAGCCTCATCACGGCGGTTGCCGGTGGAATCTTCGGCTTTCTCCTCGCCTATGCGGTAACCATGGGCGGGCTGCCGAGGACCGTGCGATCCCTCGTGACCACCTTCTCCGGTGTCGCATCGAATTTCGCCGGCGTTCCCCTTGCCTTCGCTTTCATCGCGACAATGGGACGCGTCGGCCTGATTACCACGCTCCTGAAGCAGTTCTTCGGCATTTCCTTATACGACGCCGGCTTCAACCTTTACAGCCTCTGGGGTCTGGTCCTCGTGTATCTGTATTTTCAGCTCCCGCTCATGGTTCTCATCATCACACCCGCCTTGGACGGCATGAGGCGGGAGTGGCGCGAGGCCTGTGAAAACCTGGGAGCGTCGCGGCTCCAGTACTGGCGTCACGTGGCCCTCCCCATCCTTATGCCGTCCCTTCTTTCCTCGGTGATCCTCTTGTTCGGCAACGCCTTCGGAGCGTACGCAACCGCATACGCGCTGACCGGTGGCTTTCTCAATCTCGTCCCGATACAGATTGGAGCGCAGATGCGGGGGGACGTCCTTCACGATCCCAATCTCGGCTACGCTCTGGCCCTGGGAATGGTGGCAATCATGACGCTGTGCATTCTCGGTTACACGGCGCTTCAAAAGCGCGCCTCACGGTGGCTTTCATGAGGCGCCGGGGAACCGGATCGTGGATCATCCTCGCCCTCGCGAGCTTCTATTTCCTCATTCCTTTGCTCGCGACGTTCCTCTTCTCACTGCGCGCGCGCAGAGGGACGTTGAGCTTCCTCGCATGGGCTCATGTCTTCAAGGATCCCCTTTTCTCGCGCACATTCCTCTTTTCGGTGGAAATGGCGCTCATAACGATCGTCGTTGGCTTGGCGCTCCTCATCCCGACCGCGCTGTGGGTTCATTTGCGCGCGCCGCGCGCTCGGGCCTTGATCGAGGTACTGGCGCTTCTGCCATTCGTCATTCCGCCCATCGTGCTCGTCTTCGGGCTCATCCGCACGTACAGCCGACCGCCGATCGCTCTCGTGTCCAGCCCCATCCTCCTTATTGCCGGCTACGTGGTGATCTCCTTTCCCTATATGTACCGCGCGATCGACACCGGCCTGCGCTCCATAAATCTTCGCAGCTTGACCGAGGCGGCGCAAAGCCTCGGCGCCTCGTGGCGGGTGACGCTCTTTCGCGTGATCCTGCCCAACATCCGCGCATCCCTTTTGAGCGCGGCTTTTCTCACCTTCGCCATCGTCGTGGGGGAGCTCACTCTTGCGGTGATGCTTGCGTGGCCCGCATTTGGACCGTACATGGCTCAGGTGGGACGCGATCTGGCGTATGAGCCGGCGGCGCTGGCCATCATCAGTTTCCTTCTGACCTGGGGGTCGCTTGCGCTGATCCAGCTCCTGAGCCGGGGCATGCGCGGCGCCGCGACCCCTGGCGGCGTGCATTAGAGCGGGGAGGTCGAAAGATGGGTTTTGTCGAGCTGAAAAATGTCGTGAAAACGTTCGGCCGCCACGCCGCGGTGAGTGATTTCTCCCTCTCCGTGGAGGAAGGGGAGTTCGTCTCGTTTCTCGGTGGCTCGGGCTGCGGCAAGACGACGACGCTGCGCATGATCGCGGGCTTTGAGACCCCGACGAGCGGACGCATTCGCATCAATGGCGCGGACGTGGTGGAAATGCCGCCGAACAGGCGCGGGGTGGGCATGGTGTTTCAGAACTACGCGCTGTTCCCCAACATGACGGTGCGCCAGAACATCGGCTTCGGTCTCAAGGTGGACAAACGCCATCCGGACGAGATCGAGAGGCGCGTGGGGGAGATGCTCGCCCTCATCCACATGGAGGAGTTCCGCAACCGCTACCCCCACCAAATGTCAGGGGGGCAGCAGCAGCGCGTCGCCCTTGCCCGCGCCCTTGCCGTACAGCCCCGTCTTCTGCTCCTGGACGAGCCGCTCTCCGCGCTGGATGCCAAGATCCGCGTCCGCCTGCGCGCCGAGATCCGCGCCATCCAACGGAAGCTCGGTATAACGACGATCTACGTCACCCATGATCAGGAAGAGGCCCTGTCCATCTCGGATCGGATCGTCGTCATGCGCGACGGGCGTATCGAGCAGGCGGGCGCGCCGTTCGAGATCTACAACAAGCCGGCCACGGCTTTCGTCGCTTCCTTCGTCGGCTCCCTGAATGTCATGCTGGCCACCGTGGTGGACGCGGCGGGGGGCCGGCTTCTGGTGGACGGCCAGGAAATCCGCACGGCGGGACCGGTGCCGCACGGCAGCGGTGAGGCTGTGCGGCTCTCGGTGCGCCCGGAGGCGATCGCGCTCCACAACGGGCTTCCTGCGAACAACCATCTTTCGGGAACCTTGTCGAATGTGATGTTTCTGGGCGCCATCGTGCGTCTCGCCGTGCGTACCGGCGACAACGAGCTGCTCCTGGATACGTTCAACAATCCCCACCTCACCCTTCCGCCATTGGGAAGCGAGGTGACGGTGGGATTTCCACGCGAGGCCTGCATCCTCCTCGGCCAGGGCGAGGAAACCACCTAGAAGCGCCTATCTCTTATCTCTGGTTTCTTTCCGCGATGATGCGAAGCCCTTCCAGCGTCAGCCAATGCTCGTGGATGATGGGTTGAGAGAGCAGGGGCGCCATGACCAGCGACTGTCCGCCGGTGGCGATCACCCCTGCCTCGCCTCCCAGCTCGAGGCTCATCCGGCGGATGATCTCCTGGACCAGCCCTATGTAGCCGAAGACGATGCCGGATTGGATGGAATACGTCGTGTTGCGTCCGATGGCCTGCGGCGGGGGGGCCAGGGGGACGCGAGGGAGCTGCGCCGTGTCGTGCGCGAGCGCGTTCACCGCCGTGGCCATGCCGGGCGCGATCGCAACGCCGCGGAGGTCACCGGGCACGGCGACCGCGGTGACCGAGAGTGCGGTGCCGAAATCGACGACGATGCAGTTGCCCCGAAATCGGTTATATGCCGCGACGGCATTGGCCACGAGGTCCGCGCCGACCTCCGCAGGGTTTTCCGTCGTGATCCGCAGCCCCAAATTCAGGGCGGCCGTGAGCAGGAGCGGGTTCTTACCGATGAGCTGACCGATCGTCTCCGCCATGGTGCCTGTGAGGGGTGGCACGACGCTAGAAAGGATGGCCGAGTCGATTCTATCCAGCGGCGTCCGCTCTTCCTGGAACAATGCGCGAAGAAGTACGAGGTACTCGTCCGCAGTTTTGGCATGAACGGTCTGGATACGCCACCGGCGTGTCCAGGCGCCCTTCTCATGGGTGCCGAGGGTGATATGCGAGTTGCCCACTGAAACCGCCAGCAGCATGGTTCACGCTCCTTTCCGATCCACATGCCCATGATAGCGGTGGACGAGGACGTGTCAAGGAAATCGAAGAGCGAGGATTATTTGTGTCGGGGCGAGTGACTCACTATACTCTAGTACTGCATGAACTCATTTAAGAAGCTGGTGAACGCCATCCCGGTTTTTCGTTATGACGGCATGGCGAAAGTCGTCTACAATGCCTTTCTCATCTTTGCCGCGCTTGCCGGAACGATCATCACCTCGTATCGACTTACATTCAGGATTTTTGATTTCGACGCGCTGTATTGGCTCATCACCGCCGCCTATCTTCTGGACATACCGTATACCTTCAACCAGTCGGTGAAGAAGGGACTCACCGTCTATACGGACCGCAAGAGCATAGCGCGGTTGTACCTGCGGGGCTGGTTCTTCGTGGACATCATCGCCTCCATTCCCTTCGCGTATCTGTTCTATCTCTTTTCGCCGGCTAATGAAGGGACCATCGCGGTCGGTGCCGTCCTTGACGTCATCATGATCACCAAGATCCTGAAGATGGCAAAGATCAGCAAGGTGAGCGCCATATTCCGCGATATCCGCGAAAGCCTGGCCGTCAACCCGGCCCTCATGCGCCTCATCACCTTCGGATTCTGGTTCGTGACGGCGGTGCATATCATGGCCTGCGGGTGGGTGCTCATCGGGGCGAGTGAAAAGTTTCGTCCGAACTTCGACCAGTATCTGCGCGGTCTGTACTGGTGTGTCACCACCATCGCGACCATCGGCTACGGTGACTACACGCCCAACCATGACAGCAACATCCAGATCGTGTATACGGTCGTCGTGATGATCTTCGGCGTCGGCATGTACGGCTACATCATCGGTAACGTGTCCTCCCTCATCGCCAATCTGGACGTGGCGCGCGCCAACTACCAGAAGAAAATGGAGGAGGTGAACGACTTTCTCCACACCAAACGCGTGCCGGGAGCGCTCCAAACACGCGTTCGCAATTATTACGCCTATCTCTGGGAGACGCAGAAAAGCGTTTCGAATGTCTCGATGACCGACGAGCTGCCCCATACGCTTTCCATGGAGATCCTCCTGTTCTTGAATCGCTCCATTCTGGAAAAGGTGTCACTCTTCAAGAACGCAAACGAGATATTCATCCGGGAAGTCGTCCAGCTTCTGCGGCCCATGGTCTTTCTCCCCGACGATTTCATCATCCGTCAGGGCGAGTTCGGCGACTGTATGTATTTCCTTTCCAATGGCGACGTCGAGGTCGTGGTGAACTCCGTGCGTGTCGCCACTCTCGGACAGGGCTCTCCGTTCGGCGAAACCGCCCTCATCCAGGGCGAGAACCGCATGGCGAGCATCCGCGCCCTCTCGTACTGCGACGTGTACAAGCTGTCCAAGGCCGATTTCGATGCGCTGCGCGCCCGCTATCCCGAGTTCGACGCACAGGTGAAGCAGGTGGTGGAGGCACGGATCAAGGACACCAAGGAAAAGACGCAGAAATAGGCGCATCGCGCCCGCGACTTCCGTCGGGAGCTTGTTCGGGGAGGTGCCTCATGGCGAGAGACAATGGCGCGCGCGTTCTCCTGGTCATCGACGTGCAAAACGATTTCTGTCCGGGGGGGAGCCTCGCGGTGGATGATGGCGACGCCGTCATACCCGTCATCAATCGGATTATGCCGTCCTTCACCCGTGTCATCGCGACGCAGGACTGGCACCCGTCGGACCACGTCTCATTCGCATCGCAGCACCCGGGGCACGTACCGCTCGATGTCGTGGAAGCGGGCGGCATCACCCAGGTGTTATGGCCCGACCACTGCGTCCAGGCCACGCGGGGAGCGGATCTTCACCCCCGCCTCGAGGTGGGACGCATCGAGCTGGTTTTGCGCAAGGGATTGCGGAGGACGCTGGACAGCTATTCCGCGTTCTTCGAAAACGATCGCCGCACCGACACCGGTCTACGATTCTATCTCAAGGGTCTGGGTACGCGCGAGATCTTTCTCTGCGGGCTGGCCACCGATTACTGCGTCCTCGCCACCGCGCTGGACGCGCGTCGGCTCGGGTTCAAGGTCGCCCTCATTCAGGACGCCTGCCGCGGCGTCGATGCGCCGGTGGGCAGCGTTTCACACGCCCTCGCGCAGATGGGCAAGGCGGGTGTCCGGATCGTGGACTCAGCCTCCGTGGGAGGGTAGCGGCTCGGGTGGCTTTTCCAGCGGATCGATATGGATGAAGGCCCGTGAAACCTCCTCCATGTCCTCGATGGCTCTCTGCACTTTTTTGCCGATATCATGCGCCTGTTCTATAGTGAGGCGGCGATCCACGTCGATGTGCACTTCGATTTCCACGCTCGTGCCCACATAGTGGGCGAAAACGTCGTTCAATCCGAGGACCCCGTCCACCGCCGCGGCTATCGAAACAATCCGCTTCACGAGCTCCGGGGGCGGGGCTTCGCCCATGAGGAATTTTATGTTCGCCCGGCCGATGGCGTAGCCGGCACGGATGATCCACAGCCCGACCAGCACACCCACCACCGGATCGAGCACCGGGAGGCCGAGGTTGGAAGCCACGACACCCACGAGCACCGCGGCGGAAACCAGGACGTCGTTGCGATGATCCGTCGCCGAGGCCGCGATAGCCGTGCTGCCGGTTTTCTGCGAGACCCAACGCGCATAGAAGTGCATGCAGAGCTTCAGCACCATGACCGCGATAACGAGCAGGATGGGGAGAAGCCCCTTCGCGATCTGCTCGCCATTGATCAACCGTGTCACCGATTGGGTAACGATTTCGAAACCGACGATTCCCGTGAGGATGGCAACGACGAGACCGGCCAGGGGCTGGGCGCGCTTGTGCCCGAATGGATGATCGGCGTCGGGGGCCATGTAGGAGGCCCGCACGCTGATGAGCACGATCGTGGAAGCCACGATGTCGGTGAGCGAATTGAACGAATCCGAGATGATGGCGATGGAATTGAAAAGCGTGCCGATGACGATTTTTGCGCAGAAGAGGATCGCGTTCCCCACGATCCCCATCCACATGGCGATTTTTTCCGATCGTCCGGCAGCCTTCGGCTTCATAGCTCCATTCAAGGTACATGAACCGGTGAACGAAAAGAAAGGGGGCGTTTCCGCCCCCTCATCGTCATGCTCCCGGTGTCGGGGACCCTCCGGGCGACCCCTTCGGCTCGGTTTTGTCCTTCACGTAGTTGTCGAACGCCTGTTTGCCTTCCTGCTCCCAAAACTCCCGATAGAGGCGCCAGCGGTCCCGCCCCCCCGACTGTTCCGGGTGACGCCCTTCCCAGGGGTTGCGGTGCTTCGGGCCGCCATGCCCCCGGCCGCCGATGCCGCCGAATATCAGCTTGGCCAGTATGATGATGCCGAAGGCTTCCCAGTACGTTATCTCCCCAAGATGGAAGATCACCGGCATGAGCCAGTTCCACAGGATCATCACCAACCAACCGAAAATGAGGGCAAAGATCGCGGCCCCGATCACCCCGAGGATGACCATCCCCGCGATTCGCAACCCGCGCACCGCGGGATTAACGTTCGGCCACATCTCGTGCACACGATTCGTCATTCTTCACCTCCTGCGAGCTCTTCACGCAAAGCCTGCATCGCTCGATACTTCCGCGCCAGGAGCGTGCCGATGGGGGTATGCCACTCGGCGGCCAGCTCCTTGAATGTTCGCCCTTCCAGCTCCGTGGCCACAAGCACGTCTCTCTGGGCTTCCGGAAGCCCTTCGATGGCATTGCTCAGCGCCTGAAGCTCCTCTTCCCGCTCGAGATCCTCGGCGATTTCATACCGTGGATCAGCGAGCTCCTCGGGCAGCTCGGCGCTTCGTTTCGGCTTGCGGTACAGATCGACGATCCGATTGCGCAGGGCACGGTACAAGTATGCCGAAAGATCCACGATGGGCTCCGTGACTTCCGCCCGTTCGTAGAGTCTCTCGATCACATCCTGCACCACGTCCTCGGCGTCACGGTCCGCGCTGTCGTCGATCCAGGCGCGCACGTAGCCAACCAGCCGGTACCATTCGGTGGCGATGAAGTTCGTGATCCGCTTTTTCTGCGTTTCCGCGCTCACGATGAATATGACGATGCCGGGGCGATTCTATTGCATCGCCAGGAACGAGCGCAGGAGGGATTCCAGCCGGGGCGCCGCGGTCACGTGGGGCCAGTGATCTGCGTCGGGAATGGGCTCGACACGGACGCTGGGAAAATACCGCCGCATGAGGGCGTGATCTTCAGCGCGAACATAGCCTGACTTTCCGCAGGCCACAAGGAGCGCCGGGCCGTCGAAGGTCCCGGATACCCCGGCGAAATCGGAAGCCACCGTGTTTCCCGACAATACGTCGGCATCCAGGCGCCAGCGGAAACCCTCGCCGTCCCGCACGGCATTCGTGAGCATGAACTGACGCTCGCGCGCCTCGGGGAGCACGGGGGCGAGAAGCGCGTCCAGCTCCGCGCGGGAACGGCACGAGCCGACGTCGGTGCGCAGCGCCTGGTATTCCGCCGCGTGATCGGGAGGGTAGGGTCGGGGGGCGATGTCGATGGCGGCAACGCCGGCCGTCAGCTCGGGGTGGAGCAGCGCGAAGCCCATGGCGACAAGACCACCCATGGAGTGGCCGATGAACATGACAGGCTCGGCCGCGTGGGTCTCAGACCATTGCCGCACGTCCTCCACGCACGCCGCGAGGGAATGTTCCGGCGCATGGGGAGAATCACCGTGGTTGCGGAGATCCAGACCGACCACGCGCCCGGCCTCCGAGAGTCTTCGTGCCACCCCGGCCCAATTCTGCGACGAGCCGAACAGACCGTGGAGGATCACGACGGGTCGGCCGTCGCCGCCGAAATTCCTTTCAAAGAGATCCATGGACCAATGGTAGCGCGTCGAGGAGGTCCAGGCCAATGACCGTTCATGGAGGCCCCGTCACCCGTCGCCAAATCCGACGAACGACATTACGCGAAAGGTCGGAAACGTTGTTTCTGCGCTTTCGCGCGTGCCGCGTCCCGCGAAACCCCGCCCCAGCTGCCCGACCTGCCGTGTGCGGAGCGTGCCACCTCATTGACATTTTCCATGCGTCGTATATTTATACATGCATCGGAGGCACCATGAGCGAGAAGAAGATCGCCAGCGGGGAAACCCTGCCCGGCACCGCGAAGCTCACCATCGACGGCAAGGACTACGAGCTTCCCATCGTGCAAGGGAGCGAGGGCGAGCGGGCGATCGACATCACGAGCCTCCGTCGGCTGACCGGCCACATCACCCTGGACAAGGGATACGAGAACACCGGGTCGTGCCGGAGCTCGATCACCTACATCGACGGGGAAAAAGGGATCCTCCGCTATCGCGGGTATCCGATCGAGGAGCTTGCCGAACGATCCACATTCACCGAAGTCGCCTATCTTCTTCTCTACGGCGAGCTTCCGACCATAACGCAGCTGGAGGAGTTTTCGACGTTTTTGAACGAATCGTCGCTGATCCACGAGGACATGCTGCACTTCTTCGTCGGTTTTCCCCGTGGCTCCCACCCCATGGGGATCCTCGCGACAACGGTCGCCTCTCTTTCCACTTTCTATCCCGTTCCCGCCGTCATGGACGAGAAGGCTGAACGCCAGATCCTCGCCAATCTCATTTCTCAGATGCGAACCATCGCGGCCATTTCATACAAGAAGTCCATTGGTGAGCCCATCGTCTATCCGTCGTATCGGCTGCGCTATGTGCCCAATTTCCTCAATATGATGTTCTCTTCGCCGGTCAAGGAATGGATGATCGACGACGATATCGTGCGCGCCATAGACCTTTTCCTGATCCTTCATGCCGATCACGAGCAGAACTGCAGCACCTCCACCGTGCGCCTTACCGGTTCCAGTCTCGCCAACGTCTACGCGGTCATTTCCGCCGGCATCTCCGCTCTCTGGGGCCCCCGTCACGGCGGGGCGAACCAGGAAGTGATCACGATGCTGGAAAAGATCCTCGCCGAGCATGGGGACGGCACCGAGTATGTGAAAAGAGCCAAGGACAGAAACACACCGGATCGCCTGATGGGGTTCGGGCATCGTGTGTACAAGAACTTCGATCCGCGTGCAAAGATCCTCAAAGAGGCCTGCCACAAGCTGTTGAAGAAACCAGGCATGGACGACCCGCTCTTCGACATAGCCCTGCGTCTGGAAGACATCGCGCTCAAGGACGACTACTTCATCTCGCGCAATCTCTACCCCAACGTGGATTTCTATTCAGGCCTCATACTCCGCGCGGCCGGCATTCCCTACGACATGTTCACCGTTTTGTTCGCCATTGGCCGCACCCCGGGGTGGCTCGCGCATTGGCGCGAGATGTATCACGGCGAAGACTCGCGCATCATGAGACCCCGGCAGATCTACGTGGGCAGTCCTTGTCGTCACTACGTGGCGCGCTCGCAGCGGGCATAGGGGGCACTTTTTCCCATGAAATCCGACACGACCCGCGGCATGCTGACAATGGCGGCCTCGGCGGTGCTTTTTTCCGCCATGTCGCTCCTTCTTCCCTTCACGCACGCGGTGAGCACGTTCATCATGGTCTCGGCCCGATTCATCACGGGGATCCTCGTCATCTGCGGTCTTGCCGCGATGGGCTTCACACGCCTGAAGGCCGTCAATCGCTGGTGGCTGGTGATCCGCGGCTTGATCGGCGCCACGTCCGTCTATTTCTTCTATCGCGGCATCATGATGTTGGGGCTCGGCAAGGGCACGATCCTCAATTACACGTATCCGATTTTCGCGGCGCTTTTTGCTCCCCTCATCCTGAAAGAGAAGATCTCTTGGGACGTCCTGGTCGCAGCGGCGGTTTCGTTCTTCGGCATCTGGCTCGTTGTGAGCCCGGGGCCGATTTCGTCCATCAGCATCGAGGACCTGCTGGCCCTTCTGGGCGGCGTCTTGTCCGGCGTCGCGGTAGTGGCCATCAAGAAGCTGCGCGAGACCGATACGCCGTTCATCATCTATCTGGCGCAATGCGTTTTCGGTCTCCTCGTGGTGGGCTGGCCCACGGCGACGAGCTCATTCGCTTTTGCCGGTATCGAATGGCTCATCCTTCTGGGCATTGGCGTGCTGGCCACCGGGGCGCAGCTCACCATGACCTGGGCCTACAAGCACGTGCCGGCGACCGAGGGAAGCCTTCTCGCTTTTCTCACCCCGGTCATCAACGTGCTGTTGGGGGTCCTCATATTCGGGGAAACAATGCACGCCTCTACGTGGATCGGATCCGCCCTCGTGCTGGTCTGCTGCGCGTATGTCGCTTTCCGTGAGAAACTTCTGAAGCTGGTGGAGTAGGCACATGGAAACAACGTCACAATGGAATCCGCTGACTGAGTGGCGACACACCGACATCCCTTGGATCAAGGTAAAAATCAGCAAGGAGGATCTGGGGCGCTTCACCAAGCGCAGCAACGCAAAAGGCCTTCTGCAAGCGCTCGGTTTTCTGCTCCTGATCGGCGCGACCGGAGCCCTCAGCTACTACACCTTCAGCCACAAGCTTTGGGTTCTGCTTGCGGTGTGCCTGTACGTGCACGGGACGTTCTACTCCTTTTTCAACGCCGCTTTACACGAGCTCAGCCACAATACCGTGTTTGCAAGCCGAGCGTTGAACCTCGGGGCCACCGCGCTTTTCGGCTGGCTGTACTGGCCCATGAATCCGCATTTCTACCGATTGAGCCATCAGAAATACCATCACCGCTATACCCTCTATCAGGGCAGCGACGGCGAAGACACGCCGAATTACGTGGCGCTCAAGCCACTCTTCGTCTTCGGCCTGTTCGCCTATCTCATCCAGCCAAAGGCCTTCGTGCAGTGCATCTGGCGGCTTTTGACCCTGTCACCGGTCAGCAAGGGCTGGCGGGGACGCGGGTTCGCGTTCGACACCTGGGAGCAGTTCATCTGGAAGCATGCCAGCGCGACTGAGAAACGGCAGGTTCGTCGCCTGGGCGCGGCATGCCTGATCGGACACGCGATCTTTGTCGCCGCTTCCATCTCATTCGGCTTCTGGTTCCTGGCGGTATTGGTAACCCTTGCGCCGTTCTATGGGGCCGGGTTCCTGAGTTACGCGGCGGGAATCCATCAACATGCCGCCTGCGAGGCAAACAACCCCGATTTCCGGATCTCATGCGGCGATGCCGTTCTCGACCCCGTCTCCTCTCTTTTGTACTGGCGCATGGAATTCCACATTGAGCATCACATGTTTGCCGCGATCCCGTGCTACAACCTCAAGCGATTCAGCCGCTTTGTCGCCGATCAGCTACCGCCCAAAAAGCGCGCTCTCCCCCGCCTGCTCGATCTCGATCGGGCGAGCCAGGAAAAATACGGCTCCTACAAGGCCTGGCGCGACGGGTACGGCAAGTACAAGGGGTACTAGTTATGTTGACCCGGGCGCGCGGGCTTGCTACATTCGTCTTCGTGAAAAATGAAACACTTTTTCAATTTCACACGGCACGCACCGACCACCTCCTCCACGCGTTGGCCGAGGCGGGATACTCCGACACCGCCTCGCGTCGCGCGGTGGTGGATGTCTTGTGCTCTTCTCGCACAGGAGTGACACCGGCCGATCTTTTCGCCCGCGGCCGCCGCGCGCACGCCCATCTCGGGCAAGTGACGGTGTACCGAACCCTGGAGATCCTCGAGCATCTCGGTCTCGTCCGCAAGCTCCATAGGGAAGACGGCTGTTCCTCGTGGGTGGTAACGTCGGCAACGCACGGCCACCACGTCATCTGCCGCTCCTGCGGGACGGCCGTCGAGTTCGAGGGCTGCTCGCTGGAGGCGGTGCTCGCGCGGGTGAGCAAGAGCACCGGATTCGCCGTAGAAGGTCATTGGCTTGAAGTGTTCGGGACATGCCCGGCATGTCGGAGGCGCGCGTGAGGGCGGGTGGTGTCGCGGTATTGGTTGTCGGTGTCGCCGTGCTCGCTGGATGCTCGGGACGGTCCCCTGCAGGCGGCACATCCGCCGTGGCCCGTCCGAGCGTCGTCGCCATCGAGAGCTTCTGCGCCGATTTCGCGCGCATCATCGCCGGCGACCGCGTGAATGTCGTTTCCATGATTCCCGAAGGGATGGAGCCGCACACGTATGAGCCGACCCCGCGCGACATCGCGGCGGTCGCTGGTGCGCGCCTCCTGATCGTGAACGGCGCCGGGCTGGAATCGTTTCTCTCCAAGCTGCTTCAGACCGTGGGTGGAAATGTCCCTGTCATCGAAGCTACGGCGGGATTGGTGAGCCGTACGGCCCGGGAGGGAGAGATGGCGGAAAGCGGGATGATCGTCACGGGGCCTTCTTCCGAACCGGACCCCCATTTCTGGCTGGATCCGACAAAGGCCGTCACCTACGTCACGAACATCCGCGACGCGCTGATCCGTCTCGACCCGGCGGGTGCCGCGGCTTATCAGAAGAACGCCGCGGATTACATCAAGCAGCTTCAGGACCTGGATGCCTGGATCGTACTTCGCGTGGGTGTCATACCCATGGCACAGCGCATCCTGGTCACCAATCATGAGAGTCTCGGGTATTTCGCGGACCGCTATGGATTTCGGATCGTGGGAACGATCATACCGAGCGTGAGTGACGAAGCCTCGCCCACGGCGCGGCAGATCGCCCAACTGGTGGACACGCTGCGGGCGGCGCACGCGCGGGCTATTTTCCTGGAGACGGGGGCCAATCCGCAGCTGGCGCACGAGGTGGCACGCGAGGCGGGCATCGCGGTGGTGACCGAGCTTTTCACCCATTCCCTTTCCGGTCCGTCGGGACCGGCGCCGACCTACATCGCCATGATGCGCTACGATGTGGACACGATCGTTACAGCGCTCACGGGGGCCGTTCAATGATCGCCTGGCTCGTGGCCCCGCTCTCGTATCAGTTCATGCAGCGAGGCATGCTCGTGGCCGTGCTCGTGGGAATCGCGTGCGCCGTGATGGGATGCTACGTTGTGCTTCGCTCCATGGCATTCATCGGCGACGCCATATCTCATTCCATCCTTCCCGGCGTGGCGGTCGCGTATCTCATAAAGGGCAATCTTCTCATCGGCGCCCTCGTGGCGGCTGTGGTTGTCGCACTGGGGATCGGGTTCTTCTCCCGGCAGGGGCGCTTGAAGGAGGATTCGGCCATCGGCATTCTCTTTGCGGCCGCCTATTCCCTGGGTGTCATTCTCATCAGCTCCATCCGCACCTACGCCGTGGACCTGAGCCACATCCTTTTTGGCAATGTGCTCGGCGTCAGCATCACCGATCTTATTCTCACGGCGAGCCTCGTCGTCATCGTGCTTCTGGTGGTATTTCTTCTCTACAAGGAGCTTCTCGTCGTTTCCTTCGATCCTGTGCTTGCCGCCACCCTTCGTCTGCCCGCCGAGCGCCTGCGCATCGTCATCCTTCTTCTCCTGGCCCTGACGGTCGTCGTCTCGCTGCAAAGCGTGGGCATCGGGCTGGTCACCTCGATGCTCGTCACCCCGGGGGCAACCGCGTACCTTCTCACACGACGCCTGCCACGCATGATGGCCATCGCCGCGGTCATCGGCGCATTGTCGAGCATCATCGGGTTGTACGCGAGCTACTATCTGAACGTGGTATCGGGTGCCGCCATCGTGCTGATCTCCACCGGCTTCTTCCTCGTTGCGTATCTGTTCGCACCGGGGCGGGGAATGCTCTGGAGGATGCTGCGCCGCGGAAAGGCGACGACCTCTCCCGCGCGTTAAGCGGCCCGGGAGGTCACGTTCCGAGCTTCTCCATCACCCGCCGGAAGCCCGGAAGCGAGCGCTCGATCACCGGCGTGTCCACGCAATAGGCAATGCGGAAGTATCCGGGCAGGCTGAACCCGCGACCGGGAACGACAAGAACGCGTTCGGCCTGGAGGGCCTGGACGAATGCCAGATCGTCGCCTCCGGGCGCCTTGGGGAAAATGTAAAAAGCCCCTTGCGGCACGGCGAATTGGTAGCCCATTCCCGCAAGCGCATCGCAGAACAGGTCGCGTTTTCGCCGATAGATTTCCACATCCACCGACACGCCCTGGATCCGGGCGACAACCCTCTGCATAAGAGCGGGCGCATTGACGTAGCCGAGGATCCTCGTGCAGAGAATGATGCCGTCCACGAGCTTCCGCGCTTCATCCGCGGACGGATTCACCGCGGCGTAGCCGATGCGCTCGCCCGGCAGCGATAGATCCTTGGAGTACGAGGAGACGACGATGGAATGCGGATACAGGCTCATGATGCCGGGGACGATGGCTCCCCCATAAACGAGCTTGCGATAGGGCTCGTCGGAGATCAGATACACGGGGCGGCCGCTTTTTTTCCCGGCATCGAGCAGCATGCGGGAAAGCTCCCGCAGGGTGCCGTCGGGGTAGATCCGGCCCGTGGGGTTGTTGGGCGAGTTGATGATGAGAGCGGCCGTGCGGGGCCCGATCAGCCGCGCGATCCCCTCCACGTCCAGGTCGAAATCCGGTTTTGTCGGCGCGAATCGAAGCGTGCCGCCGTGGTTGTCCACGTAGGCGGCGTACTCCATGAAACAGGGAACGCAGGCGATGACCTCGTCGCCGGGATCCAGGATGGTCTTCAAAACCGCGTTCATGGCGCCGCTCGCTCCGCAGGACATGACCACATTGTCACCGACGAGGGAGACCCCTTGCTCGCCCGACAATTGTTCGGCGACACGTGCGCGTGTTTCAGGATAGCCGGCATTCGGCATGTAGCCGTGCTTGCGCACGATGGGGGTGGCGACGATTTCCTGGAGCGCCTCCTGGAAACGCGCGGGCGGCTCGACGTCGGGATTGCCGAGGCTCAGATCGCACACGGCATCGACGCCGAACTCGGCGCGCAGCGCCGCGCCGGCCTCGAACATGCGGCGGATCCACGAGGAGTTCTCGATACTCGCCCGGATTCTGTTACTGATTGCCACGGCATTCCTCCTCAATCGCACGCGCCAGGCCATCCATGTCCGCGTCGGTGCCGATGCTGATGCGCAGGCCGTCGCTCACCGTCGGGGCGCGGAAGTGCCTCACGAGGTATCCCCGCGCCAGGAGCGCTTCGTACAGCGCGCTCGCCGGGGTTCCCGCGGGCGGCACCGCGAAGATGAAGTTGGCCGATGAGGGGAGCACGGTGCAGCCGCTTCGGGTCAGGGCCGCGGTGAATCGGCGACGCGTGGTCACAACGGCGTCGCGATTCTTCTTGCAGTAATCCTGGTCCTCCAGTGCCGCGCACGCGGCGATCTGGGCAAAGCGCCCCATATTGTAGCTGTCCTTCACCTTCATCATCTGTCGAATCAGCTTCGGGTCCGCCATGGCGATGCCGGCACGCATGCCGGCCAAGGAATAGGTCTTGGAAAGCGTACGAACGATCACGAGACGGGGAGAAGAGGCAAGAAGCGGCAGCGCTGATTCTTCGGCAAAATCGACGTATGCCTCGTCGGCGACCACGATCCCCTTGAACACCTCCAAAAACTGCCTTATCCACTCCGTGGGAAACGCAACACCGTAGGGAGAATTTGGGGTGGTGAGCAGGAATATTTTCGCGCGAAGCCGCGGCAGCGGAATGGATCCCAGTTCCCGTGCTTCCCGAACGCGCGGGAGAGGAATCGTGGTGACGCGCGCCTCGCTCATGGCTACGAGCGGGGGATACAGGGAATAGGAAGGGTCGAAGTAGGCTACCGTATCGCGACGGTCCACGAATGTGCGAAACAGGAGGGAAAGGATCTCGTCGGAGCCGTTGCCGCAAAGGACATGCTCCGGGGTGACACCATAGGTGAGAGCTACGCGTTCGCGCAGGGGATGGGCATCCGGGCTGGGATAAAGCCGTATTGCCGACTCGGTGGCCTCCTTCAGAGCCGCGAGGACACGGGGAGACGGCGGGTAAGGATTCTCGTTCGTGTTCAATTTTACGAGCTTCTGCCCGGGTCCGGGCTGGAGCCCAGGAGTATATCCAGCCATTTTCCGGATCGCGGGCCGAACAAGGACGAGTGCCTCATCTATGGTGTTCATGGCAGCGAGTGTAGCAGAGCCTTGCCATGGGCAACAAGAACAGCTGAATGGAGGAAGGTGGGCGTTTCTTGACTTTAGCCCGTTTCTTTTCTAATATCTCCATTATGGCAATCAGCGTTTCAGACAAGGCCGCCGGACAGCTCACTACGCTCCTTTCAGAGCAGGGGAAGCCCGACGCCACATTGCGCGTGTGGGTTGCGGGCCTGGGTTGTTCCGGCTATCGCTACGGCATGGGCATCGACGAAAAGGAGCCCGAAGAGGGCGACCAGATATTCGAGTCTCACGGGATCAGGGTCGTGATAGATCCGCAGAGCCTCTCCTACATGGATGGCTCCACGGTGAACTGGGTCGACGAGCCGGACAATAGCGGCTTTGCGATTGACAACCCCAATCCCGCGCCCGAGAAGGAGTGCAACTGCGGCTCCGGAACCTGCGGGCATGAGGCCGGCGTCGGCGCCGGAGCTACCGAGGGCGCGTCGGACTTCTCCTGAGCACGCCGCCATTTTTGGCGGTCACCCTTCCTACGATCAAATCCTTCTACTCGAGCGAGAATGGCGGATAGACGTCCGTCACCAGAAGAAATGCGTATGCGCTCACACGCAGCCCCCAGCGGGCCACACCGACCACGAATTGAAAAAAGGATCGGGGATAACGCCCCGTGAAGAGAATCGCGAACCATGAAATGAAAACGCAGAATCCAGCCGCGATGCCGAGGAAGAACAAGATGAACATGTGCGGTATGGCGAGAAACCACTTCACCAGGGGCAATCCCGGAAGAAGCTCCTCCTTCGCGTTCGGATAGGGTATCACGATGTGAACGGTCTGGCTCGCGCTCGGTGGAAGGGTACTCGTCGTTGAGGAGGGCCGCATACGCCCCCACGCGACCCGCGAATCGGGTGAAGCTCAGATTCCAGTCGAACCACCAGCGCGGATACGTGCGGCGGAAGAGAATCATGAGCAGCGTGGGAAGAAAGAGAAAGACGCTCGTGGCGAAGAAGAATCGCCACGCCGATTCGTGCCATCCCCACTGGGGGCCGACGAGAAGAGCAAGCATGAGCCCGGCGGGGATGATGAGGATGGCGCGGAAAAAGCTGCTCGCTCTGTTGAGCGCTCGGTCGGGATAGTCGATAGCGAGTGTAACCGGATAAGCGGGTGAGGACATCGGCGGATCTCCTTTCGCCTGCGGATTCTACCGCACAAGTCTTCTGCCGAAAAGGGACCCGCGCGACGTCGCCCTCGGACCTCCATCACCCCCGCTACGCGCGGCGGTCCTTGCGAAAACCCTTCATGTGCTTCGCCCGATTTTTCAGCATCTGTCGCTGCGCGAGGGTTTCGCGCATATCGTCGCGTCGGGCGAGGAACGCGAGCTCCCGTTGG
>Ga0265342_10000165_pt1 | contig 74061 bp, 64 predicted proteins | sample 4CB327metaG_FD_203125 | JGI IMG/M metagenome (GOLD analysis project Ga0265342, IMG submission 203125) | Rhizosphere microbial communities from Carex aquatilis grown in University of Washington, Seatle, WA, United States - 4-CB3-27 metaG | ecosystem: Host-associated > Plants > Roots >...
ACCGGCGCGGGTGGGTCGACCACCACCGGCGCGGGTGGGTCGACCACGACTGGCGCGGGCGGTTCGACCACGACCGGCGCGGGCGGTTCGAGCGGCGGGCTAGTGAGCTGCCCGTCGCCGGCCCCCGGGGACAAAACGATGTGCGATCTGACCGCGGCTGCAACTGTCACGCCGTGTACGAAGAACTGCGGAATCAAGAACTCCCTGGCGCAGAAACCCTGCGCATGCATTGCCTCGACCGTCATGCCGCCGACCGCCTGGGACTGCAGCAATCAGGGCCCCTGCGTGTACCCGGCCGGATTCGACGGCACTTGCTACAAGCTCACGCCGGCACCGCCCGCCTGCCCGACGCCATTGCCGGTCTCGGGGACCACGGCCTGCACGAACACCACTGGCGCCACCTGCGGACCGCTCTGTGGCTCGGCCACGGTCGGCTCGTACACGACCGGAACCTCAACAACCGCGAAGTTGGGTTACTGCGCCTGCATCAACGGCATCTGGCAGTGCGCAAGTGCCATGGAGTGGCCGCCCCAGTAGGACAGAGCTTCCGGAGTCTCCGAGAAGGCTCATCGAGTCCCCTCTGAGAGATCAGTCATAAATCGTCCCATTCTTCCGCCGGCCTCACCCGATCTTCCTCGTGATCGGGCGAGCGCCGGCGGGAGCGCATCTCGCATTCAAGCCGCGTCCACCCAAGGAGAGCCTTCATGAAAGCGTCCGCCACCGGATCCTCGCCCTCACCCTTCAAGCGCATTTTCGGAAGCGCAGTCGTCGCGCTGCTCGCAGCGGGCGCGCTCGCCGTTGGCTGTGCGCAGAGCGGCAGTGGCGGAAATGAAGGAAGTGGCGGCGACACCGGAGGCGGCACCGGGGGAATCGGAACCGCGACCGGCAACGGCGGAAGCACGGTGAACCCAGGCGTGGGCGGCTCCGGCAGCGGGGGCTCGGTGAACAGCACCGGTGGCACGACAGCCGGCACCGGTGGCGCGGCCGGCGCTGCCGGACCTAACGTCGGAGGTCGCACGGGAGCCGGAGGAATGACCGCCGCCGGCGGTACGACGGGCGCGGGCGGCGCCACCCCGGTGACAGCCTACTGGGTCGCCACCACCGGCAGCGATTCGAACCCGGGCACGCAGGCCGCCCCATTTGCAACATTGCTCCACGCCAACCTCTTCGCAAAGGCCGGGATCACCATCTGGATCATGCCGGGCACTTACCCGAGCTCCTTCACCGTCTCGTTCGCCAACAGCGGAACCGCGACGAACCCGATCAACGTTTTCGCGGCCGCGGGCGCGCGTCCGGTGCTCGACTACGCCGCGCAGAAGGCCATGGCGCCCGACGACAACAAGCGCGGTCTCAACATCACCGGCGACTACTGGCACGTGCGTGGCTTCGAGATCAAGAACGCCAACGACAACGGCATCGCGATCAGCGGCTCGCACAACACGATCGAAGACATGATCACCGACTTCTGCGGTGACACCGGCATCCAGATCACCGTGCCGAGCGCGATGGCCAGCGATCTGACCCGCGGTGCCAACAACACGATCTTGAACTGCGACTCGCACGACAACTACGACGCCGCCACGGGGGGCGAGAACGCCGACGGCATCGATGCCAAGCTCGACATCGGCCCCGGCAATGTCTTCCGCGGCTGCCGCTCGTGGAACAACTCCGACGACGGCTACGATCTCTTCGGCGTCACCCAGGTCGTCACCATCGACAACTGCTGGGCGATGTTGAACGGCCACCTCGCGGACGGAACCTCGGGCCCCGCCGCCGACGGCAACGGCTTCAAGCTCGGCGGGAACCATGTCCCCGCTGTCCACGTGGTCATGAATTCGTTCTCGATGACCAACGACACCTGCGGCTTCACGCTCAACAACAACACCGCGCAGCCCAAGATCACCGGCAGCGGCGCCAACGGCAACAAGGGGCAGGCGTTCTGCAGCCTGACGAACGTCACGGGCACCGTCACGATCACGATGACCGGCGCGCAGGCGATCACCGCCGCTCGCGTGACCAACGCGGCCGCCGGCGCGAGCACCCTGCCCGCGATCCACTAGCTCGTCGATCGATCGACGCCGCAACGGCGATCAGTCGGTGGTTCGCCACCGATCGATCGCCGTTCGCATTTCAGGAAGGGCGAGATCCGCTCGCCTGAAGCGTCCGCCCGGCATCGGGTCTACACCTGTCATTCCGTCGGAGACGAGCGCCATCGTATTCGGACTTCGTTGTAAACGATTATCCAATCGGCAGTGTCGATTTCACACGCGTTGTGTAACTTTTCGCGCGCGCCGTTCGAGCGCGCCAAATTAGGTTGACGAATTGACGCCGAATGACACATTTCGACGGCGTTGGGGTCGACGTCGTTGGTCGGGATCATCATTGCACCGTGGCGGTTCGTTCGACTCCCCTCGTGCATCCGATGTTGCGCACCGGGAGGAGCGTCGAGGAAGCGGGACGCTCCCCTGTAGGGCCCCGGCGACAGTCGATGTCCGTTGCCACCGGGACTGACGGCGTGGATGCGTGATTCTTTCGCAGGTACCCGAGGGCACGACTTTTGCGGTTGCTACGCTGCGCGGAGTGAGAGTCGATCGAGGATCCCCAATCCCATGAGGAGGCTGCAATGGACCCAAGTAAAGGCAACACTCGAAGGAAGCCTGCGTCAGGCGCCGCAATCCAGCGGCGCGTCGCGACGCGGGCACGGTCGCTGACCGCCGTCTGGGCAGTCGCGGCGATCGCGGTAGGGTGCGGCGTCGGCGCCGATCCCGGGGCGCAGTCATCGCTTGGCGTGACCACGCAGGCATCCGTGACTACGCCCCAGGCACTGCTCGACGGAAACTCGATTCCGAAATTCGTCGACCCGCTGCCGACGTTCAACGGGCGCCGCATCAACGGCTCGGTGACGTTGAACGTCAGCATGCAGGAGTTCCAGCAGCGCGTGCTGCCGGCGTCGGTTTACGCGGGCCGTCCCGCGCCATTCAACGCCGGCACTTTCTTGTGGGGGTACAACATCAATAACACCGGCGCGAGTTGGCCGGCGCGCACCATCGAGGTGACGCGCGGGACGGCCACGACCGCCATCTACAACAACAATCTGCGCAACACGCGCCTGCAGAGCCTGCTGACCGTCGACCAGTCGCTCCACTGGGCCGATCCGCTGGGCACGACGGCGCGGAACAACTGCGTCAATGGCCCGCCGCTGGCGGCGCCCTGCACGCAACCCTACGCGGGCCCCATCCCTGCGGTCGTGCACCTGCACGGCGCCGAGGTCCTGTCGCAGTTCGACGGAAATCCGGATGCCTGGTTTACGCCGGGGCTGCTGCAGAGGGGACGCGGATTTTTCACCAACACGTACAACTACGTGAATCAGCAAGAGGCCACGACGCTCTGGTTCCACGACCACGCGCTCGGCGTGGTACGCCTGAACGTCTATGCCGGCCTCGCGGGCTTCTACTTCATTCGCGACAACCGTGACACCGGTCTCGCCAACAACCCGATCACGCTGCCGTCGGGCGATCAGGAGGTCGAGCTCATGCTGCAAGACCGCCAGTTCGACACTAACGGGCAGCTCTTCTTCCCCGATGCCGACGAGCCGGCCGGCCTGAACGGTGGCCCGGGAAACCCCGACAAGCACCCGTTCTGGATCCCGGAGTTCTTCGGGGACGTCATCACGGTCAACGGCAAGTCCTGGCCGACGCTCTCGGTGCAGCCGCGCCGCTACCGCTTCCGCGTCGTGAACGGCAGCAACGCGCGCTTCTACAGCATGGAGCTGTTCGATCAGACCGGCGTCGACATGCACGTGAACGGTGCGCCCGGACCGGCGATCTGGCAGATCGGCTCCGACGGCGGGTTCTTCAACACGCCGGTGATGCTGACCAACCCGGCCAATGGGCGCCACGCGTGCGACGGCACGACCAACCCACCGCCCAACAACGTGCTGGGTGGCGCGTCGGACATCCAGGCGGGCGCAAAGTGCCTGTTCCTGGCGCCGGCGGAGCGCGCCGACATCATCGTCGACTTCGGGGGACAGGCCGGCAAGACATTCACGCTGAAGAATTTCGCCGTGATTCCATTCCCGAGCGGCGGTCCCGTCGGTTTCGGCGCGCCCGACACCACGTCGGATGGTCTGGTCATGCAGTTCCGCGTGAACCAGACGCTGCAGGGCCGGGACACGTCGTTCAATCCGGCGGGCGCCCACCCGGCGCTGCGCGCGGCTCCGATCGTCAACGTGAAGCCAGGCAACGGGCGCGGAGACAAGCTCCGCCACCTGATCCTCGTCGAGGAAGAAGGGAACACCGCCGACATCGACGGTCCGGGCGCGCCCGACGGCGACGGTGAACCGGTCGAGAGCTTGATCAACAACACGAAGTGGAACGGCAACCGTGAAGGTTCGACCATCCCGGTTCCTGGCTCGACGTCGAACGGTCGCGGCCTGCTTGCGACCGAGACGCCGCGCGAGGGTTCGACGGAGGTTTGGGAAGTTGCCAACCTGACCGGCGACGCACACCCGATCCACATCCACCTGGTCCAGTTCCAGGTGATCTCGCGCCAGCCGTTCGACGTCACGCAATACGTGACCGATTGGATCGCCGCGTTCCCGGGCGGGACCTTCAACGGGTTCACCTTCGCACCCGGCGTCTACATCCCCGGGTTCGGTCCACCGAGGGACTATCAAACGCCGAACTCCGCCGGAGCTGTGGGTGGCAATCTTAACTTCGACGCCGCCAAATATTTGTTACAGGGCGCGTGCGCCGGAGGCGCGTGCCCGTCGCGGGCGCCGGAGCTCAGCGACTCGGGGTGGAAGGATACGATCAAGATGTTCCCCGGCGAGATCACTCGCATTGCGCTGCGCTGGGCGCCCACGACCGTGGCAGCGGGGACGTCGCGACCGGGGCAGGATCTGTTCCCGTTCGATCCGACCAACGGCCCCGGCTACGTCGAGCACTGCCACATCCTCGATCATGAAGACAACGAGTTCATGCGGCCGTTGTTGATTGCCAAATAACCGGGGAAAAAGGCAATGAACGCCGGCGGAGAGATGCTAATTTGAAATTGGATTTCATCTTCGTTTATCGCCGTCGCGCGTGTTACGCCTCTTCCGCTAATCAAGCCTAGATCGAACAAGACTCCATTCGAATCGACCTATGCCGCGATCGCGCACACGCGCGACCGCGGCTTTTTTTTGGCACACAAAAATAAAATTAAAAATTGGATGAGTGACCCGGGGGGCGGGCACCTACTGCCCGGGCTGCGAATATTTTATGCACCGAAGCGTGCGCGGCCCCTACTAACGCAAGCCACAAAGTCCGCCGGGGGTGTCGAGGAGACTTGTGGGCCGTGCGGGCGCAAACCCAGCCAGTAGAAAGGAAGAACCATGCGAAGTTGCCAGAACCTGATAGCAAGGACGTCCCTCGGGGCGTCGCTGCTCCTCGCCGCGGGGTGCGGGCAGAGCCCCGTCTCCGCCGACACCACGGGGACCACGACGCAAGCGTCCGTCCGAACGCCCCAGACCCCCCTCGACGGAAACACCGTCCCCAAGTTCGTGGACCAACTGCCGACGTTCAATGGCCGCCGCGTCAACGGCACGTCGACGGTCAACGTCACCATGCAGGAGTTTCAACAGAAGATCCTGCCCGCTTCGGTCTATGCCGGCCGCCCCGCGCCGTTCAACAACGGCACGTTTCTCTGGGGCTATAACCTCAACAATGGCGGGCCGACTTACCCGGCGCGCACGATCGAGGCTGTGCATGGGACTTCCACGACGGCGATCTACAACAACAACCTGACGAACACCCGTCTCCAAAGTCTGCTGACCGTCGACCAGTCGCTGCACTGGGCGGACCCACTCGGCACCACCGCGAGGAACAACTGCGTCAATGGGCCACCGCTCGCGGCCCCATGCACCCAACCCTACGCCGGCCCGATCCCGGCAGTGGTCCACCTCCACGGCGCCGAGGTCCTCTCTCAGTTCGACGGTCACCCCGAGGCGTGGTTCACCCCCGGTCTCGCGCTGCGCGGGCGCGGGTTCGTCTCGAACATGTACAACTACGTCAACACCCAGGAAGCAACGACGCTCTGGTTCCATGATCACTCGCTCGGCGTCGTTCGCGAGAACGTCTACGCTGGTCTGGCCGGCATGTACTTCATCCGCGACAACCGCGACACCGGTCTCGCCAACAACCCGATCACGCTGCCGTCGGGCGCGCAGGAGTCCGAGCTCTTCCTCGCCGACAAGCAGTTCGACACCAACGGCCAGCTCTACTTCCCCGACTCCGACCAGGCGGGCAGCCTGAACGGTGGCCCCGGAAACCCCGACAAGCACCCGTTCTGGATCCCGGAGTTCTTCGGCGACGTCATCACCGTCAACGGCAAGGCCTGGCCGGTCATGGACGTTCAGGCGCGTCGCTATCGCTTCCGCGTGGTCAATGGCAGCAACGCCCGCTTCTACTCGATGCAGCTCTTCAACCAGGCGGGCGTCGACATGCACCAGAACGGCCCCGTGGGTCCGGCGATCTGGCAGATTGGCTCGGACGGCGGCTTCTTCAACAGCCCAGTGCAGTTGACCAACCCGGCCAACGGCATCCACGCTTGCGACGGTCTCAACAACGCCGATGCGGGCAACGTGCTCGGTGGAGCGAACGACATCCAGGCGGGCAAGAAATGCCTCTTCCTGGCGCCGGCGGAACGCGCCGACATCATCATCGACTTCGGCGGCCAGCTCGGCAAGACCTTCACGATGAAGAACTTCGCGGTCATTCCGTTCCCCAGCGGCGGCCCGGTTGGATTCGGCGCGCCTGACGCGACGTCGGACGGTCTGGTGATGCAGTTCCGCGTGAGCCTCCCCTCGACGACCAGCGTCGATACCTCGTTCAATCCGGCGGGCGCTCACCCGGCGCTGCGCGCGTCACCGATGGTCAACGTCAAGCCGGCCAACGGCAAGGGCGACAAGCTGCGCCAGCTGATCCTGGTCGAGGAAGAAGGGAACACCGCCGACATCGACGGTCCGGGCTCGCCCGACGGCGACGGTGAACCGGTCGAGAGCTTGATCAACAACACCAAGTGGAACGGCAACCGCGAGGGGACGACCACCGTGGTTCCCGGCTCGACCTCGAACGGCCGCGGCGATTCCGCGACCGAGACGCCGCGCGTGGGTTCGACCGAGGTTTGGGAGGTCGCCAACCTGACCGGCGACGCCCACCCCATCCACATTCACCTGATCCAGTTCCAGGTGATCTCGCGCCAGCCGTTCGACGTCAACACGTACGTCACCGACTGGATCGGGGCCTTCCCGGGCGGAACCTTCAACGGGTTCACGTTCGCGCCAGGCGTGTACATCCCGGGCTTTGGCCCACCGCTGCCCTACGCCACGCCGAACAGCGCCGGCGCCGTGGGCGGTAACCTCAACTTCGACTCGGCGAAGTATCTGAGCCAGGGCGCCTGCGCGGGAGGTGCCTGCCCGTCACGCGCTCCCGAACAGTCCGACTCCGGCTGGAAGGACACCATCAAGATGTTCCCCGGCGAGGTCACTCGCATCGCGCTGCGCTGGGCACCCCAGAGCGTCGCGGCGGGTGGAGTCGTCGCCGGACAGAACAAGTTCTCCTTCGATCCGACCACTGGAGGAGCGGGCTATGTCGAGCACTGCCACATTCTTGACCACGAGGACAACGAGTTCATGCGTCCTCTGTTGATCGCGAGGTAGTGCCCCGAGCCACCCTGCGTTCAGTGGCACGATCGAAGATCGTGCCACTGACGTGGGGTGGCTGGTCCTTCGCGCTATTTGTTGTTTCTCCTTGATTGTTTATTGCGCAAACGACATGAATAATTGTCGTGGCGCGGTTGGTGACCTCGCCTAATCGGGTAGTCTCCCTCCAGAGCAGTTGCAAAAGCCGGTGAGCGACCTCCACGAGACATCTTCTGCTCCGGGCCCCGAGCGCCCCGCGCTCTCCGGCTCCTCGATCGTCGCGCTGCGCTTGCTACTGCTGGTAGCGGCCGCCGCTGCGGTCCTCGTCGCCGGCTTCATCGCCCTGCGCGACCGCGGTGAAGGTGGCCCCAGCGTCCGCTATGCCTGCCCGATGCACCCGGAGGTGCGGACCACCGCGCCCGGTTTGTGCCCGATCTGTCAGATGGCGCTCGAGCCCGTGGGCCGCGCGCCTGGCGCCGGCAAAGGTCACGCTGGCATGGCGTCGATGCCCGATATGACCGCCGTCGACAACGTGCGCAAGCACAAGATCATCGACTTCGTGCGCGTGCGCTCGTTGCTGCCCAACCTGCGCGAGATCCGCGGCGGCGCGCGCGTCGACGACGACCACGAGATCTCGGCCGTCCTCTACGACGATCAGATCAACGCGCTCGCGCCCGACGAGCCGGGAATGTTCGTACCCACCGCTTCGCCGGCAACGTCGATCGCGGTGATCCGGAGCGCCGGCTCGCCCGTCCGCCACGATCGCTCGACGTCAGTGATCCGCTTCCACGTCGCCCCGGCGGCGGCGGGCGCGCCGACACCACTGCCGACGGGTCAGGTCGGCTGGCTCAAGCTCGCCAGCAGGTCGCGCGCGGTGCTGGGGGTTCCAGTGTCGGCGGTGCTGCAATCGCCAGAGGGCGCCTACGTTCTGGCGTGGAAGCCCGGCAGCCAGTTCGAAAAGCGGCCAATCGAGATCGGCGAGACCTTTTCGCGCCAGGGGTTCGTGGTCGTGCTGTCGGGATTGCGCGCCAGCGATCGCGTCGTCTCGCGCGCGACGTTCTTCCTCGACGCCGATCGGCGTCTGGGTGGCAGCGCATTCGCCGCCGACAGCATGCCGGGCACACCGGGCGCGATGCCGGGGACTGCGCCGGGAGTCGGGCCATGATCGCGGCGCTGGTCGCCTGGTCCGCGCGTCACAACCGCTTCGTCCTGGTCGCGGCCCTGCTGCTGGCGATCGCGGGCGATCTCGCGCGCCGCGGCCTCGCACGCGACGTGATCCCGGATCTCGCCGACCCACAGATCGGCATCGTCGCCGACTGGATGGGCCACCCGGCGCCGGACGTCGCCGAAAACGTCAACCGGCAACTGACCGAGGCGCTCGGCGACCTGCCGGGGGTCAAGGCCATCCGGGGCACGACCATGTCCGGGATGACCTACGTCGACGTGGTCTTCGGCTCCGCCGATGGGCTGGATGCGGCCCGGCAGGCAATCGTTCGGCGCGTGGACGCCGTGCGCGCGAAGCTGCCGGTGGGCGTGCGCCTTTACGTCGGTCCAGCGGCCTCGAGCACCGGGTGGGTCTTCGAATACGCGCTCACCGATCCGGCGCTGGTGTCGTCGGCGCTCGAGATGCGGCGGTTCCAGGAGGACGTGCTGCGGCCGGCGCTCTCGGTCATCCCCGGCGTCGCCGAGGTCGCCACCGTCGGCGGCGAGGTGCGCGAGGTGCGCGTCGACATCAAGGCGGGCTTGCTGCGCGACCAGGGGCTCGCGTTCTCCGACGTGCTGGGCGCGCTGCGGCCGGTGCTGGCCGGCAAGGACGGCGGGCTCTCGAAGGCGACCCCCGACGACATTGCCAACGTGATCGTGTCGGGCGCGGCCACGCCGGTGCGCCTCGGCGACGTCGCGCTCGTGCGGCTGGCCGACGACATGCCGACCGGCATGGCCGACGTCGCCGGTTCGCGCGCGGTGGGCGGTATCATCATCGCGCGGCGCGACGCCAACATCGCCGAGCTGGTTGCGCAGGCGAAGGCGGTGATCGCGCGCGAGGCACGCAAGCTGCCCCACCGCGCCGCCGACCCGGAGCGCGAGGATTCGGGCGCCGCGGCCGACGTGCACGTGGCGACGACCTACGACCGCGCGGAGCTCGCGACGCGCGTGCGGCAGACACTGCTGCGCGCGCTGGCCGAAGAGATCGCGGTAGTCGTGCTGGTGATCCTGCTCTTCCTCCTGCACGGGCGCAGCGCGCTCGTGCCGCTCGTGACGCTGCCGGTGGTCGTGCTGCTGACCTTCGGAGCGATGTGGCTGCTCGGTGTACCGGCGACGATCATGAGCCTGGGCGGCATCGGCATCGCGCTCGGGCTCGCCGTCGACGCCGATATCGTCGCGCTCGAAGCGTCTCACCGGCAGCTCGAGACGCTGAGCCCGCTCGCCTCGGCCCAGGATCGCCACGCGCGCATCATCGCCGCCGCGCAATCGTTCGCGCCGGCGATCCTGACGTCGCTGGTGATCACCGCCCTGTCGTTTCTGCCGGTGTTCGCGTTCTCCGGCGAGACCGGCCGCCTGCTGCGCCCGCTGGCGCTCACGAAGACGCTGGTGATCGCCGCCGCGGCGCTGGTGACGCTGACGCTGGCGCCGGCGCTGCGCGCGCGGCTGCTGAGCGGGCGGGTGATCCCCGAATTCGGCAATCCGCTCACGCGCGGGCTGGTGCGGATCTATCGACCGTTCGTGCACTTCGCGCTCAGCCGGCCGGCGTTGACGCTGGCGACGGCGGGACTGGCGCTGATCTCGTGCCTGCCCATCGTCGGCCGCATCGGCGCCGAGTTCCTGCCGCGCGTCGACGAGGGCGACCTGCTCTACATGCCGACGACGCTGCCGGGCGTGTCGCCCGAAGAGGCGTCACAGCAGCTGTTCTGGCAGGACCGCGCCATGAGCCAGTTCGGCGAGGTGGCGTCGGTGTTCGGCAAGGTGGGACGCGCCGACACCGGCACCGACCCGGCGCCGTACGCGATGGCCGAGACCACGATTCGCCTGCGGCCGCGATCAGAGTGGCCCAAGGTCGGGCGTATCCGCTGGTATTCGAGCTGGGCGCCCGAGCCGTTGCGGCGGATCTTGCGGCACGTCTGGCCGGATCTCACGCCGCGCACTACAGCGGAGCTGATCGACGAGCTGGACAAGGCGGTGCGCCTGCCCGGCTGGACCGCGGCCTGGACAGCGCCGGCGCGCGCGCGCATGGACATGATGGCGACCGGCGTGCGCACGCCGATCGGGATCCGGATCGTGTCGCCGGATCCCCAGCGCCTGGACGTCGTTGGTACGGCGTTGCGCACGCTGGTCGAACACATCCCCGGCACGCGCAGCGCGGTGTTCGAGTCGCTGGGCGGCGAGACCTGGGTCGACTTCAGCGCCGACGCCGAGGCGATGCGCCAGCTGGGCGTCGCTCCTAGCGCGGTACGCGACGTGGCCGAGCACCTGACCACTGGCAACACCATCGGTGAAATCGAATACGAAGGTCGGCGGCTGCGTGTGCGCGTCGCGCCCGACGTGCCGGACGTCGCGGCGCGCGGGGCCGCCGATATCCTGCGTGACGTGACCGTTCGATCAATCGCGAACCCTCAAAGGGTCCCCGAACCCTCCCAACCCGTGCCACTGGAATTGCTGGGCAAGCCAACCTACGTGCGGCGGCCGGCGGCGCTGCGCACGGAAAAAGGCGAGCTCTGCGCCTACGTTTACGTCGACCTCGCCGACGGGGTCGATATCCAGGGATACGTCGAGCGCGCGCGGCGCGAGGTCAACGGCGCGATCGGCACCGGGCAGCTGCCGTTGCACGGGGAGCGCATCGAGTGGACCGGCCAATACGACCTGCTGGTTTCCGGTCAGCGCCGTCTCTTCTGGATCGTGCCGATCGTCGCGCTCTCGATGCTCGGCCTGCTCTTCCTGCAGTTCCGGAGCTTGACCGAGGCGCTGCTGGTGCTGGTGTCGGTGCCGTTCGCGCTGGTCGGAAGCTTCTGGACGCTCTACCTGCTCGGCTATCCAATGTCGGCGCCGGTCTGGGTCGGTCTCCTGTCCGTGGTGGGCCTGGCGATGCAGACCGGCGTTGTCATGGTGGTCTACATTGACGAAGCGTTCCACCGGCGCGTGCGCGCGGGGAAGATCCGCAACCGCGATGACATCGTCGAGGCGCACGCCGAGGGGACGGTGCGCCGCCTGCGCCCGAAGATCATGACCATCACGACGATGCTGGCGGCACTGCTGCCGCTGCTCTGGGCCGAGGGCGCGGGCGCCGAGATCATGCGGCGCGTGGCGGCGCCGATGATCGGCGGCCTCGCGACCAGCGCATTCCTCACGCTCGAGGTGCTGCCGGTGCTGTACACGATCTGGCGCACCGGCCAGCTGCGGCGCGCGCAGCGGCTGGGCGTGCCGGTCGAGGTGATCGTCGGCGAGGCGCCGTCGTGGGCCAGACGCTGAGCGGGGAGTATCGATGGCCCGGCTGAGCCCGATCACGTTGAGCCTGGCGGCGATCATGATCGCGATCGTCAGCGGCGCGGTGTTCCTGATCGTGCACTCGCGCCAGATCCGGCCCGAGCCGGTGACCGAGGCCGAGCCCGCGCCGACGCCGATGCCGATGCCGCCGCCACCCCCGCCTGCGCGCGAGAATGAGCCCGCACCGCCGCCTCCGCCGCCCGCCGCCCCGGCGGTCGCCATCGCGGAGACACCGGCCGAAGACGCGCAGCCGCCCGCCGACGACCAGCCGCCGCCCCCGCCGAGCCGGCGCGGCTTGCTGGCGGTCAACCACAACCGGCGATTGCAGGAGGCCGACGAGAACGTGTTCGCGACGCTGGCACTGCCCGATTCGACGCGGGCGTCGATCCGCCAGATCAACGACGAGTACCGCCGGCGCACCGAGCCGAGCGGTGACGCTGCCGGCGCGCCCACCGTCGTCGCGTCGAGCGATGCCTCGGCGGCCTTGAAGGCGCGTCAGGACGCGCTGACCTCGTTGCTGGGCACCGAATCGGCGAAGTCGTTCGATGCCGAGGAGCGCATCGCGGTGATGCGACTGCGCGGCAAGTACCGGTACGAGTGGGGCAAGCAGCTGCGGCAGTGAGCACGTCGCCCGCTCGCAAGGCCTGCCCTCTCCCCTCAGTCCCGCCGTGCGTTGCCGCTCGCAAGGCCTGCCCTCTCCCCGGCCCTCTCCCACGGCGGACCGCGGGAGAGGGTGACTCGCTGAAGTAACGCTCCAGTGTCACACTCCGCCACGCATGCCCAAGCGAGCCACCCGCCATCCGTTGATCGTCGTCCACGGCGGCGCCGGTGATCGCGCGCCGGACGGTCCCGGCGAGGACGCCGCGCGCTCCGGTTGCGAAGCAGCCGCGCGTGCCGGCTTCGCGATCCTGGCGGCGGGCGGGTCGGCGCTGGACGCCGTCGGGGTTGCGGTCACCATCCTCGAAGACGATCCGGTCTTCAACGCCGGGCGCGGCTCGTGCCTCACGCGCGCCGGCACCGTCGAGATGGACGCGTCGATCATGACCGGCGACGGTCTGCGGGCCGGCGCGGTCGCGGCCGTCGATCGCGTGCGCAACCCGATCGCGCTGGCGCGCGCCGTGCTCGACGACGGCGAGCACATCTTGCTGGCGGGCGACGGCGCGCTCGCCTTCGCGCGCGAGCGCGGCGTGAAGCGAGTCGCGCGCGGCTACCACATCACGCCGGCGGCGCGCGCGGATCTCGAGCGCGTGCTCGCGCGCCGGCGCGCCGCCACGCCCAACCGCGCGCAAGGAGGCGGCGGCACCGTTGGCGCGGTCGCGCGCGACGCCGCCGGGCACGTCGCCGCCGCGACGTCGACGGGTGGCATGGTCGGCAAACGCCCGGGACGCGTGGGCGATTCACCGTTGATCGGCGCCGGCACCTACGCCGACGATCGCGCCGGCGCCGCGTCAGCCACCGGTCATGGCGAGCGCATCATTCAGGTCGTGCTCAGCAAGACCGCGATCGATCTGCTCGCCGCGGGCGTCGCGCCCGCCGCCGCCGCCCGCCGCGCGATCGCAACGCTGAACGCGCGCGTGGGTGGACGCGGCGGCGTGATCCTCGTCGGCCGCAGCGGTGGACCGGGCGTGGCGTTCAATACCCGCTCGATGCGCTGGGCGACCTGCTCGTCGGTCGGGTAAGAAACCTCCTTGGCGGTTATCTTGCGCCTACGTCGACATCGGCGCGCCGATCGGCATCGGCATGCGCAGGGATTCGCGCGGGCGGCCCGCCTGCATCAGACCGGCCTGCGTGGTGTTCATCTCTTGCGCCAGCGCTTCCAGATCGTCTTCCGAGAACAGGCGGCGCACCTTCGGAAACAGATCGGTCTCCTCGCGCTCGACGTGGCGCTCGACCTCATCGCGCAGCACCGCGAGCTTGGCTTCGAAGATCTCGTCGCCGGGCAGGAGATCGAGCATGTCGCCCAGGATACGCTTCATCGCGAGGTGCTCTTCCACCGACTCGAGCACGATCTCGTCAGTGCCACTGTTACGGACCGCCGGGTAGAAATGCCTCTCCTCGATGGCGGCGTGGATGGCCAACCGGTCGGCGAGATGCCCGAACAGCTCGGCCTTTTCCCCATCATCGGCGTCGTCGATCGCGTCGAAGAGGTCATCGATGTCTCGATGTTGCTCTTCCAACATTTCGGTCGCGTCCATGACTCTCTCCCGTCGGGAATGTCCCGTCCCTGCGAAGGTAGTCATGCCCGTGCGCGCGGGGGAGGCCCGCACCGCGTAGTTAGAAGGAACCACCCATACCCGCTATGAACGGCGTGGCGCGAAGGGGGACTGCGCCTCGAACGACGCCATGTCGTCGGCGCTGTAGTAGCCAACGACCATCTTCTGCCCGGTGGGCTGGGTGTAGACGTCGGCGCGCGGATCCTCGATGACACCGACGATGACATCGCCGACCGCGTCGACCGGCTGCGCGCCGGGGATCTGCCGCGAATCGACGCCACCGTGAAGCGCGCGCACGCCGAACTCGGTGGCGACCACGCCGGGATGTACCACCGAAACGGTGATCCCCGGGTGAGTCGTGCGCAGCTCCATGCGCAGGCAGGCGGTGAGCCCGTTCATCGCGTGCTTGGCCGCGATGTACGCCGAGCGAAATGGCGCGAAGGGAATGCGGCCCAGCATCGACGAGACGTTGATGATGTGCCCGCTGTCGCGCTCGCGGAAATGCGGCAGCACCGCCTGCATGCCGTAGAGCACCGACTTGACGTTGACCAGCATCATCTCGTCGAAGTCGGCGTCGGTCAGCTCGGAGACGTTGCGCGTGATGCCGCGCCCCGCGTTGTTGATCCAGACGTCGATGCGCCCGTACCGCCCCAGCACCTCGGCCACTGCGCGATCGATCTCCTGGCGGCGGGTGACGTCGGCGACGACGACCATCGCGTCGTTGCCGGCGCGGCGCGCGACCTCACGCAGCTCGGGCTCGCGCCGGGCGAGCAACACGGGCCGCCCCCCTGCCTGCCCGACCTTCTCCGCGACGACGGCGCCGATGCCGCTGCTCGCGCCGGTGATCACGACGACCCGATCCTTGATGGAGACCGACATGGCCGCCGAGCTTATCCGCTCGCGCCGCGCTCGCAAGGTCTGCCCTCTCCCAACGCTCTCCCGCGTCACCAAAAAACGAACGCCGCCAGGGGTGCCCCGACGGCGTTCATCCGGGAGGATTCAGCCGCTCAGGGTTGATGCTGATAGCTGCCGAACTGGCCATTCACCGGCGCTGGCGTCTCCACCAACGCATCGGCGGGCAGCGGCGTCGCGATTCCCTCGGACAGCTCGAGCCGCTCCTTGACCGCGGTGGTCTCCTTGAGGTCGGCCTCGAGGCCCAGGATGTCCTGGCGCCGCGCCTCGAGCTCGCGCTCGAGCTCCGCAACCTTGCCGTGGAGCGCGGAGATGCCGGCCTCGGTGGCCTTTTCCTTGCGGACCGCGTCCTCGATGATGTCCCCGACCTTGACGTTCATCGACGCCAGGGTCGCGCGGATCACCTGAACGACCAGGTCGACGTTCTGATCGACCGGCAACGACCGCATGAGCAGGATCGCGTCCGCGATCCCGTACGCCTTCCGCTGCGACGGCGCGGCGGGGGTGGGGTGCAGCGCGGCCACGACGGGCGCGCGCGCCGGAATCTGCTCGATATCGATCCTCGGTTCGGACTTCTTGTTAAATATCGACATTGGCTCCCTCCACCGCCTCATCGTCCGATTTACGGGCAGACTAAAGCACCAGAGCCGAGCGCCGAATGCCCCGCGACGACCACTACGCCATACTCGGACTCACTCGTTCCTCGGGCGGCGCCGAGATCCGCCGCGCTTACCGACTGCTCGCGCTGCGCCATCACCCGGACCGCGCCGGTCCCGATGGCACGGCGACGTTCCAGCGCATCGCGGAGGCGTATCGGGTTCTGTCGGATCCCACCCTGCGCTCGACATACGACTCGATGTACGAGGCTGGGCGTGCACAGGCGCCGCCGCGCCCGGTCGAGACAACCGACTCCAACCCCGCCGCCCCCGCGCGCAAGAGCCAGGCGGCATCATTGATCGCGCGTCTGTGCGGCACGCTGTCCGCGCTGGAATCGCGCCACGTCGTGCGTGTCCATCCGAGCGGGGTCATCGATCTTTACGTGCACACTGACGAGGCCCGCGCGGGCGGCGTCGCCGCGATCACCGTGCCGCTCACCGTGCCCTGCCCGACCTGCGGCGGGATCGCCGGCCACGCCACCGTCTGGTGCCGGCGCTGCCAGTTCGAGGGCAGCGTCGTCGAGGACGTGACCCTGTGCGTCCCGATCCCCCAGCACGCGCCCGACGGCATGACTTTCAACCTGGAGCTCGAACGCCTGGGCGATCTGCCGCCGATGGCCGTGCGAATCCGCGTGGGATGAGTAACACTGCCGCCCATGCCACGTAAGCGAAGGCGCTCGCGACAGACGTCGTTGCGAACGCCCGGGGCCGACTACACGATCCGGGTGCTCGGCGACCGGCGCGCGCCGCTGCGCGACTTTTACCACTTCCTGCTGCGGCGCCCGTGGCGCGTGACCATCGGGACCATCAGCGGCGCGTTCCTGATCGCCAACACGATCTTCGCGGTCGGCTACCTGCTGACCGGCGGTATCGGCCATGCGCGGCCAGGATCCTTTGCGGACGCGTTCTTCTTCAGCGTCGAGACCATGGCGACGATCGGCTACGGCGCGCTCTACCCGGAGTCGACGGCGGCGAATTTACTGATGACCGCGGAGTCGATCACCAGCCTGACGCTGACCGCGCTCGCGACCGGGCTGGTGTTCGCCAAGTTCTCGCGCTCGACGGCGCGCATCGTCTTTTCGAACGAGGTGACGATCTCACCGGTCGACGGCGTGCCGACGCTGATGTTCCGGATCAGCAATCAGCGCGGCAACCGCATCGTGGACGTGCAGCTGCGCGCGGTGATCGTGCGCAAACAGATCCGCAGCGAGGGGCATACGTTCTACCCGATGGTCGACATGCACCTGACACGCGAGCACGCGCTGTCGCTGTCGCGCTCCTGGAGCGCCATGCACATCATCGACACCTCGAGCCCGCTCTTCGGGAGGACCCCCGAGATGGTCGCCGACGAGGAGTCCGAGCTCGGCATCATGGTCGTCGGCCTGGACGAGACGACGATGCAGCCGATCCACGCCAGCCATCAATACTTCGCGCGCCAGATCCTCTGGGGCGCGCGCCACGCCGACATCCTCTCGGAGGCCGAGAACGGCGACCTCGTCCTCGACATGGACAAGTTCCACGACACCGAGCCGACCCCGCCGACCCCGGAGTTCCCCTACCCGCGCGCTGCGAGCTGAACGGAGCGAGCGTCCTCCGTATCCCCTCTCCCCTGCGGTCCGCCGCGGGGGAGAAGGAGAAAAACGCGCACCGAGCGAAGAATCCGAAGCAACCCATCCGTGGCGACGGTGGTCCAGATTCGGCGGTCCCGCGGGCACTTAACAATTCTTCACCAAAAACGCGTGGCATGGTGACATCCCCGACGAGCGGTGGTGTTAAACAGGTACCCCGGCTCGTCCGGTTCACCGAAAAGGATCTCGTCCCATGCAACATGCTTCAGGCGGTCTCGTTCAAACCTTGCTTGGTCTTCCGGTCTTCCGATCGGAGTGGGTCCTCTATCTCCTCCTCGGTCTGTCGCTGGCGTCGGTCGCCGTGATGGTCGAACGCTGGTTCTTCTACCGCAGCCACCGCGTCGACGCGGATGCCCTGCGCACGAAGCTGGCGGGGTTGCTGGCGGCGGGCGACTTCCAGGGGGCGGCCAAGACCATGCAGGGACACGACTCGCTCGAGACCAACATCGTGCTGGCGGGGCTGCAAGCCTACGAGCTCGGGCCCGAATCGGCCGAGGAGCTGATCGCGGGCGCGCTGGGCAAGGAGAAGGCGCGCTACGAGAGGCGGCTGAACTTCTTGGCGACGCTGGCCAGCAATGCACCCTACGTCGGTCTGTTCGGGACCGTGCTCGGCATCGTGCGTTCGTTCCGCGATCTGGCCGCCAACATGGCCGACGCCAGCTCGGCGGTCATGGCCGGCATCGCCGAGTCGCTGATCGCGACCGCGGTGGGCCTGCTGGTCGCGATCCCGGCAGTCGTCGCGTTCAACGTCTTCAAGGCGCGCGTGAAAAATTCGGTCACCGACGGCCAGATGCTGGCGCGCACGCTGATGTCGCAGCTGAAGGCGGTCGAGCCGGCGGCGCGCCAGGCGGCGGAGTAGAGGCGGCCATGGCCACCATCGATGACGCCGCGGAAGACGACGGACCGATCGCCTCGATCAACATCATCCCCTTCGTCGACATCGTTCTCGTGCTCCTCGTGATCTTCATGCTGACGTCGGCAACGATCATCCGCGCCAGCCTCAAGGTCGAGCTGCCCAAGGCGGCCAGCGCCGGCTCGCGCGTCGAATCGACGCTGAACCTGGTCTACAGCAAGAACGAGCAGCTGACGATCGACGGGGCGCCGGTCACGTCGATGCGCGATGCCGCCGCGATCGTGGCGCGCCAGGCGCACGCGGATCCCAAGACCCAGGCGGTGATCGCCGCCGACAAGGGCGTGGCCTACGGCCGGGTGGTCGAGCTCATCGATCTGGTAAAGGCGAACGGCATCACCACCTTCGCGCTCGACGTCGAGCGCGCTCCCGCGCCCGCCGCCGCGGCGCCAGCCCCGTGATCCGCGCGAGGTGACTCCATGAGCCGCGCCAAGGGACAATCGAACCTGCGGGTGGTCTCCGCGCCGAACCTTCCGGCGCGCAGGCCGCTGGTCGAGCGCAAGCTGGCCGAACGCCGCGAGGCGCGGCGGCGGATGGCGGCGCGCACCCAGCAGGCCCTGGCGCCGGCCCAGCGGGCGCACGATCCGCTGCTGCACCGGCGGCGCGGCCCGGGCGCGCGCGCCGGTCTGGTGGCGCTGCTGCTCGTCGGTGCGGCGGTGATTCACGTCGGCGTCGTCGCGATCGGCTTCCTGATCGGCGGCCGCGAGCATGCGCAACGCGAGCGCATCGAGCAGACGGTCAAGGTCGAGGTGCGCGAGCCGCCGCCCCCGCCTCCCCCGCCTCCCGAGGAGAAGAAGCCCGAGCCGCCCAAGCCGCCCAAGCCGATCGTGAAGAAGCCGCCCCCGCCGCCGAAAGTGAAGGCGCCGCCGCCGCCCGAACCGCCCAAGGGACCGCCGCCGCGCGTGGTCGGCATCAACCTCGACTCGACGACCGAGGGTGGCAACGGGCCGGCGTTCGCCACCGGCGACACGCACGCCGGGCAGACCGCCGACCACGCGGAAGCACCCAAGCCGCCGCCGGCGGAGGCGCCAGCGCCGTCCGCCGCGCCCAAGGTCACCTCGTCGAAGAACCAGATCGCGTCGCGCATCCCGGTCGCGGGCGTGGAGATTGTGCCGCCCAAGGCCAAGGGCGGCAAACAGCTGCAGCCGCCCTACCCCGAGCTCCTGAAGGCGCAGGGCATCGAAGGCGACGTCAAGGTCACGGTGATCGTCGACGCCCAGGGCAAGGTTGCCAACGTCACCATCAGCGGCCCGGCGCCGCAAGCCGAGCTCAACGAGGCAGCGCGCAAGACGGCGCTGGCGCAGGAGTGGGAGCCGGCGACGAAGAACGGCGTCCCGTACATGTACAGCTTCTCGTACACCTACCGCTTTCGCCTGGAGACCGAATGAAACTCCGAAAGGACCCTGCGCGCGCTCGGCTCCGTGCGACGGCGCTGCTGGCGATGATTGCCGGCGCAGGCGTCGTAGCCGGGTGCGGTGGCAGCTTCGATCCCTACAACCGCCTCAACTCGCTGCGCGTGCTGGCGATCCGGAGCGAGCCGGTCGCGCCCGCGACGGGAGAGACGTCGAAGATCGACGCCAAGGTCTACTCGGTGCTCGGGCACGACGTGACGACGTACGCCTGGTCGTGGTGCCCGTTCGCCACCGCTACCGGCGCCGCCTGCCCCATCAGCGAAGACCAGGCGTCGATGCTGGCCGGGATGCCGGTCTCGTTCACGCTGCCCACCGCCGCCGATGGCTCGACGACGACGTTCACCAACGACTTCCCCCCGTCGCTATTCCAGACGTTGTGCACCGGCTCGGCCTCGATCCCCGCCCCCGACTGCACCGACGGCTACCCGATCCAGCTGCAGCTCACCGTCACCACCGACAACGACCAGGTGCAGGCGGTGCGGCCGATGAAGCTGTGGTTCAGCGACACGCCGCCCGCGTACCCGAACACCAACCCGACGGTGATGGGGCTCTCCGCGACGGTCGGCACGACGGGCCCGCAGCCGTTCGATGGTGATCCGCCCGCGAGCATGCCGACGCTGCCGCGCCACGTGGCGACGGTGATCAATACCGTGATCCCCCCTGAAGACTCCGAGCCCTACATGGGGACCGACGACAACAACAACCCGGCGCTCGTGAACGAGCGGCTCAACCTGAGCTGGTTCGTCGAGAGCGGCGACACCGACCACATGCGCACGGCTTACATCGCCGGCCAGGTCGTGCTCGAGGACGCGGCCAAGGTGAAGTGGACGCCGGCTTTCAAGAAAGACTACGCGCCGGATACGTCGCAGCTGATCTTGATCATCCGCGACGATCGCCAAGGGGTCGGCTGGCTCGACGGCACCGTCTCGCTGGAGCCGACGCCATGAACCCTGCCGCACGCAACGTTCAGCGCGCACTGGTGCTGGTCCTCCTCGCGGCCACCGCGCGCAGCGCACGCGCACAGATGCTCGATGCGCCGCCCCCGCCACCGACGCCCGACAACGGTCAGATCGACGCGAGCAAGCTCAGCAAGATCCCCAAGCTCAAGAAGTTCGTCGAGGCCGAATACCCCAAGGAGGCGCTGGAAAAGGGCATCAGCGCCGACGTGTTGCTGACGATCGACATCAACGCCGAGGGCAAGGTCGAGTCGGTGGGCCTCGCCGAGCCGGTCAATCCGCCCAATATGGGCTTCGAGACGGCGGCAATGATCGCGGCGCAACAGTTCGAGTTCGAGCCGGCGGAGGTCGATGGCAAGCCGATCGCCGTGCAGATCAACTACCGCTATCACTTCAAGCTCGCGCCCAAGGCGCCCGAGCCACCGCCCCCACCGCCCGCGCCCACCCCGACGGCGCCGGCCGCTGCGGCAGCGCCGCCGCCTCCAGCCGCGCCCGCGCGTGAGCCGGTGGTCAATTTCGCCGGCCGGCTGCGCGAGCGTGGCACGCGCCTGCCCATGCCGGGCGTGCTGGTCACGGTCTTCCGCGACGACGGCACCGAGCCGCTCGGGTTCGAGGCCACCGCCGACCAGACCGGCACTTTTCGGTTCTTCGACCTCGCGCCCGGACCGTGGAAGATCCTGATCGAGGCGCCCGGCTACTTCCCGTTCCGGACCGTCGAGGACATCCACGCCGGCGAGAAGACCGACGTCGTCTATTACGTCGAGAAGGGCTCGTACAACCCGTACGACGTGACCGTGACCGCGACGCGGCCGCGCAAGGAGGTGAGCCGCACGGTCATCACCGCCGCCGAGATCGACAAGGTGCCGGGCACGTTCGGCGACCCGCTCACCGTGGTGCAGAACTTCGCCGGCGTCGCGCGCCCGCCGGTGCTGAGCGGCCAGCTCATCGTGCGCGGTTCGGCGCCGCAGGACTCGCAGTATTTCCTCGACGGGCAGTCGATCCCGCTCATCTATCACTTTGGCGGCCTGCGCAGCGTGATCCCCATCGGCGTGATGGACAGCCTGGAGTTCTATCCCGGCAACTTCTCGCCGATGTACGGGCGCGCGATCGGCGGCATCGTCGACGTGCAGATCAAGAAGCTGCAGCCGAAGAAGATCTCCGGTTACGCCGACGTCAACCTCTTCGACACCAGCGTCTATCTCGAGGCGCCGCTCGGGGACAAGGGCGGCGTCGCCATCGCTGGCCGTCGTAGTTACCTCGACTTCGTGCTCAACGCCGTGATCCCCAGCGACGCGCCGGTCAACCTGACGGTCGCGCCGCGCTACTACGACTACCAGGTCCTGGCCAACTACCGCCCGGCGCCCGCGCACGATCTGCGGTTCTTCTGGCTCGGCTCCGACGATCGATTCGCGATCCTCTTCAAGGATCCGGGCGACGTCAGCACGCAGGTGACCGGTAGCCAGTTCCAGTCGTCGACGACGTTCTATCGCGGCATCCTGAGCTATCGCTACGTGCCCAGTCCCGGGCTGGAGAACGTGCTGCAACTGTCGACCGGGAACACCACGACCAACACCACGCTCGGCAACCTGGTCCTGTATCTGAACATCGATAGCGACCAGTTCCGTGACACGTTGAAGAAGAAGCTCGCCGAGTGGGCGTCGCTGTCGGTAGGCGTCGACACGATCTATGCCGTCGCGTCGGGGCTGGTGCGCTTGCCGCTGCCGCCGAAAGAAGGCCAGCCGCTCGCGCCGCCCGATCTGACCAAGCTGGTCGAGACGCAGTTCAACGACAACCGCTACTGGTCTCCGGGCGCCTACGCCGAGCTGGAGCTGAAGCCGCTGCCGCGCATGCTGCTGCTGCCCGGGGTGCGCGCCGACTATTTCCAGCGCACGCACGAGACGTCGATCCAACCGCGCATCACCGCGCGCTACGGCATCAACGAGCACGTGACCGTCAAAGGCGGCATCGGCCTCTTCGCCCAGGAGCCGACGTTCGACGAGACCGACCCCAACTTCGGCAATCCCAACCTCAAAGGCGAGCGCGCAATCCACTACTCGGTGGGCGTCGAGTACAAGCCGCGCCCGTACATCACGCTCGATGCGACCGGCTTCTACAAGGACATGTACAGCATGGTGAGCCCGAACCCGGGTCAGTTCACCGACGCCGACGGAAACGTCAAGCCGCTGCGCTACGACAACAACGGCAAGGGGCGCGCCTACGGCCTCGAGCTCGTCGCGCGCCACGAGTTCGCCAACAACTTCACCGGCTGGCTCGCGTACACGCTGTCGCGGTCGGAGCGCCTCGACTCGGGGTCGACCACCTATCGTCTCTTCGACTTCGATCAGACGCACATCCTGACCGTGCTCGGTACGTACTCGCTGCCGCGCAACTGGCAGATCGGCGGCCGCTTCCGCTTCGTCACCGGCGACCCGACCACACCGATCGTCAACTCGGTGTTCAACGCCAGCACCGATCAGTACGACCCGGTCTACGGCAAGTTGAACTCCGCGCGCACGGATGCGTTCCATCAGCTCGACCTCCGCGTCGACAAACGCTGGGTCTACCAGTCGTGGATGCTCGACATGTACCTGGACATACAGAACGTCTACAACCGCGCGAACCCCGAGGGTGTCTCGTACAACTACAACTTCCGCCAGACGGCGGTGCAGCAAGGCCTGCCGATCCTGCCCATCCTCGGCATCCGGGCCGACTTCTGAGGAGCGAGAGCCATGCGCATTCGCATTCATAAGAGCCCGGTCGTCGTCGCGCTGCTCGCCCTCGTCGGTTCGACGCTGCTGGCAATCGTCGCTCGGCCGGCGCAGGCCCAGGAGCTGGAGGAGCCGCGCAGGCGCCAGGGCTACTACCTGTCGTTCGGGCTCTACGGCGCGGCGACGCAGGCGATCGAGAAGGGCAACTCACTCGGGCCCTGGATCGGCTACGGGCTGGCGTGGCGCGCCGGGCAGCTGATCACGCGGCGTTTCAGCATGGGCATCGCGGTCGAGAGCGCGGCGACCAAGGGCGGCGGCCAGAGTGCGACGGCGACCGCGGTGGCGCTCGAGGCCGGCTTCGCGGTGCACGGCAACCTCGCGCTGCGCGGCGGCGCCGGCGTCGGTTTCCTGCGGCTCAAGAACCCCAACGACCCGACCGAATCGGCGGCGCGCGGCGCGGCCGGATCCTGGTTCGCGCTGGGCGCCAGCTACGATCTCTTCGTCGGGCAGAAGCGGCTCACCGGCGGGCTCGCGGTCACGCCGGTGGTCGAGGCGCGCTTTCTGCCCGGCAGCGACACCAAGGGCATCGTGATGTTCATCGGCTTCGATCTCACGTACTGGATGGGCTTGCCGGCCAACCAGCTCACGCTGCCACCGTCGGAGGCGTGGCGCACGCGCAAACCGGGCGAGTAGCGGCTGGGCTTGCACTTCGCCGTCGATCTCGAACACTCGGATCGGAGAGGGAGGGCGTCATGCAGGGAATGCCGCAACCGAACGAGAACCATCAGAAGTTGCGCCGCCTCGAGGGGACCTGGGTGGGCGAGGAGGTGCTCAGCCCGTCGCCGTGGGGCCCCGGCGGCGCGGCGATCGGCCGCATCAGCTTCCGCGCCGACATCGATGGTTTTTTTCTCATTCAGGACTACGTCGAGGAGCGGGAGGGCGACGTGGTCTACCGCGGCCACGGCATCCTGGGCTGGGACCAGCCGTCGCAACGTTACGGATGGTTCTGGATCGATTCGATGGGGACGATGCCGGCGGCGCCGTCCTGGGGCCATTGGGAAGGCGACACGCTGGCCTTCGAGCACGCGCCGGTGGCGGATCAGCGCAGCCGCTATACTTTCCGGGTGCCCGGGGCGCGCACGTTGCAGTTCAAGATCGAGATGTCACGCGATAGCGGCCACACCTTCGCGCCGTTTCTCGAAGGCCGCTACCGTCGCGTCTGACGCACTCCATCGTTTCGGTTCGCTGCGCGCGTGGTGCGCATTGCGCGCGCGGCGCGCCACGGGGACTTGTCACACTATCGTCACAGTCACGACACTATCGCGCCATACCCCCATGCTAAATGCCCGAGAGTGAGTATCTCCGAACGGACCGCCGAGGTTCCGCTGCGGCCCATGAAGTCCGACAGCTTGGCCAAGCCGCAGGTGCATTTGCAGCAACGCGAGCTGCAAGACAAGGTGATCGCGGCGTCGCGCCCCGCCGCGGCTGCGCCCGCGAAACACGTAAGGCAGCCACCACCGTCGTGGCACATCTTCGCCGAAGGCTCGCTGCGCATCGTCGCCATGTCGGCGATCGCGGCGGTCATCCTGATCTTCGCGTTCGTGGCCAAGGAGGCGCTGCCGCTCCTCTTCAGCGGCAGCGTGCACAAAGAAGTGACCCTGCGGACCATGTGGACCGCGCAGCAGTGGCCCGGCTACGACGCTGCCGACCACATCTGGCAGCCGGTCTCGGACATCCCGAAGTACGGCATCTGGCCGCTGATCTTCGGAACGGTCAAGGTCAGCATCGTCGCGATGCTGGTCGCCGTGCCACTGGGCGTCGGCGCCGCGGTCTACGTCTCGCAGTACGCGTCCCGCCGCATGCGCGAGATCATCAAGCCGACGATCGAGCTGCTCGCCGGCGTGCCATCGGTGGTACTGGGCTTCTTCGCCCTGATGGTGATGGCGTCGTGGCTGCAGAGCTGGCTGGGGCTCGAATCGCGGCTGAACGCGCTGGTCGCGGGCATCGCGCTGTCGTTCGCGATCATCCCGCTCATCTTCACCATCAGCGAGGAGGCGCTCGGCGCCGTGCCGCGCAGCTACGTCGAGGCGTCGACCGCGCTCGGCGCCGCGCGCTGGCAGACGATCGTGCGCGTGCTGGTGCCGGCGGCAAGCCCCGGCATTGCTGCCGCGGTGGCGCTGGGCCTGGGCCGCGCCGTCGGCGAGACGATGGTCGTGCTGATGGCGTCGGGCAACGCTGCAATCACCTCGCTCAGCTTCGTTGAGTCGGTGCGCACGTTGTCGGCGACGATCGCCGCCGAGCTGGCGGAGGTCGTCTTCGGAGGCCCGCACTACACGGTGCTGTTCTACCTCGGGACCGTGCTCTTCATAACCACGTTCGGGATCAACCTGCTCGGCGATTACGCGATCGTCCGCATGAAGAAGAGCCTCGGGGTCTCGTCGTGAACGAGATGATAGTACGTCGGTGGCGTGGCCGTGTCGGCGACGCCGCGCTGGTGATTAGTACCGGAGCGGCGACGCTGCTGGTGCTGCTGATCCTGGCGATTCTGGTGATCGACGTCGTGCGCGGCGGCTCGGCCCGACTCAGCTGGGGCTTCCTGACCAAGGCGCCGACGGAAGGCATGACCGCGGGCGGCGTCTTCCCCGCGATCTTCGGCACCGTCGCGATGGTGATCCTGATGACCATCGCGGTCGTACCCGCTGGCGTCGCCACGGCGATCTACCTGCACGAATATGCCGACCGCCAGGCGCCGCTGACGCGGATCATCCGCATCGCGGTCAACAACCTCGCGGGCGTGCCGTCGATCGTCTTCGGGCTGTTCGGCCTCGGCTTCTTCATCCAGTTCGTGGGCGGCGGGATCGACAAGGTGTTCTTCGGCGGCAGCAAGGTCCTGGGGCAGCCGGCGCTGCTGTGGGCGTCGCTGACCATGGCGGTGCTGACGCTGCCGGTGGTCATCGTCGCGACGGAGGAAGCACTGCGCTCCGTGCCGCGCGAGCTGCGCGAGGCGTCTTTGGCGCTGGGCGCGACCAAGTTCCAGACCGTTCTCAACGTCGTGCTCCCGCAGGCGACGCCGGGGATCATGACCGGAACGATCCTGGCGATCAGCCGTGGCGCCGGCGAGGTGGCGCCGATCCTGTTCACGGGCGCCGCGTATTACCTGCCCCAGCTGCCCTGGTATCCCAACAGTCAGTTCATGCACCTCGGTTACCACGTCTACGTGCTGGCGACGCAGTCGCCCGACGTCGACGCCGCGAAGCCGTTGCTCTACTCGACGGTGCTCGTGCTGCTGGCCGTGACCTTCGTTCTCAACCTGTCAGCGTTCGTCGTGCGCTCGCGCATGCGGCACCGTTTCGCGGGCGCGTCGTCGTGAGCACCGCGCCCGCCGTCGACAATGCGCGGCCGAAGTTGACCGTCAAGGACCTGTGCGTCTTTTACGGGTCGAAGAAGGCGCTGGGCCCGGTCTCGATGGAGATCCCCGAGAAGCGCGTGACCGCGCTGATCGGGCCGTCCGGCTGTGGCAAGTCGACGTTCCTGCGTTCGCTCAATCGCATGAACGAGCTCATCCCCGCATGTCGGATGGAGGGCTCGGTGACGCTCGACGAGCAGGCGATCTACGGCCCCGGCACCGACGCGGTGATGGTGCGCCGGCGTATCGGCATGGTCTTCCAGCGCTCGAACCCGTTCCCGAAGTCGATCTTCGAGAACGTCGCGTATGGCCTGCGCATTGGCGGTATGGGCAACGGCAGCGACCTTTCGGGCCGCGTCGAACGAGCGCTGCGCCAGTCGGCATTGTGGGAAGAGGTCAAGGATCGCCTGAACGAGAGCGCGCTCGGGATGTCGGGCGGCCAGCAGCAGCGGCTCTGCATCGCGCGCGCGCTGGCGGTCGAGCCCGAAGTCTTGCTCATGGACGAACCGGCATCAGCGCTCGACCCGATCGCGACCGCGCACATCGAGGAGCTGATCAATGAGCTCAGCGACGGCTACACGGTGGTTATCGTTACGCACAACATGCAGCAGGCCGCGCGCGTCTCCGACTACACGGCTTTCTTCTACATGGGTGACTTGATCGAGGTTGCCAATACTCAGGTGCTGTTCACCAAACCGAGCCAGAGTCGCACAGAGGACTACATCACCGGCCGCTTCGGATGAGCCAAAATGGAGCCGACATGAGTAAAATGAGCGCCATGGGCTCTACGGGTCGGGAGCACACGAACCGCGAGTACGAGCAGGAGCTGCGCCGCCTGCGCGAGCAGATCCTCTCGATGGGCGCCAAGGTCGAGGAGAGCATCATCAGCAGCATCCGCGCGCTGACCGAGCGTGACACCGCGCTCGCCGAGCGGACGATCGCCATGGACCGTCAGATCAACCAGATGGAGATCGACATCGACGGTCTCTGCCTTCAGATCCTGGCGCGGCGCCAGCCGGTGGCGTCGGACCTGCGCTTCATCACGATGGCGCTCAAGCTGGTGACCGACCTCGAGCGCATCGGCGATCTCGGCGTCAACATGTGCGAGCGGGTCGTCGAGCTGAATCAGGAGCCGCCGCTCAAGCCCTACGTCGACCTGCCGGTGATGGCCGAGGAGACGCAGCGGATGCTGCACGACGCGCTCGACGCGTTCGTCGCCGGCGACGCCGAGGCGGCGCACCGGGTCATCGAGCGCGACACGACCATCGATGCCTACTATTCGCAGATCTTCCGCGAGCTCTTGACGTACATGATGGAAGACGTGCGCAACATCTACCGCGCGACGCGGCTGCAATCGATCGCGAAATACCTCGAGCGCATCGGCGACCACGCGACGAACCTGGCCGAAATGGTGGTGTTCATGGTCAAGGGCCAGGACATCCGCCACGCCGGCAAGCTCAGCGTCCCGCGCCAGGGCCAGGGATAGCGCTCGCTTTGTCTGCGACTCACGACCCGAGCGCCGCCTCGTTCAGCGCAGGCGTGGGCGAGAGCGTCGAAGCGCCCACCCGCTCTTCGATGCGGTCGGCCAGGTAGTCGGCGTCGGCGGCGACGCCGGAGAAGCGGCCGGAGCCCCAGGTGTGCAGCCAGGGCAGGCCCAGGAAATAGAGGCCGCCGGCGGCGGTGACGCCGCGGAAATGGACCGGATAGCCGCGGCCGTCGAAGATCGGCACCTCGACCCAGCGGTAGTCGGAGTGGAAGCCGGTGGACCAGATCACCGTGGTGATCGGTGTCGTCGCGAGATCCAGCGACGCGGTCTCGCCCGCCGGCTCCCAGACCGGGCGATAGCGGGCTTCGACGGGCGCCTCGATGCCGCGCTCGGCGATGTACTTGTCGATGCTGGTCTTGATGCTCTCCGCGACGGCATCGGCCTGATCCAGGTTCTGTTTCAAGTCGCCGACCAGCATGAGCCGCGTGCCGCGCGCGTCCTCGACGTGACCGTAGAGACGCATCCCTTCCTTTGCGCGCTGCCGCAGATCGATGTCGCGCCCGCCGTCGCGTCCCGTGACGTAGTGGTTCGCCTTGGCGCGCACGCGGTCTTTGAGCGGGTGCTCGTGCACGGGCAGGTTGTAGTAGCCCATGTCCTCGAGCCAATCGACCACGTCTCGCCCGCGATAGCGACGAGCGGTGCGCGGCGCGCTGCCGACCGCCAGGTGCACGCGGCGGCCGGCCAGATGCAGGTCCTCGGCGATCTGACAGCCCGACTGGCCAGTCCCCACCACCAGCACCTCGCCCGGCGCGAGTGACGTCGGGTTGCGGTACTGCGACGAGTGGAGCTGTGCGATCGACTCGGGCAGCCGCTCCGCCCAGCGCGGAATGCGCGGGGTGTGGTAGCCGCCGGTGGCCACGACGATCTGCTCGGCGAAGCAGTCGCCGGCACTGGTCGACACGTCGAAGCCGCCCTTCGCGCGCGCGTGCAAACGGATCGCGGAGACCCCTTCGTGCAGAGGCGGCCGGAAGAAGCGCACGTAATCTTCGAGATACTGAACGATCTGGTCCTTCAGCATGAACCCGTGCGGATCCGAACCGTTGTATGGAAACCCGGGCAGGCGGCACTGCCAGTTGGGCGTCACCAGGCAGAACGAATCCCAGCGGTGCTCGCGCCACTCGTGCCCGACGCGATTCTTCTCGAGCACGACGTGCTCGATTCCGCGCTGCTGCAGGCAATAGCTGATCGCGAGCCCGGCCTGACCGCCGCCGATCACCACCGCGTTGTGGTGCGATCCGATGGAAGACGGCTCACCCGTGGCCATGACGATTCTCCTCCTCGGGAGCGGCCGGCATCTCGAATCCGGTCACCGTGACCAGATCGCTCTCGCTGCAGCCGGTGCTCCGCTCCTCGATCGACGCCAGCTGGTCCATGGCCGCCGAGCAGGCAAAGCCGTACTTCGCGCGGACGCGCTCGGAGCCGATGTGCAGCATGGTACGGCTGCGCTCGAGGAACTCGTGCAGCGGGTAGGCGCGCCCGACCTCGAGAAAGTCGCGCACCACCAGGGATGGCGAATAGCAACGCATGACCCCGCCGTCGGGCCAGCGGATCGAGAAGTGCATCTCAGGCATGAACCAGGGTCCTTTCACTGTCGCCGGCGCGCGAGGGATAGGCGGCCACGTGCCGGGCCGCGACGCGCGCCCAGGAGAACGCCTCCGCGCGCCGCCGGCCGGCTTCGCGCCGCGCCGGGCTCGCGGCCAGCGCCTCGTGCAGGCCGGCGGCGATCGCATCCTCGGACAGTGGATCGACCAGCACCGCGCACGTCTCGTCGAGATACTCGGTGAACGGCTCGCGCGCCGAGGCGACCAGCGGCAGCCCGGCGGCCAGCGCCTCGAGCGCGGCCAGACCGAAGCCTTCATGCAGCGACGGCATCGCCAGCACGTCGGCGAGCCCGAACAGCGCCGGTACGTCGGCCTCTCGAACCACCCCGAGCTCGACGATCGCGGCGCGCGTCTCGGCCGGCAGGCGATCGCGCGCCCTCTCGAATTCGGCGCGATAGGCGCCGTGATCGAGCACGGTCGCTCCGCCGAGGATCCAGAGCCGTGCCTGGGGCCAGCGCGCGCGCAGGCGGTCGAACGCCACCAGGGTGCGCAGTGTGTTCTTGCGCTCCTCGACGCCGCCGACGGCGAGCACGACCGGCGCCCCGGTCCCAAGACGCGCGCGCCACACCCGCATGCTGGACGCCAGCACGGCAGCGAAGCGCCGCGTGTCGACGCCGTTGCCCACGACGGCGCTGTCGACGCCAAACGTCCGTTCGACATCCCGCCGCGCCGCTTCGCTGACCGTGAAGCAGATGTCGGCTTCGCGGATGGACCGCTCCTGACAGCGCGCCAGGTATGGATCGGCGAACGCCTCGACGTGGTGGACGGTACGCGCGATCCGCATCGAACGCCCTCCCGCGCGCGCCGCGAGCAACCCCGCGGCGCTCAGACAGTCCTGCGCATGGTGCACGTCGTGTGCGTCGCCGTTCTCGATCACGTGCGCCGCCAGCTCGGCGGCGCGTTGCCGCACCAGCGCCGCTGTCGACGCCGGCGCGGGCGCCGCGGGCACCAGGCGCAGCCGCGCGCGCAGCGGTCGAAAAAAGCCGCGACCATCCTTGTCGAGCGCGTAGACCGTGACATCGTAGCCGAGGTCGACCAGCGCATCGGCCAGGCTCGCGGTGTGGACCACACTTCCACGCGGAAGCGTCGAGTAGGTGTAAAGGCCGACTGAAGTCGTGCGACCGGACATCGCCGGCAACGGCGACCGGAGCACGAGCGGCGTCTCGATCGGCGACGCGGTCATCGCGCGCCACGCACGAAGACTCTCCGCGTGACGATGTCGGCCATCGGGCGGCCGTCGCCGCCGGCGCGCGAGAAGCGGACGCGGGTGGTGACCCCGCTGCTGTCTTCCTCGAAGGCCAGCAACGTCGCGGTGAGCGCGGCGCCCAGCGGCAGGTTCTCGTAGTAGAAGATGTCGCGCCGGACCGTCGAGGTCATGAGCGCCCAGTCGCGCGGTCCGTCTGCCCTGAACGCCCGGGGCGGATTCCGCAACCCGCCCACGTCGGCTCGGCGGTACCGATCCAGTCCGAGCCGCCGCACCAGTTGTCGCTCCGCCGAGTCGGCGATCGTGACGTACGAAGCGAAATAGAGCAGGCCCGCGCCGTTGTAGTCGGCGTAGGGCGACGGCTCGTAGGCGAGCGCGGCGAGCGGCGTTGCCTGCATGGCCATCACCGGGCCGGCAAACGGGTCGTCGAGTGGCTCCCCGCGCCGCGCCGCCCGGGCGAGCGTCGCGATCGCCGGCTCGCCACCAACCGGAATCCAGCGGCGCGCCAGCCGCGGCTCCAGCGCGGCCATGCGCAGCGCGCCGCCCGCGCCGCGCGCCGCGAACGTCGTCAGGAGCTCGAGCACGAAGCGTCCTTGCTGACCGCCAATCGCGGCGACCACCCGACCGTGCGCGCAGGCGCGGCCACAGGGGACGACCTCGGCCGCAGCCTCGAAGAGATCGTTCTCACGCACGCGGGCGAGCGGCACGTCGTAGCGCGCGCGCGCCGCGACCACGGTCGGGTAGATCCGTTCGCCGCTCTCGCTGCGGATCTCGTCTGTGGGCAGACCCAGGCTGCGCGCGATCGCCTCCCAGTGGCGATCGCCGGCGTCGCGGAACAGCCAGTTCTCGGACAGGCCGCCCGCGTCCAGGTGGGGCATGCCCAGGCGGATCCGTCGCGGGACGTCGGGCGGCAGGATCCGTCGCTCCGCCGCAACCTCGGGGGCCACGGACACCGACCGATAGGCGGCGAGACCGGTGACGCTCACGCGTGGCCTCGCATCTCGCGATCGCCGCCGAAGCCGGTCAGCGCCGCGTCCGCGAGATCCCAGAGGACCTCGCGCGCGCCACCGCTCGCGAGCGTGAGCTGCCGGCTCGCATCGAAGCGACCGGCGACGGCGACGGCGATGTCGCGCCCCGCAAACGCCGCGCACAGCCGCGCGCTGTCCGACGGGCGTGCCGCCAGCAGAAAGCCGTAGCTGGGAAACGCCTGCAGCCAGGTCTCCCAGGGGACGCTATCCGGGCGCGGGATCGCTTCCAGCCGCAACGTCGCACCGACGCCGGAGGCCTCGCACAGCATCAGCGTGGTGCCGACTATGCCGCCCATGCTGATGTCCTTGGCCGCCGACGCCATCCCTTCCTCGGCGATGCGGGGCAAGAGCGCGCAATCGGCGCGCAACCGCGCGGGCGCGGCATCGGTGCTGGCGTTCCAGAAGGCATGACGCGGATGCATGCGGCCGCGCAGGTCGACGGCAACGACCAGATCGTCGCCCGGTCGCGCGTCGAAGCTGGTGAGAATGCGGCGCGCGCGACCGAGCACCGCGGCCGCGAGCGCGACGTACGGGCTGCGCAGATTCGTGTGACCGCCCACGATCGGGATCTGGAAGCGCTCGGCGGCGTCGGCCATCCCCTGCCAGATCGGCGCGGCGGCGTCGGCGCCACCGGCGAAGATCGCGTCGACGATCGCCAGCGGCCGCCCACCCATCGCGTAGACGTCGCTGGCATTGACCATCACAGCGCAATAGCCGGCAAAGCGCGGCTCGGTCGCGACCAGCTCCGGCCACATCCCTTCGGCGGCGAACAAGAGATAGCCGTCGCCGTCGGGGATCGCGGCGGTGTCGTCGCCGATGCGCACCTCGCCCGCGCCCCACGGCCCGCTTCGCACGCGCGGCAGGTGGCGCGCCGCGGCCTGGATGTCGCGCTTGTGCGCAAGACCGGCGGCGGACCGCAGCTCGCGCGCGAGCTCAGGCAGCATCGTCCACCGCGCAAGTGTCCGAGGCGCGTCCCGCGAGTCCCCCAACTGCGGGACGCGCCTCGTCGGTCGGTGAGTAATGCTCGAGCGCTGCTTCCATTAAATGATGCGGATGCCCCAGGAGATCGATCTCCTCGCGCGTCTCCCAGCGCAGGCGGCGAAAGAACGCCACGTTGGCGCGCTGGACGGTGGCGCGAAAGCGATGGGCGCCCCAGGCACGCGCGGTGCCGACCGCGGTCTGCACCAGCCAGCGTCCGACGCCGCCGACGGTGCGGAAGTCCTGGTCGACGCCGAGCCGGCCGCCCCACCAGTCGCCGGGCGACTCCTCCCAGATGCGGACCACGCCGACGACGCGCGCGCCCCCCCCCTCGGCGCGAGCGATGCACACGATCGGGATCGCGGTCGCGTCGCAATCGTCGCGGTCATCACCGTCGAAGAGCTGCTGCTCGCCGCAGAAGATCGAGCGGCGCAGCGCGAAGTACGCGGCGCGTTCGCCGCCGGTGCGCGCGATCCGGGTCTCGAAGCTCAGCATGGCGACGCCTCGTAGCTGGACAGCGCCGAGCAGGCGCCGCACTTGGCGCAGCCGGCCTTCATCTCGGCCGACGACAGGCCGTGCACGCGCAGGAGCCGCGCGACCTCGGTATACAGGCTCTGCATGCTGGCGCTTGTCGGCGGCGCCTGTCCCGCCATCGGCGTGCCCGCGATCGGCGTGAACGGCACGACGAACGGGTAGACGCCGAGCGCGCACAGGCGTTCCGCCATCGCGACCAGGCTCGCGGGTCGATCACCCAGGCCCGCGATCAGATAGGTGCTCACCTGGCCGCGGCCGAACACCGCGACCGCCACGGCGAACGCGTCGAGATAGCGCTCGATCGGCACCTCGGCCTTGCCCGGCATCACCGCGGCACGCACCGCCGGTTCGACCGCCTCCAGGTGCATGCCCAGCGCGTCGGCGCCCGCGGTGCGCAGGCGCGCGAACCAGGCGAAGTCATCGGGCGGCTCGCACTGCACCTGGATCGGCAGCGGCGGCACCGCAGCCTTCACCGCCGCCGCGCACGCTGCCAGGTGCGCGGCGCCGCGGTCCGCCGACGCGGGCGTCCCGGTCGTGAGCACCAGCTGCTCGACGCCATCCAGGCGCACCGCCGCCTCCGCGACCTCGGCCAGCTGCGCGGGAGTCTTGCGCGCCAGCGTGCGCCCCTCCTTGAGCGACGTCCCGATCGCGCAGAACTGGCAGGCACGCGCGCTGTCGGTGTAGCGCACGCAGGATTGCAGCACCGTCGAGGCCAGCACGCGCCGCGCGTGCAAGAGCGCGATCTTGGAGTACGGAATCCCGTCGGCGGTCGACAACGCGTAGAAGCGCGCGGCGGGCGGTAACGCCACCTCCGCGAGCAGGTCCTCGCCGCGCAGGATCCAGGCGCGCGACGGCGCGGCGTCTGCTTCCGGCGACGACGACGAGCCGGACAGCACGCGCAGGCGAAACGGCGACTGTCCGGCGGCGCGCATCGGCACCATCAGCGTCGCCTTGCCCAGCGAGACCGCGCGGTGGTCCGACGGCCCCGCGCCACCGCGGCGGCCGGCGCTGACAACGCCGGCCCCGTCATCGATCGCGAGCCCCGCCGCCTGCAGGTCGGCCATGAGCGTGCTCTCGCCGTCGGGCTCGATCGCGAACGGCAGCGGAGACGTCGACATGCGCGCAGCTCCCTTCACGCCACCCCGGCCCGCGCGGCGTCCGGCGGCGGTGGGATCGGCGGGGTGACGGTCGGTGACGCCGACGCGGGCGATGCAACTTTCTCGATCACCGGGCTCGTCGGAATTCGATCGACGGCCGGAGAGGTCGGAGTTCGATCTATGAGCAGGCTCAGCAGCTCGGGCCGGCTGTAGTGACCGACGCTGTCCATCATGCGTTTGCGCTTCGTGACCAGCGACATGTCGAGATCGGCGTAGAGCGTCCCCTCCCCCTCGGTGATCGGCTTGCCGAGCAGCGTCCCCTCTGGCGAGACGATCGCGGTGAAGCAGCCGCCGCTGACCGCACGCTCGAGCCCGGTCGACCCGGCCACCTCGGCGCGCTGCTCGGGAGTGAGCCACCCAGTGGCGTTGACCACGAAGCAGCCCGACTCGAGCGCGTGATGGCGGATGGTCACCTCGATCTGTTCAGCGAAGATCGGCCCCACCAGCGACCCGGGGAACATACTCGCGTGGATCTCCTCGTGGTCGACCATCAGCGCGTAGCGCGCCAGCGGGTTGTAGTGCTCCCAGCAGGCCAGCGCGCCGACGCGGCCGACCTGCGTGTCGACGGCGCGCAGCCCCGCGCCGTCGCCCTGCCCCCACACCATGCGTTCGTGATACGTCGGCGTGATCTTGCGCCGGTGCAGCACCAGCCCGCGCTCACCGTCGAAGATCAGCTGCGCGTTGTAGATCGTGCCGTGGTCACGCTCGTTCACGCCCAGTACGACCACCGTGCTGGTCGCGCGCGCCGTCGCAGCCACCGCCAGCGTCGTCGGGCCGGGCACGGTCACCGCCTCGTCGTAGAGCCGCAGGTGCTCGCGGCCCATCGTCGCCGGCGCCTGGATGAACGAGAAGTATGGGTAGTACGGCACCACGGTCTCGGGGAAGACGACCAGCTCCGCGCCCTCGCGCGCGGCGGCTTCGATCGCGGCGCAGACCTTGTCGGTCGTCGCCGCGCGGCTCGACAGCGACGGCGCCAATTGCACCGCCGCCGCGCGCACTTTTCGATTCGCCGCCACGCGCGCCCTCTACAGCGTCCAGGTGTTGAGGATCACCGCGTTGGCCTTGCGGTGCAGCAGCACGATATCCAGCACGTCGAGCGGATTGATCGGCCGGATGCCAGGGATGAGCGCCGCCTCCGTCTGCCCGTAGAGCGCTGACAGCGCGAACCGGCAGGCGTAGACCTTGCCTCCCTCCGCCATGAAGGCGCCGATCTTCTGGTTGACCACCAGGTGACCGGGAAAGGCTTCACTGCCGAGCTTGGGAAAACCGCGCTGCACACCCAGCAGCACGCCCGGACCGTAGAGCAGAACACTGGTCTCGAATCCTTTCCGCATCAGGCGCGTTGCCTGCAGCATGTTCACGAGACCGATCGAGCCCTCGAAAGCGACCGTGTGAAAGGTCACCAGCGCCTTCTCGCCGGGCGCGGCTTTGACGTCTTCGAAGACCTTCTCTTCGTAGTCGACCAGGAAGTCACCTTCCTTGTGCAGCGGATGCGTGATCGCAGGCATCGTCTTCCTCCTCGGACGCAAGACAGAGCAACCGCAGGGCCAACTGCGCGAGCGGCCGCCCGCGACCGCAGAAAGCCGCGGAATGAAAACGTCAGGTTTCCGGTCATGCACGAGCACGGTTTCCAGCGGATATCATCGTGACCGAGCGCCGATTGCCGCTCGCCGCGCACCACGAAGAATCGCGATCTCGACCGCGAATTTGCGTCGTGGAAACGAGTCCTCGCGTAGCGTGACCGGGTGCTCTGGTCGGACGTCAGCGGAGCCGCATCCCATTCCTTTCGAGAGCTGCTGCTGGAGCTGGCTTGCGAACGCTCACTCTCGGATCTGCTGCCGCTGTGCACGCGGCGGCTGGTCGAGAACGAGGACGTCGCGCTCGCGCGCCTGTGGTTGCTCGAGCCTGGCGACCAGTGTGAAGCCTGTCCCAACGCGCCGGTCTGCGCCGAGCGCGCGTCCTGCCTGCACCTCGTGGCCAGCGCCGCGCGCCCACGCAACGGTGCTGCCGTCGCGGACGGACGCCTCGGCGGCGCGTTCCGCCGCATCCCCGTCGGCGCGTTCAAGGTCGGCGCGGTCGCCGCCACGCGCGCGCTGGTGCTGGTCACCGATCCGGCGCGCGATCCGAAGATCCGCCACCCCGAGTGGGTGCGCGCCGAAGGCATCGCCGGCTTCGCCGGGCTGCCGCTCATGTCACGAGGCGAGCTGCTGGGCGTTCTCGGGGTCTTCGTCCGCGCGCCGCTGTCGCCGGCCGCGATCGACGTGCTGCGCATCATCGCCAACCACGCGGCCGCCGCCATCACCACCGCGCGCGCGTTCGCGGAGGTCGAGACGATGCGGCGCCGGCTGGCGCTGGAGAACCAGATCCTGCGCCGGAGCGCCGAGGCGGAGCCGGTGCTGCTGGTCGGCCGCAGCGCCAAGCTGCGCGCGGTGCTGCGGGAGGTCACCGCCGTGGCCTCCACCGACGCCACCGTGCTGGTGCTCGGCGAATCGGGCACCGGCAAGGAGCTGGCCGCGCAGGCCATTCACCAGCAGAGCCGCCGCGCGAGCGGTCCTTTCGTCGAGATCAACTGCGCCGCCATCCCGCGCGAGCTCGCGGAGAGCGAGCTCTTCGGCCACGTGCGCGGCGCCTTCTCGGGCGCGACGCGCGACCGCCTCGGGCGGTTCGAGGCGGCGGCGGGCGGAACCTTGTTCCTCGACGAGATCGGCGAGCTGCCGCTCGACCTGCAGGGCAAGCTCCTGCGCGTGCTGCAGGAAGGGACGTTCGAGCGCGTCGGCGAGGTGCGCACCCGTCACTCGGACGTGCGGATCGTCGCTGCCACCAACCGCAACCTGCTCGCCGAGGTCGAGGCCGGACGCTTCCGCCAGGACCTCTACTACCGCCTCGCGGTCTACCCGATCACCATGCCCGCGCTGCGGGATCGGCGCGAGGACATCCCCGAGCTGGCGGAACAGCTCCTGGTTCGCATCTGCCGCCGGCTCGCCCACGCGCCGGTGTCGCTGACGGCCGAGCAGATCGCCTGGCTCGCCGCGCGTGACTGGCCGGGCAACGTGCGCGAGCTGCTCAACGTCCTCGAGCGCGCGACGATCTCGTCGGCCGACGGCGCGTTGCACCTGCCGCTCGGCGACGGACCCGCCGCGGCGCCGGCGCGCTTCAGGCTGGCGTCGCCGCCGGCGGGCGTCGCGGTCCCCGCGTTCGAGGGCCCGACGTTCGTCGAGGCTGGACGTGCCGGGCCGCCCCTGCCGCCGCCAATCCTCGGCGAGCACCAGGTGCGTCACCAGGAGCGCGAAAACCTGCGCCGCGCGCTGGAGAGCTGCGGCGGCAAGATCTACGGCCGGGACGGCGCGGCCGCGCTGCTGGGACTGAAGCCGACGACGCTGGCGTCGCGGCTCAAGCGACTGCAGATCCGGGATCGGTGAGGGTCCGCGCACGCTGCGGCTCGCAAGGTCTGCCCTCTCCCTAACCCTCCCCCGCGGACGGGTGCGGACGGGGAAGGGGATCGGAAAGCTACGGCAACGCTTGCGGTTGCGAGGGCGACTGCGCAAGGGTTCGCTGGTCGCGCGGCAGCGTGAACCAGAACGTCGAGCCTCGACCGACGGTGCTCTGCACGCCGATCATGCCGCCCATCGATTCCACCAGGTGCTTCACGATCGACAGGCCGAGGCCGGTGCCGCCCATGTCGCGCGTCCGGCCGGCGTCGACGCGATAAAAGCGCTCGAAGAGCCGCGGCAGATGCTTGGCCTCGATGCCCGGGCCCGAATCCTCGACGGCGATGCGCACCTTGGCCCCCTCGTCGGAGATGCGCACAGTGATCGACGAGCCGTCGGGGCAGTACTTGCAAGCGTTCTCGACCAGGTTAGTCAGCACCTGCTCGACGGCGCCGTGGTCGGCGATCGCATGTGGCGCGCCGGACGGAACCGCCGCTTTGACGGTGAGCCGCTTCTTCTCGATACGCTCGCGGAAGGTGCCGATCACCTGCGTCGCGATCGGACCGACGTCGACCGCGTCGGCGCGCGGCTTGAATTCCTTGGACTCGATGCGCGAGAGATCGAGCACGTCCTCGACCAATTCGTGCAGGCGGCGTGCGTTGCGCTCGATCATGTCGACGAACCGCACCGACGCCTCGGGATCGCGCAGCGCCGATCGCCGCAGCGTCTCGGCCGCCGACGAGACCGCGGCGATGGGCGTACGCAGCTCGTGCGACACGTTGGCGACGAAGTCGCGCCGCAGCGATTCGAGCCGGCGCACGTCGGTAACGTCGACGAAGACCGCGAGCAGCCCCGGCTGGCCGGTCATCGCCTTTGCATGCACGAGCGCGCGCCGCGGCTTGAGCCCGACGATCTCGATCTCGCCCGAGTGCGAGCCCTCCGACGCCAGCGCCGTCTCGAGCAACCGCTGCAGCTCGGCATTGCGGATCACCTCGATCGCGATGCGGCCCACCGCTTCGCTCGACAGCGCCAGCATCTCGCGCAGCGACGGGTTCACCAGCAGGATGCGGCGCTGGGCGTCCATCACCAGCACCCCTTCCTGCATCGACTCGAGGATGCGGCCCAGTAGATCGCGCTCGGCACGCATGGTGCTGAGATTGGCCGACAGGCTCTCGGCCAGCGCGTCGAGCGCCTTGCCCAGGTCCGCGACCTCGTCGTGTCCCCGGAGGTGGGTGCGCACGTCCAGATTCCCGGACGACATCTTGCGCGCCGCCTCGGTGAGCTCGCGCAGCGAACGCGACAGGATGTGCGCCGCGCCGAACGACAGGAACAGCGCGACGCTGAGCGCGACGAGCGCGCCGAGCCCGAAGATCTGCCGCAGGCCCTGCACGGCGTCGTCGACGTCGGTCAGCGGCACGGCGATGCGCGCGATGAGCGCGAGCTTGCCGTCGCGCTCGACGGGGACGGCGACGTACATGAGCCGGCGGCTCACGGTGGCGCTCCAGCGCATGCTCGACCCCGACGATCCACGCAGCGCCTCGAGCACCTCGGGACGATCGTGGTGGTTCTCGAGCCGATCCAGCGCGCCGAGCTCGACTTCCGAATCGCCGAGCACCACCCCGTCGGGGCGAATGAACGTGAGGCGCCCATTCCCCGAGCGCGCCAGCCGGTGGGCGAGCTCGCTCCAGGCGGCCCGATTCTCGAGGGTCGCGGGCGCGGTGCGCAGCGTCTCGTCGCTGGCGTCGCGGATCAGATCGAGACGCCCGATCAGGTCGTGGCGAATCCGATCGATCAGGTTCGCCTCGACGCTGTGGCGCAGATAGATCTCGCCCGCGAGCACCGACAGGATGATCAGGCTCAGAGAAACCGCGAAGATCTTGGCGCGCACCCCAAACCTCACGGTGGCTGCTTGGGTGGGGCGCCGATGAAGCGATACCCGATACCGCGAATGGTCTCGATGTAAACGCCGGCCGGTCCCAGCTTTTCACGCAGCCGCTTGACGTGCGTGTCGACGGTGCGCGTGGCGTTCTCGCCGCTGACGCACCAGACGTCGTCGAGCAGCACCGCGCGCGACTGCACGCGGTTGCGCCGCTCGTAGAGTGTGCACAGCAGGCGCAGCTCGAGCGCGGTCAAGGTGACTTCGTGATCGTCGACCTGCACGTTGGGCGCATCACGGTCGATGCGCAGGCGGCCGAAGGTGATGGCGGGAGCAGGCGACGGCGCGGCCGAGGGCTCGAGCGAGGTCGCCGGCTGGGACCGCCGGAGGATCGCCTGGACGCGTAGCAGCAGCTCGCGCACGCTGAACGGCTTGACGACGTAGTCATCGGCGCCCAGCTCGAAACCGACCACGCGATCGACCTCGGCACCTTTTGCCGTGACCATAACCACGGGGGTCGCGCGAGTCGCGGGGTTCCGCTTCAGACTCCGGCAAACCTCGAGGCCGGAAATATCGGGCAGCATCAGATCCAGGATCACCAGATCCGGGACGCGCTCGGTGGCCATCGACAGCACTGGCGCCCCGGTGTCGGACACCTCGACGTCGTAGCCGAGCTCTCGGAGGTTGTAGCTGATGACCTCTTGCAGGTCCCGCTCGTCCTCGACGACCAAGACGCGCGTCATGGCCGAGTTTCTAGCACCTTCTGGACCAAAACGCGCGGTAGGCCCTGTGACATTCAGGTGACAGAGCCGTTGACATAAGACCGGACCTCATCGATAGAAGGCGTGGCACTAATGGCCGTTGTCATCTGCATCGTCGTCATAGCCCTGGTCTTCGACTACATCAACGGCTTCCACGACGCGGCGAACTCGATCGCCACGGTGGTCTCGACGCGCGTGCTCTCGCCGCGCATGGCCGTCGCGTGGGCAGCGTTTTTCAACTTCGTAGCGTTCGTCTTCTTTCCGCTGCATGTCGCCAACACCATCGGCAAGGGGATCATCGATCCGCACGTCGTCGACAACACCGTGGTGGCGGCGGCGCTGATTGGCGCGATCGGCTGGAACCTCATCACCTGGTGGTACGGAATCCCCTCGAGCTCGTCGCACGCGCTCATGGGCGGGCTGATCGGCGCCGGGATGAGCAAGGGCGGCACCAGCGTCCTCGGCTGGGCGAAGATCACGCAGACGGCGGTGTTCATCATCCTGTCGCCGATCATCGGCCTGCTCGTCGGCGGCGCGCTACTGGTGGCGGTCGCCTGGATCTTGCGACGCTTCACGCCGGGCAAGGTCGATCGCTGGTTCCGGCGCCTGCAGCTCGTGTCCGCCGCGCTGTTCAGCCTGGGACACGGCGGCAATGACGCGCAGAAGACCATGGGCGTCATCTCGGTGGCGCTGTTCGCCAACGGGCTCACCGGCTCGACCTTCGTGGTGCCGTTCTGGGTGGTGCTGGTCTGCGCGCTGGCGATGGGACTGGGCACGCTCTCGGGCGGCTGGCGCATCGTGCGCACGATGGGGATGAGCTTGACCAAGCTCAAACCCGTCCAGGGCTTCTGCGCGGAGACCGGCGGCGCGGCGATGCTGTTTCTGGCCACCGCGATGGGCGTACCGGTGTCGACGACGCACACGATCACGGGCGCGATCGTCGGCGTCGGCTGGGTGACGCGGCCGAGCGGCGTGCGCTGGGCCGTGGCGCTGCGCATCGTATGGGCCTGGCTGCTCACGATCCAGTCGGCTGCGCTGATTGCCGCCGCCAGCTACTATGCGCTGCGCGCCTTTCAGCACTGAAGACTCTCTAAAAATCGCAGGTCGATGTTAATGTTTCGCCGCCGCGTCCCCGCGGCGCTTGGCTTTCATTTAAGCGGGAACTCCCGCACCCTCAAGCGGGAACTCCCGCACCCTCCAAGAGGTCCCCTAATGCACCATACTGCTCAGCTTCGTTCGAGTTGGTCGATTGCGGCGTCCGCTTCGGCGGCCGCCTTCGCGCTGCTGATCTCCGGCTGCGTCAAGGAACCGGGCGCGCCAGGCGCCAGCAACATGGGCTCGTCGAGCTCGATGTCCGCGCCGGCCGGGAAAAAGGACGAGCCCGAAGCGCCGGTGGTCCCGCGTACCAAGGGCGAGAACATCTTCGCCGGCGTGAAGTGGTGGATCGACCCGTACGCGAACGCGACGCTGGCGGTGAAGCGGCTCAAGAACAGCAATAACCTGGAAGAGTCGCAGCTGATCGCCAAGATCGCCGACAACGGCGGCGCCGACTGGATCGGCGACTGGACGCCCAACGTCGAGAACTGGGTGCACAAGCGGGTGAAGCTGATCAACAAGAACAAGGCGTTTCCGCTGTTCCTCGCCTACAACATCCCCAAGCGCGACTGCGGCCAGTACTCGGCCGGCGGCGCGACAGCGGGCGATGCGTACAAGACCTGGATCTCGGCGTTCGCGCGCGCGATCGGCCCGCAGCGCGCGGCGGTCGTGCTCGAGCCGGATGCGTTGGGCCTGCTCAAGAAGTGTCTCTCGGAAGCCGACCAGAAAGAGCGGCTCGAGCTGCTGCGCTTCGCGGTGCACGCGTTCGAGGCGCAGATGAACACCGCCGTCTACATCGACGCCGGCAACGCCGGCTGGATCGAGGCGCCGGAGATGGCGAAACGGCTCAAGGACGCGGGCGTCGACGACGCCGACGGTTTCGCGCTCAACGTGTCGAACTACAAGACCACCGAGGCGACGATCAAGTACGGCAAGGAGATCTCCAAGCGTCTCGGTGGCAAGCACTTCGTGATCGACACCAGCCGCAACGGCAAGGGGCCGCCCGAGGTCAAGGGCGACGTCGAGGCCGCCTGGTGCAACCCGTCGGGCCGCGGCCTGGGCACGCCGCCGACGACCAACACCGCGGATCCGTCCGTCGACGCCTATCTGTGGCTGAAGAAGCCTGGCGAATCGGACGGCCAGTGCAACGGCGGTCCCAAAGCCGGCATGTGGTGGCAGGAGAAAGCCCTGGAGCTGGCGAAGAACGCGAGCTTCTAGGCTGGCGGGCCGCGCGCCGCGCGCCGCGCAAGGCCTGCCCTCTCCCTAACCCTCCCCGGAGACGGGGGTAGGGGATCGGAAGGAGGATCTCCGGTCCCCTCCCCCCGTCTGCGGGGGGAGGGTTAGGGAGAGGGGTCCGACGCCGGCGCGGATCACCCCCGAATCAATCGACTCAAAAACGCGCGCAGCGGATCCTCGATCGTCGCGGGATCCACACCCCACGACTTTCCCAGCGCCGCCGCGATCTCGGCGATCGAGCGGCGGCCGTCGATCATCGAGATCACCCCGTTGGTGAACACCGCCGATCTTCGCAGCCCCTCCCAGTCGGGCAGGCGCGGGATCGCCGCCCGCGGATCGGTGATCCACTTCGGATCGACCGCGGGCAAATCGACCGCCGGGATCGCGGCGGTCTTGTGCGCCGCAAAGCCGAAGATCGTCTCCACCCGATGCGAGCCGCTGTCGGGCGACGCGAAGTACGCGACTGACTCGCGCGTCTCGTTGTCGATCGCAAAGCCGCCCTCGGTGACGATCTCGCGGATCTCCTCGATCGTGTACTGGCGCGACGCCGCACCATTGAAGCGCAGCGGCCCGAAGTTGATCCAGCGCCCCGACGGGCGCAGCACGCGGTTGATCGCCGCCGCAGTCACGCGGGGGTCGACGTCGGCGGCGTCGATGAACCAGGGCGTGACCACCAGGTCGACTGACGCCGGCGGGAGCGGCGGGCGCAGCCCATCGGCGATCACGAACGCCAGCGTGTCATCGACGGGAAACCGGCAGCGTAACGTTCGGCGCAGCACCACCCCACCCTGCCCGTGCGGCCCGATCGGAAATTCGTGCAGGGTCACCTCGCGGCCCGCCGCCAGCTCGGCAGCGACCAGCAGCGGCAGCGGGTTGATGTCCAGCGCCACGACGAGCGCCGGCCGGACCGTCCGGTGGAGATCGACCGCCAGCCGCCCCGCCCCCGCGCCGAAGACCGTGACCGTGCCCAGCGGTTCTCCCGCCCCCGCCGCGTCGAGCAGCCGGCACACCAGCGCCAGCGCCGCGTCGGACTCGGCCTCTCCCCAGACCCAGTCGCGAAACAGGTTCTCTGAGAACTTGAGCACCTCGTAGTCGGCGGAGGGCGCGCTCGCCGTCGGGATCAGCGCCGGAGCCTGCGGCCGCGCGGCGGCGCCCTGCAACGGCGCGAGCAGCTGCGCGAGCACGTCGCGATCCGCCGACAGCGCCGCCATGATCGCGATCAGCCGCTCGCGCGTGCTGCGCAGCAGCCCGTCGGCGCTGCGTTCCACGTTGAGCTCGGCGATCCGCCGCGCGGCCGCGATCAGGTAGTGGTCGGCGCGCTGAGCCCAGCGCGCGCGCCAGAGCCCGGGATCGGGGACCAGGCAAGGGACGTTGCCGACCGATGGATACGCGACGCCGCACGCCGCGCACGCCCGGCCGTCGCTGGTACCGGCGGCGGTGAGCGCGCCACCGCAGCGCGGGCACGCCAGTGTCCGCGCGACGGCAGCGCCCAGCACGCGCCTCGATCCCGTCAGCGCACCAGGCCTGGTAACGGCCCGGTCCACTGTTTGTCCGACCCTAGGCTCGGCAGATTCACGCCGAAGATCGGAGCCAGCGCCAGCCAGACATCGTTTGTCGGCCGGTTGTTGTTGTTCGAGTTCGTGTCGGGGAGCGGCCCGCCGGTGATCTTCAGGAACTGGCCGCCGTTGATGCCGGTGTTCTTGCCGCCGAACACCAGGAACGGAAGATTGCGCTGATCGTGATCGTACGCGCGCGCGACCTCGCTCACGTAGACCACCACTGTGTTGTCGAGCAGCGTGTTTCCGTCGAAGTCGGTGGTGGCGTCGAACTGCTGCAACGCCGTCGCTGTCTGCTGGTTGTACCACTCGTCGATCTGCGCGATCCAGGACATCGTCGACACGTCGGTCGTGTGCGACGGCGGGTGCTCGGGCGACGACACGGATCCATTGGCCAGCGCCGCTCCCTGGAATGGACTTGGGAACACGACCCAGTTGGTCCCCGCAGACCACATGAACGTGCCCACGCGCGCCAGGTCGCACGAGAACGCCGCCTGCATCAGCTGCAGCTGCTGCTGCCCGAGCTGCTGGTGCGGGTGGTTGCTGGCATCGGTCGGGTCGTAGTAATCCGCGCCGCTGAGTTTGCTTCCCCCCGCCGCACCCAGGTTCTGGCCGTTGAAGACGGTGGCGCCAGTGCCGGCGTCGACGTTCTTGATCGCCGCCGGCGGCGCCGGCTGCTGCGGGCAGGTACCGGGCGTGAGCCCCGCTGAAAGGCTGTTCTCGAGCTGGCGGATCGACTCGCCGTAGACGTCGAGCTTGGAGGTCTCGGTCGAGGGCACCAGCGTACGCAAGCGCGCCATGTCGGCCTTCATGAAGTCGAGCACGCTCTTGTTCTGCGCCAGCATCGCCATCGCCTGCGCCGGATCGGTCACCATCGATCCGCCGAACATGCGCATGTACGTCAGCAGCGGCGTGGTCTCGGGCGCCAGGGGATTGCGCTGCGAGACGATGTCGGCGGCGCCCACGTTCAGCGGACCGTAAGACAGCGTGCGCGGTGCGACCTCATCGCGATCGGAGCGGACGTCGGCCGCCAGCTGCAGCGACTGGAACGGCGTGCGCGTCGGCGACATCGGTCCGCCCAGCACCGGCGACTGCGCCAGAAGGATCTGATCGATCGAGGCACCACCGGCGATGAAGTCGGCCTGGCTGTTCGGCGCTAGCCCCAGATTCGGCTGGCCGGTCATGATCGCGACCATGCCGCCTTCGTGCGTGTTGGTGCCTTCCCTGCCCGACACCTTGCTGTCGCAGACGATGTTGACCCCGTCGATCATCACCATCTTCGGCTGCAGCGGCGTGAACGGTGCGCTGTTCACCGGCAGCGCGAAGCTGGTGGTCGTCCCCGGCACCGGTGGCCGCCACAGGTCGGCCGCGCCGCCCGCGGGCGGTCCCAGCTGTGTGCCCAGCGAGTGGTGGATGACCAGGAACCGCAACGGTGCGGGCTTTCCCTGCGCGCGCGCCTCGATGTTGCGGAGCAGCGGCAGCATCAGCGTCGATGCGCCGCAGCCACGAATGAACGCGCGGCGCGAAACCTTGTACGACGTCACTGGGAGCCTCCTCCGCGGGTCTGGACGAATGCAGCGGTCGCGACCTGTTTCAGCAGCGTCGACAGCTTGCCGTCACCGCGGTTGAACTGCCCCCGCACGCTGTCGACTTCGCAGGTGTTGTTCACGGTGACGGTACTCGCGTTGTCTGCGGGGTCGGGCACCGTCGATACAGCGAAGCGCCCGAGCGCGTAGCTGACCATCATCATCGCCGCGCAGTCCGTGAACTCGTGGTTGTCGACGATCGCCTTCGCGAACGCCACCGGTCCGGTGATCGGCGTGTTCAACGGCGCCGCCTTGGGGAACTTCGAAAAGTCGACGGTCTCGGTGATCGGATCCGGATCGTTGTCCGCGGCCGAGTACATCGTGCGGTGGTTTCCGACCGGATCCAGCTTTTCCAGCATCAGGCCGTACGAGTCCATGCTCTGGTGGCAGCTTGAGCAGAACGTGTCGCCCAGGCGATACTTCGCCTTGTCGAGCTCGGTCGGCAGCATCGCGAGCAGCTGGATGATCGTCGGCGAGCTGAGCAGGCCGGGCGGCGGCGGCTTCAGCGCATCGCCGCAGATGACGTAGTCGTGGATCTCTTTCCCGCGGTGGACGATCGACGTCGTCGCCGGATCGGACAGCGACCAGATGAAGCCGGGCTGAGTGATCATGCCGGCGCGCGGCTGCGGATCGGCGACGCCCAGGAATCCATCGGCGCGCGCGCCCGCGCCGGTGCCGTAGGGCAGCCCGTACAACGCCGCCAGCCGCTGGTTCACGAACAGCTTGTTCGACGTGAGCAACTCGGTGACGTGGCCCGAGCTCTTCCAGAGCACATCGTCGACGAAGTCGGTCGTCGACGTGAGGATGTCGCTCTCCAGCGTCGCCTGCACGTCCTGGCCCATGGGAACCATCGACGCGACCGCATCGGGGATGAGGCTCGGGTCCTTGGTCTTGATGACCAGCTGCGGAACGTTGAACCAGGACACGACGACGTTGTCGATGTTCTGCTTCACGGCGTCGGTCTGCAGCAACCGATCGACCTGCTTGGCGAGCCCCTGCGACGTCCCGAGGCTGCCGTCAGCCGCCGCCGCGAGCAACGGCGCATCTGGAGTCGAGTTCAAGAAGGTGTACCCGAGCTGCGTCGCGACCTCGTAAGGCGTCAGTGTGGTGTTCCCGGTCGACGGGTCAGGCGTGCCGCCGAACTCGGTGCGAAAGAGGAACGAGGGCGATTGCAGCAGCGCCTCGACCATCAAGCTGATGCCGGTGTTGAAGTCCTGAAGGCGCCCCTGGGCGTAGACGATCATCAGATTAGCCACCTCGTCGGGATCGAGGGGCCGCCGGAATGCGCGCGCACCGAAGTTGGTGGCGAACCGCTGCGCGCACGCCGACTCGTCCTCGCCGTTGCTGCAGGCAGCGAGCGCGGGGATCTGCGGCGCCGCCGCTGCGAGCGCGGTGTTGACCGCGCCGTTGATCGAAAAGGCCAGGCCGGGATCGACGCTCAGCGTGTCCGAGCTGAAGAACGCGAACTGCGCGCCGCCGCCGGTGGTCGAGAGCCCCGGGCCGGCGGGCAGACCGAGCAGGTCGCGCACCGAGTTCGAGAACTGCTGCGTCGACAGGCGCCACAACCGCCGCGGCACCGCATCCATCGGCGTGCAGTCAGCGGGCACGGGCGGCGGGTTGTCGTTCTGACAACCCGTCACGGTGAAGGCGAGCGACCCCGCACCGACGCTTCCGAGGAGCATCGTCGTGAGCAGCGATCCGAAGCAATTGCGACTCATCCGTGTCCCCCTGGCTTGACTGGGACTCGACCGTGTTGGTGCACTCGAAGTGCAGTCACACTGCCGGTCAGAAACGGTTCATGAACGTCCATGACCGATTCATCCCGGTTTTGCCGATGGGTTCTGGTTACCACATCCGGATGGGCCGCGCGACCGAGGGATCGCACTGTGACCCGAAATCTACAAAACCAGATTGGAAAGCTTCCAAAAACGGCTGCCGGCGAACGGACGCAGCGATCCGAATGCAGGGATCCGAATCACGAGACGGAACGCTGGCGGCTAGCCGCGCGCCAGACCCTGTGGCGTCAACACGACGTTCTCACCGGGACGAAACGGCGAGTAGTTCGGGTAGACGAACATCTGCTGTCCACCATCGTAGAAGCGGACCCAGACGCGGTACTGGCGCGTCTCGCTCGAGCCCTGGCTTGCCGATGCGCCGACCGCGGCGCCACCGGCTGCACCCGCAACCGCCGCCGGGCCGCGCCCGCCGAAAAGCAGGCCGCCGATCACCGCGCCGGCGATGGCGCCGCCCACCGGGTTGCCCTCGGTGTGCTGCACCACCTCCTGCACCGCCTCCACGCGGCCCGGACGCGCCCACTGGGGGGCGCCCGCATTCGGGTCGGTCCACGTCGTGGACGAGGTGTCCGTCGTGGCGCACGACGACAACCCGATTGTGAACGCCAGGGCCAAGCCACAGATTGTTGTCCCGATGCGCTTCATAGCCAGAAAGTAATGCATTTAGCGTACCCGTAAAGGGCTCGGGCGCACGCGGGAAATGCACGTGATCTCGAGGTCTCTCCCGGGTCGCTGCGGTCACACTGCTGCAGTCTGGCCACAGCCCTTGGCGCATCGCGCACACGCACTGCCCCGAAGGCGGGGTGCCGTGGTACGGCTATGCCGTTTCCACCTCATCCAAAAGCGAGGAAAACGTGGCATGACCGCTCCGTCGGTTCGAAGACCGTCCGTCTCGTTCGCGCTCCTGCTGCTGGCGAGCGCCGCCCGCGCCGAGCCGCCCGCGCGGGCCACACCGCCACCGCCGCAGGTGATCCCCCTCTGGGCGGGAGGCGCGCCGGGCTTCGAAGCGCGGCGCGACGAACCCGAGCAAGCCCGCGACTGGTGGGTGCGTCACGTCAACAATCCCTCGGTCACCGTGTACCTGCCCGCAAAGGCCCAGGCCAATGGCACCGCGGTCGTGATCGCGCCCGGCGGCGGATTCCGCGAGCTGGTGTTCAACGCCGAAGGCAAGCAACCGGCCGAGTACCTGCGCAACCTCGGCGTGACCGCGTTCGCGCTCAAGTATCGTCTGCCCAAGGAAGCGGGCTCGCCGTACACGCTCGAGCACGCGCGCGCCGATGCCTACCGTGCGATTCGCCTGGTGCGCAGCCGCGCGCGCGAATGGGGCATCGACCCGAACCGCGTCGGGCTGCTGGGCTTCTCCGCGGGCGGCGAGCTCGCGTCGATGGTCGCCTATGCGCCCGGCACCGGCGATCCGAACGCGCCCGATCCGATCGACCGCCTGCCCGGGCGCCCGGATTTTCAGATGCTGGTCTACCCCGGCGGCAAAGTCCCCGACGCGATCCCGCGCGATGCGCCGCCCACGTTCTTGCTGGTCGCGAACGACGACGACTACGGCTGCGACAAGACGACCCTGGATCTCTTCAACAAGCTGCGCGCCGCGGGCGTCAGCGTCGAAGCGCACTTCCTCGCGCGGGGGAAGCACGCCTTCAACATGGGCGATCGCTCGGCGCTGGTCTCGGTCAAGACCTGGCCCCAACGCATGGCCGACTGGCTCGCCGACAGCGGTTACCTGACGGCAGCGCGCCGCTAGCGCGACCGGCGGTTACGCGCCGGCGGCGGACTTCAACCGCTGCTGATCCCGCACCACGGACGAACACCAGACCGCCATCACGAAGGACAGGATGAGCATGGTGACCCAGGGCAGGCAGTTCATGAACTCGGTGTAGTGCATGTGCAGGTGCACCCACGGGGTGGGGTGTCTGGGCTCGCCGCGCCACATCTCCTCGAGCCGCTTCTTGGAATAGATGTTGGTGTTTTGAGCCAGGGCGGTGATCGCGATTCCGCCCAGCACAACGAACACCAGCACCGTGTCCCGGATCATCCGGCGCTTGGTGGTGCCCGCCTCGTCGAGCCAGTCACGCAAGGTGCGCCGGTAGAGCGTCAGCGCCGCCGCGCCGAGCGCGAAGGCCGGCTGGATCAGCAGGAGGTAGTAGTGCTCCCAGATCCATGGGTTCAGGAAGACCCCGGCGACGGTGAACAGCGAAAAGGGAACATCGATGAGGCGTGGATCCTCGTAGCGCGCACGCTTGATCAGCGGGTAGGTCAGCTTCGCCGCCACGCCCAGCAACACGATGCCGATCGCGCTCACCACGGTCGCGACCGTCGAGTCACCGGCCGGGCTGGCCACGCACATCGGCGTCTTGAAGTGCAGGACGATCCCTTGCAGGCTGGCGTTGCAGATACTGCCGATCCAGATCTCCGCGATGATGTGCTGCTGATGAAAGAACTGCGGCCAGACCGCCCACCCGTAAGTGGCGGTCACGATCAACGCCACCGCGCCGTAGACCGCTGACGCGACGACGAACGCTCGATAGCGCCGCGCCAGCAACAAGAACAGGATCAGCACGCCCGGGAACAGCTTGATCGTCGCCGCGATGCCGAGGGCGATCCCCGCCGGAATCTCTCGCCCGCGCCGCAAGCAGATCCAGCACACGGACAGCAGGAACGCGATGTACGTCGTCACCTGGAGGAGGTGCCAGTGCAGCGACAGACCATCGGTCGTGAGCATCCAGGCGTACAGGAAGATCGTCGACGTCAACGGCGCGGGGAGCCCGACCTCACGCGCGCACAAGTAGACGGCGACCAGCAGCAGGATCATGCCGCACACGTCGAAGAGCTCGGCGGCGACCACCTTTTCCATGCGGGCGAACGGGATGAACCAGAACGACGTCGTGGGCGGATGTCCGAGCCCGATGCGTTTCAACTCGGCGAGCGACTCGGGCGCGTAAGGGTTCTTGCCATCGACGTAGTAACGCGCGGCGAGCCAATCCTCGAATCCATCGTACTCGTGCGCCTGGGTCCAGTCCTTGGGCAGGTAGCGGTGGATGTCGCGCTTTGTCCAGTGCACCGTCTGCCAGCACACCACGAACAGGAAGAACGCGTAGAAGAGGCGCGGAAGCAGGTCCGGCCGCAATCGCCCCGCCAGGCTCAGCTTAGCGTCCATAGACTTCAATCTCGCTGAGGATGATTTCTTTCGGCGTATTCGCCGGAGACCACAACCGCACGTAGCGCGCCTTGCGTCCGCCCACCGATTGCCTCCAGGGGAAGTCGTCGCTGAACTCGGTCTCGCGCGTCGCCACCGTGTCGAAGGTCTGATTGTCGTTCGAGAGCTGCAGCGACAGCGGGATGTCGGCGGCGCCCCAGCAACAATCCGCGCGGTTGTAGACCACGACGTTGTTGACGGTGCGGGTCCGGCCGAGGTCGACGGTGATCCAGGGATGGATCTGGCGATCGGTGCCGCCCGCGTACACGCCGTGATCCGTCATCATGCCGACCCTCCACCGTTCGAGAACGTTGCCGTCGACCATGCGGCTCAAGCGGCCCTTACGCGGCAACGCCTCGGGCGTGAAGCCACCGATCGAGCTGGCGGTGACGGTCTTGCCGCGCGCGATGTTCCGGTCGCTGAACACCGCGTAGGCCAGCAGCACGACTGCGACGGCGGCGGCGGCCTGCAGCAGCCTGCGCCGCAACAGGCGTTCGCGATCCGACGCCAGATCCACGAGCCAGTCGGTCCACTGGCACAGTTGAACGGCGCGTTCGATCGCGCCGCTCGTCGCCGCCGGGACATAATGAGTGCCCGCGAGCTCCGCCAGTGCGCTCACGAGGGGACCGCTGCCCAGGCTCGCCTCGACCCGCGCGACTCCACTCTCCACGGCCGCGTCGTCGGTGGAGGACTCGGCTCGATCGGCGGATCCGGCGATTGCGAGCAACTCTTTCAACGACCGACCGACCATCTCGGCCCGCTGGTCCAGATCACCCAGGCCCGCGAGGCGAATCATCGCGCGCGCGTGGTCCAGGCGGGAACGCATCTTCACGCGGTTGGCGGGCAACACGCGAACCCGCGCGTCCGGCGGCTGCCGCAGCCAGACCTGGTCGATCGCTTCGGCCCGCCAGCGACGGAGCGCCCGAACGACCGCCGGTGCGGCGTTCGCAACGGCAGAGCTGGTCTGGGGGGCGTCCATTGGATCGACGCCGGAACGTAGCACAAGGCCCCGGGCACTTTCGTGGCAATGCACGACGCCCGACGCACCGAGTTTCGCTCAAATCTGAGCCAGCTCGGCACCCTCTGCACTCGTGTTAAGAGCAGAGGAGGACCATGGCTTATTTCAAGTTCGAGCTTCGCTCATTGCTTATTGTTGTTCTTCCGGTCTCCGCCTGCGTCATGCCGCCGGCGCCGCGCACGATTCCAGCGTCGGGGATCGCGGGGGCGCCACGCGCGTCGATGACGTCGTCGCGCGTCCATGGAGAAAACCCGTTCCGCGACGCCTACTGGGCGGTCGACGAGGAGTCGAACGCGCGGCGTACCGCCGACATGTGGCGGCACTCTCGGCCGCAAGACGCGGCGGCGATGGACAAGATCGCGGGCCAGCCGTCGGCGGCGTGGCTCGGCAACTGGAATCCGCAGATCGAGCTCGACACCAAGAAGTACGTCTATGCGAAGACGCGGGCGGGCGCCCTGCCGGTCATGATCGCTTACAACCTCCCGTTTCGCGACTGCGGCAGCTACTCGGCGGGTGGCTCGCGCACACCGGCGCGCTACCGGGCCTGGATCGACGGGCTGGCCGCGGGGATCGGGTCGCGACGGGCGGTGGTCGTGCTCGAGCCGGACGGGCTGCCACTGCTGAAGAAGTGCCTGACACCCGCGAAGCAACAAGAGCGCATCGACCTCATCAAGTACGCCGTCGAGAAGCTCGAATCGCTTGCCGGGGCGGCGGTCTACCTCGACGCCGGCCACTCGAAGTGGATCGACGCGCCCGAGATGGCGGTGCGCCTCAAGGCGGCCGGGATCGATGAGGCCGACGGCTTCGCGCTCAACGTCTCGAACTACCAGGCGACGGCCGACCTCATCAAGTACGGCCACGCGATCTCGGCGCTGCTCGGCGGCAAGCACTTCATCATCGACACCAGCCGCAACGGCAACGGACCGCCGCCGTTCGAGGGCGAGGACGAGCGCGCCTGGTGCAACCCCGACGGACGCGCGCTGGGAACGCCGCCCACGACCCAGACCGGTGATCCGCTGGTCGACGCGTTCTACTGGCTCAAGCCCCCCGGAGAATCCGACGGCACATGTAACAAGGGTCCCGCCGCAGGCGCATGGTGGCCCGAAAAGGCGCTGGAAATGGCCCGCAACGCGAAGTGGTAGCGACCGCTTACCTTGACGGTCACGCCCGCATTCGCTTAAGTGGCCGCCGTGAAGAGCTCGCGGGTTTGGACGTGGATCGGGGCTGCGGCGATTCTGGTAGGGGCGCTTTACAGTGACATCAGCCGCTTTCGAAACCCCGACGGCGAGAAGTACATAATTGACTACTACCACGAGGGCCAGCACGACTTCACGCACCCGTACCTAGGCGCGCGGGCGTTGCTCGCCCACCAAAACCCGTACAAGCCGAAGTCTCCCGAGTTCATCCACCCGATCTTCGGCGCGCAAAGCTACCCACCCGGCCACATCCTGATGGACGTCCCGCTCGTGCTCATCTACGGCAAGGACGTCTTGGGCGCCGCGCGCGCGTTCTTTCACATCTCGCTGATCGCGCTGGTGGTGCTGGGCGTGATCACGTGGCGACTGCTGGCGGCGATTCGCGGCGAGCCCGTATCGCCGTACTTTGCGCTGTTCGCGGTCCTGTGCTTCACGATCCATACGGGTATGCAGACGGGACTCGAGCGCGGTCAGAGCGACATGATCATAGCCGCGCTGTCGTGGGGCGCCGTGCTCGCGTTCGTGCGGTGGAGGCTGGTGGCCGCGTTCTTCCTGGTGGTCGCCGCGGGCAGCCTCAAGGGGTATCCGATTCTGCTGGCGATGGGGATGGTGGCGATCGCCGCCACGGCCGCGCCCTGGCGGCGGCGGGCGCTCATCGGAGCGGCGGCGGGCGTGGCGGTGTTCGTGCTTCCCATGGTGCGGTACCTCGGGTACGGCGTGCGCGGGGTGGTGGCGCGCGGGACGATGTTCTGGCCGGTCTGGTTCAACCACAGCTTCAAGAACACCGTTTTCGCGCTGCTCGGCCCGGGCGCGTCCGATGTGGGCGCTCGCGTCCTCGACGTGGTGGCGCTGGCGGTGGCGGCGCTGTGGGGATGGCGCGCGTTCGCGGATCGGAAGGACGCGCCCCCGGCGCGGTTCGTGCTCGCGCTGGTGACGTTCGGGACCGCATGCCTCCTCGTCGTGATCGGCCACCTCCAGACCAGCGTGACGTACAACCTCATCGTCGTGATTCCGGGGATGACGATCCTGGTGGCCTCCCAGGACGTCGTCGCCGAGGCGCTGGCGATCGGCCGCGCGGGCCGGCACGTCGTCGGCGCCGCACTCACGGTTTCCAGCTTCATGCTCTTCCACGGCCGCTGGAACCAGAACGTGACGTTCCCGCTCGCGGGCGTGGGGCTCGTGATCTTGCTTGGCGCGCTGGCGATGCTCGGCGCCTACGCGGCGCGCGGCGCGCTGGCGTCCCGGTCGCGCCAGCCGGTGCGTGAGCCCGCGTCAGATTGACGCCGACCGCCCGCTCAAGCCCAGCCGCCACGACACCATCTTGCGAACGAGCCGGAGGTGGCGCCTGACCTCTCGCGGGTAGTCGAGGTGGCTTTCGCCGTGGAGCCGCTGCGTCAGCGGCGCCGGGATCTCCGCCACGCGCCGCCCTTTCCGAATCAGGCCGAACAGGATCTCGGCGTTGATGTCGAACCCGACACTCTCGAGCGTCAGCTCGCGCAGATCCGCAACCCGGTAGAGGCGCAAGATGGGCGTGACGGCAGTCACTTTCATGCCCAGAAGCGAAGAGTAGACCAGCGTCGACGCGTGGCTGACGATGATGCGGTAGCGGGGGACGTCCGACGCGTACCCGGCCAGCTTCGGCGAGCCGGCGACGACGTCGACGTCGCCCTTTCGGAAGCGTTCGAGCAGCTTGGGAATCAGGGTCGGCGCGAATGTCAGATCGGCGTCGATTGTGACGAGCAGGTCGCCGCGGGCCTCCGCGATGCCGGTGCGCACCGCCGCGCCGAGCCCGAGGTTGCGCGGGTGAGCGACCACACGCACCGGCGCGCCGAGGCTGGCCGCCACGGTGGGCGTCGCGTCGGTGCTGCCGTCGTCGACGACGATCACCTCGCTGGGGACGTCGAGGCCCGCCAGAACCGGAAACAGCTCGCCCGGGTAGCGACGCAAGTTGTCCGCCTCGTTGAAGGCTGGAACGATCAAACTGAGCATTTTGCGAGAGACCCCCCGTCGACTGGCGCGCCGCCCAGGTTCTTTCGTACGTCGAAAGTCAGCGTGGCGTCAATCCCGGCCACCAACTACCATCCACCCCTCGGGAGTCGAGCGTCGAAATGAGCCGCATCCGTATCGCGCTGGTCTTCGGCACGCGCCCCGAGGCCGTCAAGCTGCTGCCGGTGATCCTGCTCCTGCGCGCGGACGAACGCTTCGACGTGCGCGTGATCGTGACGGGCCAGCACCGAACGATGCTGGAAGAGATCTTGACGCCGTTCGGCGTGGTACCCGACGTCGATCTCGCGATCATGCAGCCGGCGCAATCGCTGAACGACATCGCGGCGCGCGTGATCCCGCGGCTGGACGAGCTGTTCGCGACGCTAGCGCCACGGCTGGTGCTCGTGCAGGGTGACACCACCAGCGCGTTCTGCGCGGCGCTGGTGGCGTTTCAACGGCGCGTGGCGGTGGGCCACGTCGAGGCCGGGCTGCGCAGCTTTGATCGCCAGCACCCCTACCCGGAGGAGGTGAACCGGCGGATGATCGGGGCGCTGGCGGACGTGCACTTCGCACCGACCCGGCGCGCGGCCGATTGTCTCGCGGCGGAAGGGGCGCCGGCGGACTCGGTGTTCGTGACGGGCAATACCGGCGTGGACGCGTTGCTGCTGGCGTTGCGCCGGGCTGACGACGGTGCCGCGCCGGCGTTTGGCGCTGGCGGCGGCGGGCGCCGGCTGGTGCTCGTGACGCTGCACCGCCGCGAGGCGTGGGATGGCGTGAACGCGGCCGGCGAGAACGTGCTTGCGGGCATCCTCGATGGCATCCGCCGAAGCGCCGTGCACCACCCGGACGTCGACTTCGTCTACCCCGTGCACCTCAATCCGCGGGTCCGCGGCCAGGCCGAGCAGGTGATGGCGGGGGTCGCGAACGTGCACCTCGTCGCGCCGGTGCCATACCTGCCTTTCGTGCATCTCATGGCGCGAGCCGCAGCGATCGTCACCGACTCGGGCGGTATCCAGGAGGAGGCGCCGTCGCTCGGCGTCTCGGTGCTGATCGCGCGTAAGACCACCGAGCGGCCTGAGGCGCTCGCGTCGCGGACGAACCGGCTGGTCGGCACGGAGGCGGCCGACATCGAGCGCGAGATCAACGCCGTGCTGGCGCAAGCGGCGCCGCCGAATCCGTCGCGGGCGCTGGCGAGCCCGCGACCGAACCCGTTCGGCGACGGCCGCGCCAGCGAGCGCATTCGCGACGGCGTGCTGTGCTTCCTTGGCCTGGGCGCACGTCCCGCGAACCTCGAAGCCGAAGAAGCCGCACCGGGTGCCGCCTAGCGTTCGCGCTGGTCCTTCCAGACGCCGGGCCGAGGTCGCGCTCTCTCAGCGCGGAAGCGCGTCCAGCGCGGCGACATCTGGGGATCTGTACTTAGAGAGAAGGAGGACAATGTGCGCCGCTTCCCCCCTGTTCGCCTCCGGCCGACGGGCGTATGGTTGACGACCATCTGAGGAGGACCTGAATGCGAAGTTTGACCGCCGCTCTGGCCGTCGCCCTGATCGTCCTGGGCATCTCGGCCACCGCGGAAGCCCGCGCCGTGCACTACCGCTCGCAGCACCCGTTGCCGCGCAAGATCGGCCACGGCTTTTGCTACATCAATGTCCCGCACGTGCACGACTTCGGCCCGTCGGACCCCCGCCTCTACCGCGAGGTCAACGGCGAGTACTACTTCGTCGGCGACCCCGCACCGTTCGACTACGAGGGGCCCCGCTACTCCTTCTATGGACCGCACCCGGTGGTCGACGCCGAGGTTCAGTTCGGCCAGCCGGTCTACTGCTACCTGAATGGCCCGCACTTCCATTCCTATCAGCCGCCGCCGCAGGCCCAGTTCGAATTCAAAGGCGGCGCGTACTGGTACGTCGGCAACTACGATCCGGTCTACTACCAGGACCGACCGCGCTATGTCGCGGTCAACGCCGCCTACCAGCCGATCGTCTACACGCGCCCGGTCGTCGACGTCACGGTCGCGCCGCCCGCCTTTCACGGCGAGATAGTGGTCGGTGGCTACCCGCGGGCGCAGGCCGTGGTCGGCGGACCGGTCGTGTCGGCCGGCGTGACCATCGGCATGCCGCCTCCCCCTCAGGTCCAGGTCGGGATCGGCATCGGCATCGGCGGCGGCGGGCCGCCTCCCCCGCCGGTCATCGTGGAAGAGCGCCGCGAGGTCTACGAGATCCACGAGCACCACGACCACCACGACAACGGACGCCACCGGGGCTGGGAGAAGCATGAGCACGAAGAACATGGCTGGCGCGAACCGCCTCACCAGGAGCCGCCGCACGGGGGTGGCTGGCGCCCGGCGCCCGCGCCCCCGCCTTCCGGCTGGCGCGGTGGCGCGACCCCGCCGCCCCAGCAGGGCGGCGGCTGGCGCCCGGCCCCCGCGGCCCCGCCACAACACCACGAGAAACACGGCGAGCCCCACGGCGACGGATGGCATAGATAGGCATGCGCGTTTCCCGACTGGCCAGCGTGTTGGCCGTGATCGCCGTCGCCGCGGTCGCTTGCTCCAAATCAAAGGGAGGCGGTGGTCCCGGCGCCCCCGTCGCCGCGCACGTGTCGGGCACGCCTCACACCGACAAGGTGATCGACACCCTGACCGACGCCGGCCTGCACGCCGAGGGCTTCGCGCCGGTGCAACCGATCCCGTTCGGTGCCGCCTACTGCGAGCAGGGACGCATCGAGGGGATCGATACGCTGGTGTGCGAGTTCGCCGATGACGGCGGCCTCGACCAGGGCAAAAAGCTCATGCAGGAACAGTGGGAACGAGAGGGCGTACAGACCGGAGTCGCCACGACGGCCAAGCACACGCTGCTCGGCATCGTCGATCGCGGCCACCACGATCCCAACGGGAAGACCATCAGCCGCATCCTGACGGCGATGAAAAAAATCTGAGTGCGGCGCGCGTATTTCCCGCGCGCGAGACGTTAAAGCTTCGTCAGGAATCTGACGACAGACCGGCGGAGGGGCTATTGAAATCTCCTACGCCTGCGAACGCGACCAAACGCATCATCACCGTCGGGGGTGGCAAGGGCGGTGTCGGTAAGAGCATCGTCGCTTCGAACCTCGCCGCCGCCCTGGCGCAGAACGGATCAAAGGTAGTGCTGGTCGACTGCGACCTGGGTGCCGCCAACCAGCACGTGCTGTTCGGCATCGACCGCCCCAACTCGGGGTTGCAGGCGCTGATCGACCGCAAGATCGAGTCGCTCGAGGAGGCGCTCACGCCGACGTCGCTGCCCAACCTGCACCTGGTGGCCGGTACGGGTGCCGCGGTTGGCGCCGCCAACATCACCCACGGCGAGAAGCAGCGGATCATGAAGCGCATCCGCGCGCTGGACGCGGACGTGGTCATCGTCGACGTCGGCGCGGGAGTGAGCTTCAACGTGCTCGACTTCTTCGAGCTCGGGACCCAGCGCCTGCTGGTGGTCACCCCCCAGGTCACGTCGATCCAGACCGCCTATTCGTTCCTCAAGGGCGCGGTGCTGCGCACATTGCGCCACCACGCGGAGAAGACGTCGGAGCTCGAGCTGCTCGAGCCGGCGATCGCCAGCAAGGAAAACGAGAAGGTTAGCCGGCTGCTCGCGCGGCTGCGCGATGAAAACCCGGCCTTCGGCGAGGGCGTGTTTCGGATCCTCGGGCGCTTCGGCGCGCAGATCGTCGGCAATCAGGTCACCGAGCCGAACCAGGCCGGCATCTTCCACGCGGTCTCGCGCATGATTCACGACTTCCTCGGCATCAGTGTGCCTATCCTCGGCTACGTCGGCATCAGCCGGCGCATCCGCGAGTCGATCAACCAGCGGCGGCCGATGCTGCTCGGCAACCAGATCGATGAGAACACCAAGGTGTTCCGCCAGATGGCAGAAGCGTTGCTGCTCGAGGACGTGTCGCTCGACGACCTGCTCATCGAGGAGGAGGACGGCGACGAGGCGCCCAAGTCCAAGAAGCAGGCGCCTGCCGCCGCGAAGGCAGCGGCGCCGGACGCGCTCGAGCTGACACCGGCGCCGCGCGACGCGGCAACGCTGGCGGCTGCGGCTGCGACCGCGCCCGCGACCGCCGCACCGGCCGTCGCCGAATCGCCGGCCGCGCGGCCCGACGCCCCGGCTGACGCCAGCGATGCGCGCCTGGCCGAGGCGCCCGCGGGTGAGACGCCTCCCGAGATCAACCCTGAGCTCGAGCGCTACACGCGCAAGCACCAGCGCTACGCGGTGGACTGGCTGGCGACGCTGCGCAATGACACGGTGGTCGCCGCGGTGCGCGTGTTCGACATCTCGGCCGCGAGCATCGCGATCGAGTGCAGCGAGCCGTTCGACGTGGGCCAGTGGCTGACGCTGGTCTTCGATCAGCTGCCGCAGCGGCCAACCATGAGCGTCACGGTGATCCGCCAGGTGGCGCGCGGCTTCGTGCTCGGCGGCGAATGCCCGGCGCCGGTGCTCGCTGCGGCGAGCGCCACCAACCGCACGTCGGGCGAGCGGCTCGCCGGCTGAAGCGCGCCAATCCGAGCGCGCCCGGGAACGCCCCGGCGCGGTAAAATCGCCGCGGATGGCGAAAAAGGAATCCGCGGGCTTCAACACGCCCTTCGAGGGGCTGAAACGCCTCGATAAGAAGCCCGACGCTGCGAAAGGCCCGGCGACGGCGAAGACCCAGGCAGCGCCGCCCAAGGCGGCTGCCCCCGTCGCACCCAAGACCGCGGAGCCCGCGCGAGGACGAGCCGACGACGATCGCTCGTACGAAGAGGCGATGCGCGGCGCGACCCCGCTGTCGGGCGCCGCCGCGCGAAGCCGCCGCACGTCGTCGCTGGGCGCGCCGCCGCCACCACCGGCGCCGCGACTGCGCGCGCCCGCGCGCAACGACGACGCCGACGCGGAGGCCGAGCTCGCGGAGCTGGTGCAGGGAGGCGCCGGCGGGGCGCGCGACGGTGACAAGCGGCTGATGCGGCGCCTGCGCGACGGCGACTATCCCATCGAGGCGCGCCTGGATCTTCACGGTCACACGCGCGAGGAAGCGGCCGCCGCACTAGAGCGCTTCGTGGTGCAGTCGGTCGGCGCCGGACGGCGCTGCGTGCTGGTGATTCACGGACGCGGCCTCAACTCCGGGGACTCCGGTCCGGTGCTGCGCGAAGCGGTACACCGCGCGCTGTCGGTGGGCCCGGTGGCGCGCGCGATCCTCGCCTTCACGCACGCCGGTCCCGCGCAGGGCGGCGACGGCGCGACGCTGGTGCTTTTGCGCAAGAAGAAAGCCCCATGAGCGCGAAGGCCAGGCCGGTCTCGCGCGCCCGGCGTTTTTACCAGCGTTTCGCTCCGTTCGTCGCGCTCGCGATCGGCATCGCCACGCGCGTGTGGAGCCATCACGGCGTCGACTTCGCACCCAAGGCGGTGGCGCTGCTCGCGCTGGCCTGGATGCTGCCGTTCGCGCTCGCGCGCTGGACGGTGCGCGGCAGCGGCGGCCGTAGGAGAAGGAACGGACGCCCGACATTCCTGCAGCGGGTCGCCGAGTCGGGCAGCACCACCGTGGTGATCGCCCTCTTCCGCAACGTGCTGTTCTTCCTGGTGCCGATCTGGTTCGGGTCGGCGACGCTAACGTCGATCAACATCGCTTTCCCGCTGCTGCTGGTGGCGATGGCGTTCTACTCCTGCTTCGATCGCTCGTATCGCGCGCAGGTGCTCGAGCGCCCGGCGATGCGCACCCTCTGGGGCTTCGTGATCCTGTTCGCGGCGCTGGTGCCGGCGGTCGCGGTGGTGGCATCGCTGCAGCCGCGACCCGCCGTCGTGATCTCCGCCGCGCTCGCGTTCCTGGTGACCGGCGCCGCATTGCTGCCGCGTGAGCGCTGGTTCCGCCGCCAATCGCAAGGGCACATCGTGCTGGCGACGCTCGCGGGCGCGTTCCTGCTCATCTGGATCGCGCCCGCGCTGCCGCCGGTGCCGATCATCTGCCACCGCGCCGAGTTCGGCACCGGTGTTCACGACCGCGCGATCGACGGGGCCGCCGAGCGCTTCGACGCGCCGCCGCCGCACCTCTACGCCTGGTTCGCGGTGGCGTTGCCCGCGGTCTACCGACAGGGGATCAACTTCCAGTGGTTCTTCAACGGTCGGGCGGCAGGGCGGCCCGTGCCGTCCAGCGTCGTCGGTGGGCGCAAGGAAGGTTACCGCACCTGGTCGTATCTGACCGCGCCGCCGGCCGGCGAATGGCGCGTCGACGTGCTCACCGACGCCGGCCAGCTGATCTGCCGCGAATCGACGACCATCGGTCAGGGTCGCTGAGCTTGGCAAACCGGAAACCGGAGCGAAATCCCGACCGGGGATCCGGGAAGATTGCGCTTGTCCCCCGGCGCCCGTCGTATAGATTTCCCGCAGTTCAAACCGCGGTCTGATTCCCGCAGTCCAACCGGGTCTTACATTTTCTGGAGAACGCCATGAGCATCCGTATCGCGATCAATGGTTTCGGCCGCATCGGGCGGCTGGTCTTCCGCGCCCTCTACACGCAGGGCCTGTTCGGCAAAGAGGTCGACGTCGTCGCCGTCGGTGACATCGTCCCCGCCGACAACCTGGCCTACCTGCTGAAGTACGATTCGATCCAGGGCAAGTTCGAGGGCACGGTCGGCTCGAAGAAGTCGGCGCCAGACAAGGCCGAGGACGACGTGCTGCTGGTCGACGGCAAGGAGATCCACGTCGTCAGCGCCAAGACCCCGGCGGAGCTGCCGTGGGCGAAGTTCGGCGTCGACTACGTGATCGAGTCGACGGGTCTCTTCACCGACGCGGAGAAGGCCAAGGGCCACCTCGCCGCCGGCGCGAAGAAGGTCATGATCTCGGCGCCCGCGAAGGGCGAGGACATCACGATCGTCATGGGTGTCAACCACGAGAGCTACGACCCGGCGAAGCACAACATCGTGTCGAACGCGAGCTGCACCACCAACTGTCTCGCGCCGCTGGTGCACGTGATCCTGAAAGAGGGATTCGGCCTGGCCGAGGGCATCATGACCACGGTGCACAGCTACACGGCGACGCAGAAGACCGTCGACGGTCCGTCGAAGAAGGACTGGAAGGGTGGCCGCAGCGCCGCGATCAACATCATCCCGTCGACGACCGGCGCGGCCAAGGCCGTCGCGCTGGTGCTGCCGCAGGTCAAGGGCAAGCTGACCGGTATGTCTTTCCGCGTGCCCACGCCGACGGTGTCGGTGGTCGATCTCACCTTCCGCACCGAGAAGGCGACCACGCTCAAGGACATCAACGCGGCGTTGAAGCGCGCCAGCGAGACGTACATGAAGGGCATCCTCGGCTACACCGAGGACGAGGTCGTCTCGAGCGACTTCATCCACGACGGCCGCTCGAGCATCTACGACTCGGGCAGCTCGATCGAGCTCAACGGCAACTTCTTCAAGCTCATCAGCTGGTACGACAACGAGTGGGGCTACAGCAACCGCTGCGTCGACCTGCTGACGTACATGGCCAAAAAGTCGCTGTAGCGACAGTCGCTGTACGCGCGACAAACTCGTGGGAAGAAGCCGCCCGCAGGCGTGATTTGACACGCCCGCGGGCGAAGCCTTATCGTCCTGCCGCAAATGCGCGTGACGATCGCTGAGGTTGAGTGTGTGGCTGGCCGCACGAACGGTCTCATGCGGTTCGCGATCGGTGCGATGCTCATCGCGACGCTTGCGGTGAGCGGATGCGGGTCGGTCGCCAGATCGGGAGGGACCGGCGGAGCGGGTGGTGGCGCCTCGGGTCTCGGCGGCTCGACAACAGGCGCAACCGGCGGCGTGAGCGGCGCAACCGGCGGCATGAGCGGCGCAACCGGCGGAGTGAGTGGTAACGACGCCGGTACCGGTGGCATGTCAGGCGGCGATGGTGGCGTGGGCGGCGCGACCGGCGGCGGTGCGTGCGTCATCGGGACGTCGCACATCGGAAGTTGCACTCTCCAGTAAAAACAAGCGAGGAACCGGATGAATCCCAGGTCGAAGAATCGCAAGTATGCATGGGCTGCGCTGGCGCTCGCCGCAGTGGTTGGAGTCGGTGCGCTGGTGCGCGCCGCTGTGCCCCACACGTTCGCTACCGGTGACACGCTCGCGGCGGCCGACCTCAACGGTAACTTCACGGCGCTGGACCAGCGACTGGCCGCGCTGGAGGCCAAGGCGGAGCCGTTCGCCGGTACCTTTCCCGCAGTGCGGGGGATAGGCAGCGGCGGAGCGTGGTTCTGCGGAGCGGCCCCCACGACGCTGATCCTCGCGGGTGGCGCACCGACGACGACTGCGCCCTATTCGAATGGGTTCGGCGATATCATCTTCACCAGCGGCGGCGCAGTGGGAATGGACATGAGCTTCGGCGAAGCAACCAGCGCCTGCCCGCTCAACGTCTGCGCCAGCCCGATCACGTTCTTCCTGAAGTCACCGACCGATCAGACGATCACGATCCACTCGTATCTCGACGACACGGGGGCGGTGTACGTGAACGGCATGCAGCGCGCGGTCGCCACCGCGGCCGCCATGGTCACCCTGTCTTACAACGCGACGGCGAACATGCCGTTCTCGATCTCGTTCATGGGTTGCTCGAGCAACGGCCCCAGCATCGGCTTCCAGATCCTCGACCAGTTCATCACGACCTACGGCCTGCAGGTCGACTACGACTCCACCTTCCACCGCAACGGCAAGTAGCCGCCGACGAATCGCTGCGCGGCGACAGTTCAGGCGATCTGCTTGCCCTTGGTCTCGATGACCAGGGGCAGCAGCAGCAAGCCCAGCAGCGGAACGAAGCCGACGTAGAAGAGCGCGCGCATCGCGATCGCCAGCGAGTTCGTGCCCTGCGACGCGACGAAGCCGACCAGGAACGGGCCGGGAGCGGCGAGGATGCGGCCGACGTTGTAGGAGAAGCCGGCGCCGGTGCCGCGCAGGCGCGTCGGGAACAGCTCCGGCAGATAATAAGTGAAGCTGCCGAAGATGCCGAACACGGTGAGCCCGATCAGAAAGTACATGCGCAGCCGCATCTCTGGCGCCAGATCCAGGCCGAACGTCGCCAGCACGGCGACGCCCGAGAGCAGGTAGTAAATGGCGAACATCGGGCGCCGCCCCATGAGCTTCGCCGCCGGGATCGTCAGCAGCGTGCCGAGCAGGCCGCCCCAGTTGAACATGTTGGTCGCGGTCGATTTCCAGCTCTCGACCAGCGCCAGCGTGCCCAGTCGATCCAGGCCGTCGGTATGCGCCTGGACGCGCGCGAGGCCGGTCGACACGAGCGGGATGAAGACGTTGCAGCTCCACCAGGTGATGAGCGCGATGACCGCCATCGAGACGCCGCTGCGCGTGAACTTGATGATGCCGGGCTGAAACAGCTCCCGCAGCCGCGGCGGCACGCTGTCGCGCGCGGCCTGCTTCCAGCGCTCCGGCTCGCGCACGAAGATGCGCACGACGAAGGCGACGACCGCCGGGATCAGGCCGCAAAGGAAGACGTAGCGCCACGACACCTCGGGGCTGCCCTTGAACCATACGCCGGCGATCTGATAGTTCACGAACGTCGCGAGGAAGAGGCCCGCGGGCGCCGACGTGTAGAGCAGCGCCCCAGCTTCGACGCGCCGCTTGTCCGGCACGACCTCGGCGACCATGGCGGCGCCAGCGGCCCACTCGCCACCGATGCCCAGGCTGGCAACGATGCGGAAAATCACCAGCGCCCACATGTTCGGCGCTGCCGCGCACAGGGTCGTACCCAGCGCGTAGACCAGCATGGTCAGCATCAGGGTCCGCGTGCGCCCCAAGCGGTCCGCGACCTGACCGAACAGGATCCCGCCCGCGGCCCAGCCGAGCAGCAGAAGCGACGACAAAAGGCCGTTCCAGAACAAGCTTGCCTTCGCGGCCTCGGGCGATCCGATCGGAAGGTGCAGCAGCGTCGGCACGCAGTTGGCGGCCACGTAGTTGAAGAGCAGTCCGTCGAACACGTCGAAGCCCCAGCCGAGCCAGGCCGCGAACAGTACGGTCCACTGGTAGCCGTTCATGTCCATGAACGTGCGGCCGCCCGCGTGCTCGTGCGCCACGGCCGCGGCTGAGGCCGGATCGGATGCAGGATCGCTCATCGCGCTCTACTCCCTGGTCTATCTCACTGGTCCAGGTTGGGGGCGTTCGCCGACGCATCGGCGACGTTGCAGAAGCTGACCTTCTTGATCATCGGCGGTGGATTCAGCCGCTCGCGCGCCGCCGCCGCGCGCTTGGTCGCGAATACCCGCTGAAAATGCTCGCCGCCCGCAGCCCCCTTGGCGCCGTTGTTGGCCGCGGGCGCGGCCATCGCCGCCAGCAACGCCTTCCAGGCCGGCTGCGTCTTGGGGTCGGTCGGCTCGGGCACGAGCGCGGTCAGGCCGACCAGATCGTCGATGCTCGACGGATCGACCTTGGGCGCCTCCTTGGCAGGTGTAGGCGCCAGCGCCTGGGTCACCGCGGGCACCAGCACGTGGTCGCGGAATTGGGCCAGGTCATCGGAGTCGACCTGACACCACAGCAGCCGCGCGTGCAGGGAGGCGAGCGTTGGGCCCGCCTCGCCGCGCGGTTGCATCAGCAGCCGCTTGAGCGGGTCGTCGTAGTCGCCCTGCGCTTCCCCATACGAGCTCAGCATCACGTCGACGAGGCGCCCGCGGCAGTCCGCGTCGCAGGTCGAGCCCAGCAGGTGCGTCACCAGCCACTTGCGATGGTCGGTATGGAACGCCTCGACGCTGGCCGCTTCGCTGCTGCTCACGAGCTCGCCGGTGCGTGCCGTCGCCAGCACCAGCGCCGCGACCAGGCGAGCGCCGACCGACGCCGACTCGAAGTGGTCGATATCCTTCCAGAGCCGTTTTTCGTAGAGGTCTTGAAGATACGGCTCGAACAACCACGCCATCTTCCCGGGCCACGTCTGCACCTGGCGCTCCTCGCGCAGCAACGACATCGGCCCGTGCTGCACATCGCCGACCGCCGTCGACGCCTCGAGCTCGTCCTCGAAGAGCTGCGAGATTGCGTCCGAGCGATCGGAGAGCTTGTCGTCTTTGCAGATCTCGGCGGCGCGCGCGACGCCGAAGCGCTGCAGGCAGGTCAGCTTGAACGCCTGCGCCAGCTGCCAGTAGTTCTTGTCGGTGGTGCTGGCGAGGACGCTGCGCATGTAGTCGGCGTTGTCGCGCCCAAGCTCGAGCGCGTACGAGACCGCGAGCTCGGGGTCGATGATGTTGCCGCGGGTCAGCGACAGCAGCACGCCGAAGCGCTGATCGGCGGTGTTGGCCCCCTGCGCCGAGAGCACATTCAGGTTCTTGCCCAGAATCTCGGCGCGGGCGATGCGCCAGTCGCTGTCAGCCTTGGCTTTGGCCGTAGCCTGCTCGGCGTGCGACTGCTCGACCGCGATCTGCGACTGCCGGTACTGCCAGATCGACGTCGCGATCAGCCCCGCCACTCCGATGACGAAGCTGGAAAGGAAGGCCGAGTATGTCTGGATGAAGTGCCCGAACTTGGATGGCTCGTGATCCGCCACGGCCGCAAGATAGCCCGTTCGGCGAATGTCTGGTATTGCATTGACGAAACCCGGCCCCGACGCCGAGACCCCATTCGCCCATGAGCTGGCTGTCGCTGCCGCAGATCAAGTGGTTCGTCCCCTTCCCTCTTCTGCTCGCGATCGCGCCGGTCATCTGGCTGTTCTTCCGCAAGACCTGGCGCGAGCTGGATGATGAGGCGTTCGCCTACCGGCGCGCCCTGCACGAGCGCGGTGAGATCGACTACCGCCCGCTCGCGGCGCTGACGCTGGCGGCGCTGATCCTCACGCTGCACGAGTACTACGGGACGTGGAACTTCTACCACGAGTCGATCGAGCCCTGGCTCACCGCGCACAGCAAGAGCCATCCGGGCGGCATCATCAACATCGAGGCGTACAACGAGACGTACCTGCGCCTCTGGTGGGCGGGGACACGCATCGCCGGCTACCTGCTGCCGTTCGCGGTCTGGAAGCTGATGTTCCGCCGGGACTCGCTGCTCGACTTCGGGCTGCGCCCCACGGGATTCCGGGAGCATGCGTGGATCTACGCGCTTTGCGTGGCGGTGATGATCCCGCTCATGCTGATCGTCAAGCGCCAGCCCGACTTCGGATCGTACTATCCGATGTACAAGCTCGCGGGACGGTCATGGTTCGACTTCATCCTCTGGGAGGCGATCTACATCGCCCAGTTCCTGGGCCTGGAGATGTTCTTCCGCGGCTGGTGGATCCGCGCGACGCGCGTGTTCGGCATCGGCGCGATCTGGTCGATGGTCGTGCCCTACTGCATGATCCACTACGGCAAGCCGTACCTCGAAGCGTGCGCCGCGTGCGTGGCCGGCGTGATCCTCGGGTCTCTGTCGATGAAGACCCGCAGCATCTACTCGGGCTTCCTGGTGCACGGCACGGTGGCGATCCTGATGGACATCCTGTCGCTCGACGCGCGCGGCGGGCTGCCCGTGCTGCTGGCGCCCTGGTCGGGTCGGCGGATCGTCTTTCTCTACTGGCACGCGGTGATCTGGGGCGCATGGACGCTGGCGCTGCTGGTGATCGCGCTCAAGGCGTGGCGGGTCTGGCGCGCACGCGTTCCACGGCCGCCCGCGTTTCCGCGGGCGCCGCAGTCGCAAGGTCTGCCCTCTCCCTAGCCCTCCCCCGCGGACGGGGGAGGGGACCGGATCTGTTGCGAGAGTTACTTCGCCTTCGGGGTCTCGACGTTGCCGCCCGCGGGAGCCGCCTCGCCGTTCATTTTGGAGTCGGTCTTGATCTCGCTCTTCGTCGCCTTCTTCGACGACTTCTTCGCCGGGCTCTTCTTCACCGGCTTGTCGGCCGAGGGGGCCGGCGCGTCGGCGGCGGGGGCCTGCGCGACGACCTTCGCCTTCGCGTGGTGGGTGGTGGCGGCCGGAGCGGCGAAGGCCGAGACCGACGAGAGAGTCACGAGCGAGAGACCGAACATCAGGTTGCGAATCATGGGGAACTCCTGTGGTGGGGTTTTTTGTTTCGTTGTTTCGCGGACGGAGAGAGTGATTGCACCCGCGATGCCAGGCGCGCGCGGCGTCGCTTCTCGCGGAAAAGGCCGCGAATTCGCGGTGCGCGTGCCGGCGACGCGCATGCCGCGCGCCGGCGTGGGGCGTTTGCGCTGTGCGCGCCCGCCATTCCGCTACTCGGCCAAGAACCTCTACCGCGGCGCGCTTGCGTACATCTACGTGCGGTGAATACGACGCGCCGCGGACCCGTCGAAAAACATCTTGCGCGGCGACCGGGCGGCGACGATGGTCTGTGCGATGAGCCTGCGCGATCGACTGACCGAGCTGGTGTCGCACGACACCCAGAACCCGAGCGGACGCGAGCGTCCGCTGTGTGACAAGCTCGCCGGCGAGCTGCGCGCGCTGGGGGCCGCCGCGGTCGAGATCGCCGACGTCGACACCTACGCGAGCAAGCACACCTACGTCTACGCGCGCTTCGGCACCGGCGCGCCACGCCTGCTGCTGAACGCGCACGTCGACACCGTGCCGGCCAACACCGGCTACGCCACGCCGCCGCACACCCTGACCGCGCAGCAAGAGGGCGCCCGCCTCGTCGGCCTCGGCAGCGCCGACACCAAGGGCGCGATCGCCGCGATCCTCGAGGCGCTGGCGCGCCGCCGCCCCGCGGGCGACGTCGGCGTGCTGTTCTCGGGCGACGAGGAGCGCAGCGGCTCGTGCATGCGCGCCTTTCTCGAGAGCGCGCACGCGCGCGGCATCGAGCGCGCGATCGTCTGTGAGCCGACCAGCTGCCGCGTCGGCTGGCGCCACCGTGGGATCGGCGCCGCGCTCGCCAAGGCCAGCGGGCCCGGCGGCCACTCGTCGCGCGTCGACGGAATCGACAACCCGATCGCGATCCTCGCGCGCGCGGCGGTCGCGCTCGACGACTTCGGACGCGAGCAGCGCGACCGCGGGCCGGATGGGTTCCGCGGCATCTGCTTGAACGTCGCAGCGCTCGACGGCGGCATCGCGTTCAACGTCGTGCCGACGCGCGCGACGCTGTCGATCTCGCTGCGGCCCGCGCCGGGCACCGACGTCGGCGAGCTGCTCGCCGAGGCCGGCCGACGCGCGCGTGCCGCGGTCGCGCCGCACGCAATCGAGTGGGAGGTGCGCAAGCAGAACCCGACGTTTGCGACCCGCGACATCGCCGCGTTCGAGCCGCTGCTGGGCGCGCGGGTGCTGAAGCCCGTCGACCTGGCGTTCTGGACCGAGGCGGCGCTGCTGTCGGAGGCCGGGATCGACGCCGTGGTCTTCGGCCCGGGCGACATCGCGCAGGCGCACGCCGCCGACGAGTTCGTGACCATGGCTGACCTGGAGGCAGCGCAAGCGGCGTTCGAGCAAGTCCTGGCGGCCAAGCCATGATGGAAGTCGAGATCATCCAGCGCTTCCTCGAGAGCGTCGGCCAGAAGGCCGACGTCGACCTCTACCTCAAGCTCTTCCGCGCGCAGAAGAAGGAGAGCTTCGCGATCATCTCGGCCGACGCTCACATCGTGAAGAACGCGCTCGATCCGTTTCACTTCGACCTGCGCATCCTCACCGGCCTCGGCTTGATCCCGGTCGTGTTGCTGGGCCTCGACGGCGCGCGCGAGGCCGATCGCCAGGCGCAGCGCGTGCAGGAGTGGCTGGTCGAGGACTCGGTGTCGGCGCGCATCCTGAGCAGCGGCACCACCATCGCCGACGACGCGCTCGCCTCCGTGCGCGCGACGATCGCCGACGGCGCGATCCCGCTGCTCTCGCTCGAGGCAGCCAAGGACGTCAGCGCCGAAGGCCGCGTCCGCATGCTCGGCGCGCTCGCATCCGGTCTCGAGACGCGAAAGATGGTCTTCCTCAGCCGCGGCGCCGGCCTGGGGCCGCGCAACCACCCGCCGCTGTCGGTGGTGAACCTGGGCGTCGACTACGACCCGATCGTCAACGGCAACACGCTGTCGCGGCGGCAGACCATGCTGGTTCGCCAGGTCAAGACCCTTCTCGATCAGGTCCCGCACCGCATGAGCGTCGCGGTCGTCAACCCGCTGCAACTGCTGCGCGAGCTGTTCACGGTCAGCGGCGCCGGCACGCTGATCCGCCGCGGCTCGCACATCGCGACGCGAGCCGGATACGCCGACGTCGACCAGGTGCGAATCCGCGGGCTGTTTCATTCGGCATTCGGCAAGCAGCTGCGCGCCGACTTCTTCGAGACGCCCGTCGAGCGGACCTACGTCGAGGAGAACTACCTCGGCGCCGCGATCATCCGCCCGACGCCGGTCGCGGTCTACCTGACCAAGTTCGCAGTCGAGCGCGCGGCGCAAGGCGAAGGCATCGGCGGCGAGCTCTGGTCGGTGATGGTGCGCGACTACCCGTCGTTCTTCTGGCGCGCGCGCCCCGCGAACCCGATCAACCCCTGGTACATCCGCCAGTCCGACGGCATGGCCCGCTTCCCCGACTGGTACGTCTTCTGGCGCGGCCTGGCGATCGACCGCATCGAGCCCGCGATTCGCTACGCGCTGTCCGAGCCGACGGATCTGCGGTAGCTGGTCACCGAAAATCCCGCAAATGCCGCCGCCCGCCGGCCTTGCGCGGACCGTCGGTCGCCTGCTGGCACTCGACGCACAGCTCGACGTAGGGCATGAGCTGGAGGCGTTTCTCGGAGATTGGCTCCTCGCACTCGATGCAAAGTCCGAACGATTCCGGATCTCCGTCGAGACGTGTGAGCGCGGCCACCACGCGCTCGATCACGGCGGAACGATTGCGGTTGCGGCTTGACGCGATGGCCTGCGACATCTCGGTCAGCGGCTGCGCGTCCTCGTCGTTGCCCACGGCGGCGGGATCCGTGCGGCCTGGCTCGATCTCGATGTCGCCCTCAGCGACGATCTCCGCCTTGAGGTCGAGCAGTTTCTGTCGGTAGCGCTTGAGTGCCGCGGCCTCCATGGGCAAAGTCTAGCGGATCCGATGCCCGAGTTGCCTGAAGTCGAAGTCGCGTCCCGAAACCTGCGCCGCTGGATGGACGGGCGCAAGCTCCTCGCTGTGGAGCCGCTCGAGGGTTCGAAACGGATCTTTCGCCCGGCGGCCGCGTCCGCGATGGATGCGCTGGTGGGGGCGCGCTTCCGCGACGTGCGCCGCGTCGGCAAGAACATCCTCATGACGCTCGACACGCGCAGCGGTCCGGCCGGCCTCTGGTCGCACCTGGGCCTGACCGGCAAGTGGGTACACCGCGCCGCGGGCACGCCCGAGCCGCCGTTCGCGCGCGTGGCGATCGAGCTCGACGATCAATCGTGGCTGTACTACGTCGACACGCGGATCTTCGGCCGCCTGCGCGTCGTCCCGGGCGCGGCGTTCGAGGAGATCCCCGAGATTTCGGCCCTCGGCCCCGACCCCCTGACCGATGGCATCGACGCGCGCGAGCTGCACGCGAAGCTGGCGAAGATCAGCAAGCCGATCAAGGTCGCGATCATGGATCAGGCGCTGCTGCCGGGCATCGGCAACATTCAGGCGATCGAGGGGCTGCACCGCGCGGGCATCGATCCGCGGCGGCCGGCGAAGTCGCTGTCGCAGGCCGACGTGAATCATTTGCGTAAAGGGCTGCTCGATTCGATCGAGTTCACGCTGGCGTCGTTTGCCAGCGACGGCGCGGACGGCGGCGCGAACGACATCACCTACGTCGAGGAGCGGCGCAGCCCCAATCCGTTCCTGATCTACGGCCGCAAAGGCGAGCCTTGCCCGCGCTGCAAGAAGGGCGTCATCACGCGGATCGTGCAGGCACAGCGCGCGACCTACTTCTGTCCCAACTGCCAGAAATGACGGCGCGGCGTGCACCACCGCCGGCAAAGCGTCGCGCGCCGGCGCCTGCCGCAGCCCCTTCGCCACCGCCGCCCTCACCGGTCACGCGCCGCGACTACGGCATCGGCGCGCTCATTGGCCTCGGCGCGTTCGTGCTGTACCTGATCACGCTTTGCCCCACGATCTTCGTCGAAGATTCGGCGGAGTTCTCGACGGCGGCCGCGATCTTCGGCGTTCCGCATCCGCCGGGATATCCGCTCTATACCCTGCTCGCCGCTCTCTTCGTGCGCGTGCTTCCCGTCGGCGACGTCGCATTTCGCTCGAACGTCTTCTCGGCCGCCTGCGGCTTCGCCGCCGTCGCGGTGCTGTGGCTCCTCCTGCGCCGCATGGGCGTCGGCCGCCTCGGTGCGCTGGTTGCCACCATCGGCTTCGCGGTCGGTGAGAACTTCTGGTCGGAGAGCCTGGCCGCCGAGGTTCACTCGCTCAACGTGGTGCTGCTCGTGCTCTCGTTGCTCTTCACGCTCGAGGCCGTGCAGGCGCCGAGCGCGCGTCGCTACGCCTGGGCGGGCCTCATCATCGGCCTCGCGATCGGCCACCGCAATATCAACGCGCTGTTTTTGGCACCGCTTCTGGTAGCGCTCGAGCTCGAGCGGCGCAAGCAGAAGAGAGACCTGCGCCTCCTGGTGATCACGCTTGGCGCGCTAGCGGCGAGCGCGGCCGTCTACCTCTATTTGCCGCTTGCGGCCAGTCGCGATCCGGCGCTCAACATGGGCGAGCCGACGAGCTTCCAGCGCCTTTGGTCGGTGATCAGGGCGCAAGCTTACATGCGACATCTCCGGTCGGCCTCACTCGCAACCGATCTCGGCCGTCTGTCGCAGTTCATCGGGAGCCTACCGGCTAACCTCGGCCTGGCCCTCTTCGCGGCGCCGGTTGGATTCGTACTTCTGTACCGGCGAGGACCGCGCTGGCTCCTGCTGTCGCTCGCGTGGCTGGCAGCTGCCGGCCTGGGATTTTCCGTCATCTACAACGTCCTCCACATATCCTCGTACTGGATACCGACCTATCTCGCGCTGTCGATCGCCGCCAGCGTTGGCTTCGACGCCTGGCGAGGAAGATCGGCCGTCTTATTGCCGATCGTCGCGGCGGCGGCGGTTCCCCTCATGTTCTCGTCGATCAATCTCCACGAGACGACGGTCGCTCACACCTACGGGCGCCAGCTTCTGGACAACGCTCCGCCACGGGCGCTGATTGTCTCGCTGTCCGACACGGAGACCCACGTGCTGCTCTACGAACAAGCCGTCGAGCGGGTGCGAAGCGACGTCGTGGTCGTGAGCGCCAACGAGATCGACCGATGGTACGTGGCACAGCTTACCCGGCGCTATCCCGACGTCAGCTGGCCGGAACCCAACGCGACGTTGGAATGGCTGTCCGATCTGGTTGCGCGCAACCAGAAGGATCATCCGGTTTGCGCGACGCAACCGTTGCACATCGGACCGCCGGGATCGTCGCTGTTGCCGATTGGGTTGCTCCACTGCGTTACGGCGCGGA
>Ga0265342_10000166_pt1 | contig 73240 bp, 62 predicted proteins | sample 4CB327metaG_FD_203125 | JGI IMG/M metagenome (GOLD analysis project Ga0265342, IMG submission 203125) | Rhizosphere microbial communities from Carex aquatilis grown in University of Washington, Seatle, WA, United States - 4-CB3-27 metaG | ecosystem: Host-associated > Plants > Roots >...
CCAACCCTCTCCTCCACGCGGACGTGGAGGAGAGGGCTTCGGACTTGCCTCACCGGCCCGCGCGAAACTTCAGGCCTTGAAGCGAAACCCTCGAGGCCCGAGGCCCTTTCCGGCGCCGCACCAGAGCCGCCGCGCAAAATCCAATTCGCACGCGCGCGATCCATGCGAGATTTCGCCCCGCGTGAGCGCCGCCGACCTCGAGCTCGTGATCGTCGCCCTGCTGGCCATCGGTACGCTGGTGCTGCTGGTGACGCGGTTCCGGGTGAACGCGTTTCTGTCGCTGCTGCTCGCGTCACTGGTGGTCGGCGCCAGCGCGGTCGTCATGGGCCGCACGCTGCACGATGCCGCCGGGCGAACCGTCGCTTACAGCATGTCGGGAGTCGTGAAGTCGTTCTCCGAGGGCCTCGGCGCGACTCTGGGCGGGATCGCCACCGTGATCGGCCTGGGCACCATGCTGGGGAAGCTGCTGGCGGAGTCGGGCGGCGCCGAGGTGCTGGCCCAGCGCTTCGCGAAGTTCTTTGGACCGAAGCACATCCAGTGGTGTGTCATGGCGCTGGCGCTGGCGGTCGGCCTGACCACCTGGTTTGCGGTCGGCTTCGTGCTGCTGCTGCCGATCCTGCTCTCGCTGACCTACGAGACCAAGCAGCCGTTCCTGTCACTGGTGCTGCCGTTGCTGTCCTGCATGTCGGTGATGCACGGGCTGATGCCGCCCCACCCCGGACCGGTCGTCGCGGTCGCGGCGCTGAACGCGCAGATGGGGCTGGTCCTGTTCTGGGGGTTCATCATCGGCATCCCGACAGCGGCGGTCGCCGGCCCGCTGTTCGCGCGTTACGCGGTCGGGCGCGTGCCGGCGAGCCCGCCGCCGATGCCGCCGCGGATCGCGATGCCAACCGGCTTTCGCCCGCCCACCTTTGGGCTGACGCTGCTGTCGATCCTGCTGCCGGTCGTGCTGATGCTGCTGGCCACGCTGACCGAGCTGACGCTGCCGCCCGCCAACCGCCTCCGCGGGATGACCGCGTTCATCGGCAACCCCACGATGGCGCTGCTCATCGCGGTGCTGTTCGGCAGCTGGACCCTGGGCACGCGGTGCGGGTTCTCGCGCGGACAGATCCTCAAGTTCACCGAGGAGTGCGTACGCGCCATGGGAATGACGGTGCTGATCATCGGCGGGGGCGGCGGCTTCGCGCGCGTCCTGCGCGACGCCGGCGTCGCGGACGCCATCGGGCGCGCAGGCCAAGCGGCGCACCTGCCTCCGCTGATCTACGCCTGGTTGCTGTCGGCGTTCATCCGCGTCGCCACCGGCTCGGCGACGGTGGCGATCACCACGGCGTCGGCGCTGCTGGTGCCGGTGCTGGCGCAACACCCCGAGATGACCCAGCACCAGATCGCGCTGGTGATCGTCGCCGTCGGCTGCGGATCGCTGTTCCTGTCGCACCTCAACGATTCGGGCTTCTGGCTCGTCAAGGACTTCCTGGGACTGAGCGTCGCACAGACCCTGCGCACCTGGACGGTGTGCGAGACGATCATCGGCATCGCCGGCATGCTGCTGTCGCTGGGCGCGTTCCAGCTCATGGCGCGCTGAGCGAGAGAGGCGTGGGCGGCTCACCGCCCGAGAAAGCGCTCACTCGCGGTTGGCGACGACCGCGTGCGCGTCGGAAAGGCGGTACCCGACACCTCGGACGGTCTCCAGCAGCGGTCCAGCGGCCCCCAGCTTGTCGCGGAGGCGCTTGATATGAGTATCGACCGTGCGTGTCGATACGTCGGGCTTGTAGCCCCACACATCTTCCAGAAGATCGTCGCGCGAGCAGAGGCGCCCGCGGTGCTCGACCAGGTACGTCAGAAGGCGCATCTCGATGACGCTGAGGTGGATCTCTTTCCCGTCGACGAAGACGTGGTGGCCGTCGACGTCGATCGTCAGCGGACCGACCAGATACTTGCGCCGGCGGTCGGTGCCGGCGGCGGCGTCGTGCGGGCCGGAGCCTGGATTCTGGGCCGCGACCGGGCCAGTGTTGCTCCGGAAGCAAGCGTTCACGCGCAGCAGGAGCTCGCGCATGCTGAACGGCTTGACCACGTAGTCGTCGGCGCCGACCTCGAAGCCCACCACGCGGTCGATCTCCTCGCCCTTGGCAGTGAGCATGATCACTGCAGGTTGGGCCTTGTCGGTCTGCGCGCGGATCCGGCGGCAGATCTCGGTGCCCAGCATGTCGGGCAACATCAGATCCAGCAGCACCACGTCGGGGACGAAGGTGTCGATCTCAGCCAGAGCGCGCGCGCCGGTGTTGGCGGTCTCGACTTTGTATCCGCCCGCCTGCAGGTTGAACGCGAGGAGCTCGGTAAGATCGGGCTCATCCTCAACCACCAGAACCCTGCGCTCCGTGCCCTTCGTTCCAGTCATTTGCCGTCGGAGGATATCGCCGCCTCGTTACATTCAGGTGACGAGGTCGTGATTTCGCAGAAACAGACCACATTGGTCAGGGGGAAACGTCGAGCTCGTATTCGGCGAAGTCGACACCGCCGCGGCTGTCGCGCAGCACCAGCCACAGATGGACCGCGCCGGCCGTCGCCGGGGCGACCCAGTCGTTGTCCGCGGTGAGCTCCAGATCGTCGGCGGCGCGGCCGCTGACATCGTGCTCGAACGCACCCGCGGTCGCGAACCACGACACGCGCATCGCTTCGCGTTGCGGGTTGAGCGCGACGTTGCGGAGGTCGTACACCGGGAAGGTCTCGACCGCATCGGCGCTCCACGATGCCTCCAGCGATACGCGCTGCCCGGAGTCGACCGTCGGCGCCGCGGGCGCGGGCATTCCAGCCACGATGGGAGACAACGGCGACGGCGCTCCTCCGCCGACAGCGATCGTGACTGGTCCCAGCACGGGGTTGCTGTTGGCCACATAGCCGTTGGGGTTCGTCATCGCGCTATACGGGTTGTTGAACTGGTTCGCGATGTCGATGGGCGCATTGGCCAGGCGGCACTGGATCCGCTCGAGGTCGAACGCCAGCAGTGGGTCGCCGCCGCCAGGACGCGGGATCGTCGCGCGAACCGGTTCGTAGAAGCCGCCAGTCACGTCGGGGTCGCGCGGCCGCGCGTTGGGATCCAGCGGCGGACGCAAGGGACCGAAGATGCTACACGCGCCGAGCGTCGTCTGGTCGTTGGGATCGGCCGCGGTGACCGGCGCTTGAAATGTCGGCGACGGGCCGGCGCCGTCGGGGACCGTGAAGCACGCGGTCGCCACCGCGCTGTTCTCCGACGGCGGACGCGGCGCCGTGCACACGACCCACGACGCGTCGGGCATGGGCATCGTGCCGGCGACGTCGACCGCCAACAGATCGTAGGCCACCGGTGTGCCTTCCTTGGCCTCGGGCGGGTTGCCGCGCACGGCCAGGATGCGCGGGCCGCCGACCAGTGAGATGGGCGTGCCCAGGTCGGGTGCACAGGCGGCGCCCGAGAGCGCCAGCGCGGCGGCAGCGGCGGTGAAATACGGGGCGCGCGTCATCAGAAATCCACCCTCGCGCCGAACACCGCCAGCGTCGGCAAACCGGTGATGTTCGCGCGCTTGCTGAAGTCGTAGTTGTAGATCAGCTCTTCGGGGTTCTTGCGGTTGGTGACGTTCTGCAGATCCAGGAACACGCTCATCTTCATCCGCCGCATCACGATCGCTTTCTCGACGCGCGCGTCCAGCTGATAGAATGACGGGATCCGGATCGAGTTGTGTGCGCCGAAGATCGGCTCGTATAGGCCGGTGTTGCTGTTGAAGAACGCGCCCACCACCGGCGTGCGCGGCATGCCGCTGGTGTAGCGGAAGCGGCTGCCCACCTCCCAGCCGTGCCCAAGGTCGTAGCTGGCCAGGATGCCAAACACGTGCGTCTGATCGAAGTCGAACAGGCGATAAGCCTGGCCCGGGTGATCGCGCCGCTCGCTGCGGATCAACGAATAGGTCAACCAGCCGAAGAAGCCTTTCTTGATCTCCTGACGCAGCAGCACCTGGCCGCCGAAACTGCGCCCCATGCCGTCCTGGGTCAGCGCCTGCGTGACCGGCGGCGTCGGCAGCGCGCTGCGCGACACGAGATCATAGTAGCGCTTGTAGAAGCCGACTGACTCCAGCGTCAGCGTCGGCGTCAACTTGTACGCGAAGCCGCCGCTCGCGTGCAGCGCGCGCGACATGCCGACGCTGGGATTGCCGAAGATCGGGCTCAGGTCTTCGGGATCGGCTGGCTGCGCGTAGATGCCGCCGCCCGCGGTGAACGTCAGCCGCTTCGTCGCGCGAAACACCGCGACCAGCCGCGGGTTGGGCGCCCAGCGCAGCGGCGCGAAGTGGATCGGGTTCGCGGGCAGGTTCAGGTGCGAGTAACCGATCGGCACCGTGCCGGGCACCAGCGGCAAGCTGCGATCGCCGTCGACCATCGTGGGTTCGAAGCGGACGCCCGGGGTCAGTGTCAGGCGCCCGATCACCGCCTCGACGATGGCGTAGGGCGCGACCGTGGCCAGGTTCACGTGCCAGCGATCGAAGTTGGTGTCGGAGCCCGGCGGCTCGCCGAAGACCACGATGTCGCCTTCGCGCGGCGGCTGGTTCACCGAGCCGTTGCGCTCGACGGTGGTCGACTGCCCCTGGAAGTCGGTGCCGACGGACAGCGTCGCGTTGCGCCCCACGCGGCGGCGATACGACGCGCGCAGGGCGTACTGCCAGGTGTCGAGGCGCAGATCGATCGGGATGGTTCCGAACTGCGACACTGACACGCTGCGATCGAAACCGAACGACGGCGTCACCACGAAGCTGGAGCCGTCGTCGAGCAGGCGTGTGTAGCGGATGAAGACCCGCTTGGACGACGTGTCGTTGTTCTGGGTGCGCACCTCGAGCGGGTCGCTGGCCGGGACCGTGCGGCGCAGGTGATCGTCGGACGCCAGGAACGTCACCGCCAGCTCCTCGTCGCGGCGGAGCGCCAGCGTCGCGCGCGCCTGGTAATCGTCGTAGCGCGGGATCGGCACGAAGTCGCCGACGTCGCGCGAGCTCACTGCCGACAGCGAGCGATCGAGGTAGCTCACGCGGCCGGCGATCGCCAGGTGAAGGCGGTGCGCGACCGTCGTCGACACGAAGGCCGAGGTGTCGATGACGTCGGCGGCGACGTAGCCGTGGGTGGCTTCGCCGCTGAGCGGACGCAGCTCGACGCGCACCAGACCGCCCAGGCCGCGGCCGTACTCGGCGCCGTACGATCCGGGCGATAGCTCGATGCCTTTCACCAGATCCGAGTTCACCGTCGAGCGCAGGCCGCCGACGTGGTACAGGGCCGGGATCTCAACGCCGTCTATCATCACGCGCGTGTCCTTGGGCGCCGAGCCCCAGACGATGAGCGCGCCCGATCCGAACGACGAGCGGCCGACGCCGGGCAGGTTCTGCACGACCTTGAGTGTGTCGCCCTGCGTGCCGGGCACGCGGCGCGCCTCCTCGGTGCGGATGCGGGTCTCGACCGCCTCCTTCTTGATGCGCGGCGCGCGCACGACCTTGTCATCGTCGACGTCCTCGTCCCTCTCCTCGATGAGGTACTTGACCGTGCGGCGCTTGCCCTTGGCGATGACCTCGTCGGTGGTGACCGTGATGAGCTTGGGGTTGGAGAGCTCGATCTTGTGCGTGCCGATCGGCACATCCATGAAGGCGAAGGTGCCGTCCTCGTCGGTCTCGGCGATGACGCCCAGGTCCTTGATGGCGACCCTCACGCGCGCGAGCGGTTTCTTCTTGAAGCGCTCGAGCACCACACCGTCGAAGTTGATCTGCGGGCCGGCGGCGACGATCTCGGTGACGATGGTGAAGTCGTAGCGATAGGTGATCTTCACCGGCGCGGGCTGGTGGTCGATCTCGGCCGGCTCGAAGAGGAACTGCTGGACCGCCGCCACCGCCGCGGCGTCGAAGTCCGGCCCCGCCGACTTCACCACCTCGACGGCGCCCACCTTGCCGTCGTCGCCGATCTCGATCGACAGAAGGACCGACGCGGTGACGCCGGCGTCGTGCTTGTCCCTGGGATAGATAGCGGGCACGAACTTCACCAGCTTGGGCGGCTTGGTCAGCTCGCCCGCCGGAGCGGGCTCGTCCTGGGCGGCGGCCGGCGCGGCGGAAAGGCCCGTCAGCACCGCCAGCGCAAACGCGGCGGCCACCCGCGCGAGGCGACCAGTCGCTTTCATCGATGTAGCTTTCGCTCGCAATTCAAGAACCGGCCCTGGTCGTCGAGAGCTCAGTCGGTGAGCTCGAAGCGGCGCTGCACCATGAACGTGCCGCCTGCGACCGGTTTTCCGCAGCGCATGGCGGGCGTGAAGCGCCACTGCCGCACGGTCTCGACGGCGGCCGCGTCGAACGCCGGCTCGACGCCGGACAGCACCTGAACGTCCGATACCGATCCGTCGGCGGCGACGGTGAGGCGCAGCTTCAATTTGCCCTCGATCCCCTCGGTGCGGGCAGCGGCGGTGTACTCGATCTCGGGCATCGCCTGCGGCACCGGCTTGGTCGGTTCCTCGGTGCACGGCTCGTCGGCGGCACCACCGCCACCGTGCTCGGCCAGGTCCGGCCCCGCCCCCAGAGCCTCGCGCGCGCGGCGCGTGCGCGCCGACGAGACGGCCGAGGCCACGCGCGCGGGCGCGGCGGCTGCCGCGGGTCCGCCCGCCGCGGGCGCGAGCGCGATGCCGCCGGGCGCGTCGTCGTTGCTCATCGCCAGCGCGGTTTCGACCGCCTTTGCGGGCGCCGCCGCTTTCGGCGGCGGCGCTTCCACGGGCGCCGCCTTCGGCACCGACGCCACCACGCGCGGTGCCCGCTTGGGCGGCGGAGGCGGCGGCGGTGGCGGCTTGGGCTTGTCCTCCTTCTTGGCGTCGCTGACCGCGACCGAGATCGCCTTACGCTTTTCGCCGTGTTGCGCCGCGTTCATCAGCGACACCGCCACGCCGCCGTGGATCACCACCGAGCCGACGATGGTCACGATGGTCGCGCGCCTCACGGTCTACTCGCCGGTCTGCTGAACGTTGATCGCGAACTTGGTCACGCCCGCCATCTTCGCGATGTCCATGATGTGGACAACGCTGCCGTGCTGCACCTCTTTGTCGGCGCTGACGACCAGGCTCGCCTCGGGATCGGCGGCGATCGCTTCCTTGATCTTCGCGGGCAGCTCGGCGTCGGTCACCGGCTGCTCGTTCCAGCGGATCATGCCGTTCTTGAACAGCTGCACGGTCGCCGGTTTGTCGGCGGTGCCGTCGGTGGCGCGCGCCTTGGGCAGCTGCACCTTCATCGTCTGCGCGACGATGTAGCTGGACGCGACCATCAGGATCACCAGCAACACCAGCATGACGTCGACCAGCGGGGTCACGTTGATCGCGGCGATCGTCCGCGACCGCCCGCCGGTCTGCATCGTGCCGGCCATCAGATCACCTCGGCGGCGCGCTTGACGCCGTCCTTGGCCGCCGACGCACTCGCCGCCGGGGTCATGTCGGGTGCCTTCGACGACGGCAGCTCGGACGTCGGCTCGGACGCCGATCCCGGCGACGACTTCATCGACGCGAGCAAGAGATTGCCGAGCGCTGCCGCGTTCTCCTCGATATCGGCGCCCTTCTTCTGAAACACGTTGTAGCCGATGACCGCCGGCAGCGCGACCAGGATGCCGATCGCGGTCGCGGTCAGCGCCTCGCCAATGCTGCCCATCACGTTGTCCATTCCAGCCGCGCCCTGGCTGCTGCCGAGCTGGCGAAACGACGTCATGATGCCGAGCACCGTGCCGAAGAGGCCGATGAACGGCGCGTTGTTGCCCAGCGTGCCGAGAAAGAGCAGGCCGACCTCGACCTCGGACCGATGCTGCCGCACCGACTTGGCCAGGATCTGCTCCACCGACTCGGCGCCGCGCGCCCGCCACTTGATCGCGTCGGTCAAGATGCTCGCCTCGACCGAGCGACTCTCCGCGAGCACGCCCAGCGCGGCGGCGTCGCCGCCCGTGCGCAACGCGCGCTCGATGCGCTCGCCGAGGTCGATCACGTTGACGCGCCGCCGGCGGAAGAACCACCAGCGCTCGATGATCACGCCGATCGAGATCACCGACAGCAACATCAGCAGGTAAAGCACGACGGCGCTCGCCGGCTTGGCCACGAACATCAGTTTCTGAATGAGCATTTTCCCGCCTCCTTATGGAATCTGAAACTGCAGGGCCAACACGCCCGAACCCGTGGTGTGACTGAAGCGCGTATCGCTATCGACCGCCTCGCCAAATGCGGTTTGAACCGGCACTGGGTCGCCGTTCTGGAATACGTCGACCCGCCATTGCGCGCCCGCCTCGCCGCATAGCGAGACCGCGTCGACGCGCACGGTGTACATCCCCGACGGCGGCGGGCCGCCCCACACCACGTTCTCTTGGTCCAGTCCGTCGATGATGCACGAACCGTTGGAATCGAACTGGTACACGCCACCCTGAGCGATCTCGTCAGCCATGTAAGGGTTGAAGGTCGGCCGTGGCGGCAGCGACGAGGGATTGTTGACCCAGACCTCGATGCTCGTTGGCGCTTTGGGATCCGGGGGCGACACCGGCGCGACCGGCGTCACCACGTGCAGGTCCAGGTCCGCGCTGTTGTTCCAGGTGAGGCGTACGTCAAGCGTGCCCTTCACAGCGGCGAAGTCGCCGATCATCACCGGTTGAATCGTCGCCGGACCCATGCGCCCGTCGGCCAGGATCGCGCGCAAGATCAAATTGTGCGTCCCCGGAGAGATGCTCGACGCGTACGAGACCGTCGTCGAAAAAAGGAGGTCGCTATTGGCGCCGATGTCCTGGCTGATCCCCGGTGCGGGCGCATACCAGTAGACGTTATCGTCGGCCAACCCAAACGCCACGGATCGGCCGGGCTGCTGAATGCTCCCGGTCAGAGCGCGGTTGGCGGCGCCGGCGAAGGCCAGACCGTGGAACTGCGTGATGGTGACCGTGGGACCGCCGTTCATCGTCGGATCGGGGACCGAAGACAGCGTCCCTTCGACCAGCGTCGCGCCCGTCGCTTGTAGCAACGACCCGATGCCTATTCCTCCCCTCACGCCGGCGTCGCACGCCGGCGCCGCGGCCAGGGTCGCGGCCATGAGCCAGGCAGGTGCAGCACGCGAAGATAAAAGGGCCCACCGCTTCAAAAGCTCGCCTCCCCCCGAATGGCGAAGACGTTGTCCTTCAGATTGGTCGGCACGCCGGACACGGTCCGCCCCAGGTGGTTGCGGTTGATGTCGTATTCGACGATCAGGCGTCCTCCGGGCGCGCGGAGCGCACCGACCAGGGCCAACGTCGAGTAACTAGCGCTGCTTGGGACGACCATGCCGACCTGGCTGTCGCGCGCATCGCGGTCGGGGTCGTAGTAGTCGTAGCGCGCGCCGACGGTCAGGTGCTCGCCCAGGTCCTGCATGATCGCCACATACCAGCCGAGCTCGCGATAGCTGCGTCCCACGGCACCGATGGCACCGGTCGGATCCGCGGGAAGAATCGCACGGTCCAGGTCGCGGGCGTAATAGAGCTCGCCGTACGCGGTCGTGCGGCCGAGACGCGGGGTGGTCACCACGATCCGCAGGTCGCCGCCGAGTCCGTGGCGCGGGAAGTTGATCGAGGGCTGGGCCGCGCGGCCCGGGACCGGCCGTAGCTCGGTCGGATCGATGGCCCCGTCCTCGTTGCTGTCGTTCCACTGGAACGTGGGCTTGGTCGCCGGCGTGCCTTTGTGAAGACCGGTGCCGTAGAGGCCCGAGAACCCCGCCACGACCTGCACCGGCCCATCGGCCGCATCAACACCCAACCGGCCAACCCAATCCTTCTGATGGTTGGGATCGCGGAGCGGGAACGAGCGCTCACCGACGGGCTCGCCGTTCTGCGCGGCCACGCTGTAGCGCAAGAAGCGCCACCCACCTTGCAGGCGTGCACCCACGTCGTACTCGCCGGGGAACAGAGCGCGCTCGGTGGTGCTCCGCTCCAGGAAGAGGCGATCGCGATCGCTTTCGATCACCTCCCATCCGAAGGGGATCTTGAAGAGACCGATGGTTGCCATCAGCAGCGGGACACCACGGTCGCCGTCGGGCCCCGGCAAACGTAGCGACGCTTCGGCGCCAGCGATCCGCGCAGTTGGCCCATTCACGGTGTTACCGTCGAGCTCCAGCAAGCCCGCGACGTAGGTGCGGTCCAGAGTCGCGCGCAACCGCGCCCGACGGATCATGAACCGATCCTCGTTGAGGGGATTGCCGGTCGCCCCGTTGATCTGATCCTCGGACGACTGCCGGAACGCGAGATCGGCCTGCACGTAACCGGTCAGGCCCAAGCCCAACCGCGCGGCGCGCACCGACGGGGGCGCCTCGGCGGCTGCCTTCGCAGCGGCGGCCGCCTGCTCCTTCAACGACTCGACGGTGGCGCGCAGCTCGGCGGTCTCCGCAGCGCGCAGGAAGATCTCCGCGTTCAGGGACGCCTCTGCCTCCTCGCGCGCTGCGCGCACCGCCGCTTCCCGCTCCGCGCGTTCCGCCGCGCGCAGCGCTTCCACGTCGATCGGAGGCGGAGCTGGCTGTGGACCAACATACGGGGCGGAGCCCGGCGACGGCGGGACACTCACCGCCGCTGCCGGACTTTCACCCTTCTTCGCCCCCGCCGTCGGCGCGGGCACCGCGGGCGCCTGGGTTTCACCCGGCGGCGTCGCCTGCGCCCAAGCCCGTCCTCCCGTCAGAACACCAAGAGTCAGAACTAACCCGCGGAGGCCCATCGCCTCCCCGCGGCATCGATTGCGCCTCAGATCTTGCACATGTCGTACGAGATCGCAGGCGCCGGACGAGTCACCGGGACTCCGGTCGTCGTCGTCGCGTTGATGATGCTCAGATGAACCGCGTGCGGATCCGCGGTCGATCCGGTGTCGGTACCGCTGTCGGTCCCGCTGCTTCCACCGGTACCGCCGCTCATACCGCCGGTCGCCGTGACCGGAGCGTCGTTGCCGCCATCCGCGTTCATCCCGCCCGTGCCGGTGACGACGCCGGTGACGCCGCCGGTCCCACTGCTTCCGCCGCTACCCGAGCTGCTTCCCGACGAGCCGCAAGCAGAAATCGAAAGGGAGAGAGCCAGGGCCCCTGCCACCAATAGCGCGCGAGCCATTTTCCCGAGGTTGTTCATAGTCAAAGTCCTTTCCTACTCGCAGTAGCCGTGGTGACACTGCTTGCCGGCGTTGCACGTGGTGCTGTCCGTGCACGTCGCGCAGTCCAAGCCGGCGGGGGGCGTGCCGCCGTTGACGGTCGCTTCGAAGAGGCAGTTGCATGGTTCGGCGCTGGGAGTGTACGGGCTGAGGAAGCCGCCGTCGGACTTGCGCTGCACCTTCATGGCGCAGGTCGGGATGACGTGGGCACCCGACATCAGCTGCACCGGGTCGAAGTTCGGAGCGAAGGCCGGATCGGTCGGTGAGATCCCCTGCACCCAGTTGATGAAGGTCTGTGCCTGCGGCGAGGGCACCCCGCTCGAATCGACGCGAGCGAGGAAGTGCTCGTAGCCCCAAGAGACATAGTGCCCGTCGCGGACGTTGCGCTTGTCGAAGGTGGTCGCCGACGAGTCAGCGTAATAGGCTTGCGTCTGCTCGAGGCCTCGGAAAGCCAGCGACTTGAGGGTCGAGCGGTTCGCGTCGTAAGCGTCGGCAGCCAGGAACCCGACCGCGGTGTTGAGGTCGGCAATCACGATCGACGGCGTTCCAGTCTGCGTGAGAGTCGCGATCATGTTCCCGCCGCCCGCGTTCATCGTGCCGTGAAATGATGACGCCAGCACGTTGATGGCTCGAGCAACGACGTTCTGCGTTCCCGAGCCCGAATTTCGCTGTTGAATCGCCGTTTCGACGGTCCAGGGTGAAACCATCCCTCTCGCGCCGCAGCCCCAAACGTTTTGGGCCTCTTCAGCTGTGATAGTGGTCGGGGCGTTGGTCGCTTGGCTCGGAACGACGAACAACATCGCCTGGGCCGGACCGGGGAAGTCGCCCACGCCCGCCGGACGGGTGCCGACACCGCAGGTCTCGTAAAAGACGTCCGAGATGCCAACGTCGGCCTTGGGCGACGTTGCGTCGAGCGAACAGTTGGCGGTGGTCGTCGCGTTCGGGAAGTAGAGCGCGTTTCCGGTCAGGGCCGTCTGGGCGGCGACCGCCGAGGCGCCGGCACAAGAACCTGAGCCCAGATAGATCAAGGTGATCTTGGTGGTCCGATTGTTGAGCTGGGCCGCCATCGCCTGGATGACCGGCTGGAACGCGGTCGAACCGGTGAGATAGATCGGGTTCGGGAACATGGTCGCATCACCGCAGCTGGGCGTGGCCCCTGCGTCTTGAGCAAAGGCCGCGTTCGGCGCTACGAGTAACCCCAGCGCCCCAACCCCTAGCAGTGCGCCCGTCAAGCGAGCTTTCATGTTGGTTCCTCCAAATATCTGTGAGAGCCGAATCGACGCAGCACGGGTAACAAGCCGTACGGTTGGGGGTCAATCCAATAAGCCGCGGGCGACCAACTGTTGCGGCGCCGTTGCGGTCGCGTCACAGTCAAGTTGTGGAGACCGATCGATGTTTCGCGATTATTATCGAACCTGAGAGTTTGGCGCGGAATAGAGTTCTGATATGAGGCGCATTCTGATCGTCGAAGACGATCCCGATCTGCGTGAGCTGCTCACCTACGAGCTCACCCAGGAGGGCTTCAGCGTCGACGCGGCCGGACTCGGCGCCGAGGCTCTGCGGTTGTGCCACCGGCAGACGCCTGACCTCGTACTGCTCGACCTCATGCTTCCCGACTTTTCGGGATTGGAAATTTGCCGCGCGCTCCGCCGCTCGCCCGAGACAGAGGACGTGCCGATCATTTTCCTCACCGCGTGCGGTGCCGATGCCGACCGCATCCAGGGACTGGAGGTGGGCGCTGATGATTACGTCTCGAAGCCGTTCCAGATGCGCGAGCTGACGCTACGAATTCAGGCGCTGCTCCGGCGAACCGATCCTCGCGTCGTCGCGGCGCCGCCGCTGATCTCCGACCGCGTGGTGCGCCGCGAGCAGCTGCGCGTCTGGGAGGGCTTCGCCGCGAACCACATGGGCCGCGCCGAGTGGCAAGAGGCGCGCGAGATCTGGCGCGCGATCCTCGCGCGGTTCGAGGGTGACCTGTCGCCGGTCGAGGTATCGCGCGTACGCGCTCATATCGACGGCTGCGACCGCGCGCTCAGCGGCGCGCCGAGCGGAAACTGAGGGCCTCAGGCCTTTCTCCGGCGGCGACGTCACTCGCCCCAGATCGTCGCCACGATCGTGCGCCGGCTGGCGTCGGCTCGGTGCTCGCCGAGATAGATCCCCTGCCAGGTGCCGAGCGCGAGTCGCCCTTCGCGGATCGGGATCATCACTGAGCAGCCCATGATCGACGACTTCACGTGCGCCGGCATATCGTCGGGCCCCTCGGCAGTGTGCTCGAAGTAGGGAGCGTTCTCGGGCACCGCGCGGTGAAGCCAGCGCTCGAGATCGGCACGCACGTCGGGATCGGCGTTCTCGTTGATGGTCAGCGACGCCGACGTGTGCTGCAAAAATAGCTGCAGGAAGCCCACCCGTACGCGCGCGAGATGCGGGAGCGCGGTCACGACCTCGCGCGTGACGAGGTGGAAACCGCGCGGGCGTGGCTCGAGCCGGATCTCCGTCTGGGAAAACTGCATGCGCCAAGCTTAGCGCGCACCGCGGCGAGGGCGCTCGATCGTGAAATCGTCACTACCAAAGGGTGACTGGGGTCTCCGCCCCCTCCCCGTTCCCCGTTATCAGAATTATTGTGTGGGGAAGACCGTCTAGAACTTGTCATACCTCGGCGCCCCCCGCCGGGGATCAATCAGGAGGAAGCCGTGAAGATCGCGAGAAAATACTGGATCGTCCTTGGACTTACTGCCGCAGTGCTCCTTGGATCGTCGTCGAAGGCGAGCGCTCAGTACTATGGCCGGCCCCGCTACTACGCGGCCCCTGCCTACTATCCTCCATCGAGCTATCGGAGCGGACTGGTGATCGGCGGAGCGATCGGCGTCGGCGGGCTGACCGCTGACCAGTGCGGCGACGTCTGTGGCGCGGGCCTCTCGCTCGAGGGCCACATCGGCGGGATGATCAATCCGCAGGCCGCGTTGATGTTCGACGCCTGGACGGTGATTCACCAGCACTCCATCGGCAACGGGACGACCAGCGATACGCTCTACACAGGCGCGCTGCAGTTCTGGGTGTCGCCGATCTTCTGGCTCAAAGGAGGTATCGGCATCGGGAACACGACCGTCGCCAGCAACACCTTCGGGTTCGGCGATGCCACCGCCTTCGCGATCATGGGCGCGGCCGGCGTCGAGCTGATGCAGAGGGGCCCCTTCGCGCTCGATCTGCAGGGACGAATCGGCCACACATTCTTCGACCAGGCCGATGGCGGGCCCATGACCAACTACGCCTTCATGATCGGGTTCAACTGGTACTAGCCCCTCTCGATCGCTACCTCAGCGCCGCTTCGCGCGTCGGGCGCGAAGCGGCCAGTTGCTGATGCAGCGACCACTGGCCGCGCGCGCGCACCAGGTTGTGCTCGCCGCGGCCGGCGAAGCGACGCGCGTCCCAGCCGAAGTAGTCCTCGCGGAGCGCATCGGCGGCAAAACGCGCCGCCAGCCCCAGGCTGACCCACTCGACTCCCAGCAGCAGCCCGCCGCGCTCGTCAGCGTCGAGCGCGCGGCCACAGCCCGCGCGATACCCGTCGAGCGACGCACGAAACACTTCCAGGTCGAGCACCGCTTCCGGCTCGTCCTCGCCGGCGCGGTTGCACCAGGACCGCCAGGCGTCGCCGAGCTCGTACGCCAGCGACAGCGGGCCGACAACGTCGAGGTCGATCAGGCACACCGGCTGATCGCTTGCCGGCGGCGCGGTCCCCGCGAACAGGATGTTGTTGAACTTGAGGTCGCCGTGGCAGACGCGGGCCGGCAATGACGGCAGCGGCGGCAGCGCCGCGGCGCCGGCGCGAATCGCCTGGGCCAGAGCGCCGACCTCGACCGCCAGGCGATGGTCCGGGTTGGCCGTCACCGCCTCGTCGAGGCGCGACAGATGCAGCGCCGTATCGTGCACGCCCACTCGGCGGCCCACGAAGGTGTGGTCGAGACCGTCGAGCGCGCCGTGAAACCGCGCGATGAGCGCGCCGGCGGCGCGCGCCTGCGTCGCGCCCCCGACGACGTCGAACGAGACACCGTCGACGTACGTGAGCACGCGCCAGACCGCGCCCTCGATCGATACGAAGGGCTGGCCGGTCTCGGTCGCGACCAGCGACGGTGTGGTCAGCCCCGCCTCGGCGAGCCGCTGCGTCACCGCGGCGATGTTCTGGTGAATCGCGGGCGAGAAGATCGGGTTCACCCGCTGCAGGACCGCGCGTGCGCCGTCGGGACGGGCGAGCAGATAGGTCTTGTTGATGAGCCCGTTGCCGAACGGCGTGACCCGGGACCCGACCCACGCCGGATACTCGGGCAGCACGCGGTCGTCGATCTCGACCGCGTGGGCGTCGGCGGTTGTAGGGGCGCTCGCGTCGGGCATCGGTGCGCTCGGGCAGGAAAATAGCACGGGCACCCGAAGGTGCGGGAACACGCGGGTACAGATAGAGTGTCGGTATGCGCGCCAGGTGGGTGCTCGCGATCGCGACGGCAGCGGCCTCCCCCGGGGTCGTCGCCGCGCCGACGTGGGCGATGACCTGGGCCGAGGCGCGCGTGGCCGCCCAGCAACACGCACCCGAGCTGACGGTGGCCGTGCGCCGCGGTGCCGTCGCGCGCGCCGACGTCGAGGTCGCGGGCGCGCTCGCGAACCCGACCTTCACCGTGACCACCGCGAAGGAGACCGCGAAGCTGTCGACCGGGGTGAGCCTGCCGCTGCCGATCTTCGGCCAGCGGGGCGCAGCGATGAGCGCCGCCAGCGCCGATGCAGACGCGGTGGAGCGCGAGCGCGAGGTCGACGTCAACGACGTCCGATGGAGCGCCACCCTGGCCTGGATCGACGCCTGGGAGATCACCGTCCGCGCGCGCCTGCTCGCCGACGCCGCCGAAGACGCGCGTCGGCTGGCCACGATCGCCAGCGAGCGTTTCGACGCTGGTTCGTCGCCTCGCCTCGACGTGGTGCGCGCGACGGCGGATCGCGTGCGTGCGGAATCCGACGCCGAGTCCGCGCGCGCGCTGGTGGCGGCCGCGGGCGCGCGCCTCGCGGTCTGGGTCGGCGTCGACCCGATTTCACCGCCGGTGGTCGAGGGCGGGCCGGGCGTGCCCGCCGAGCTGCCGGCCTTGCAGCAGCTGCTGTCAGACGCTGCGGCGCACCCCGTGCTGGCGCGCGACGAGGCCCAGCACGCGGCCGCCGGCCGGCGGGTGGATCTGGAGCGGCGCCTGCGGTTTCCCATCGTCAGCGCCGAGCTGGCCGTGGCGCAGGGCGATCCCACGCTGGTCGACGCGCGCGGCATCCAGCACACCGACGTGATCGGCGGCGCCGCGTTCGAGCTGCCGATCCTGAACGCGCGCGGTGGCGCGATCGCGCACGCGCAGGCGCAGGGCGCGCTGGCCGAGGCGACGCGCGTGGCCGACGCCGCCCACCTGCGCGCCGATCTCATCGAATCGTTCCGCCGCACCGAAGCCGCCGCCGCGCGCGCACACGCGCTGGGACAGCGGGTGGTGCCTGCCATCGAGGAGGCGCGCAGCATGACCGAGGAGGGCTACCGCGCCGGGCGCGCCGACCTGATCCGCGTGCTGGAAGCGCAGCGTGCGGTCGTCGATGCACGCATCTCCGAGCTGGAGGCGATCAGCGCCTGGGCGCGCGCATTCGCCGATCTCGAGCGAGCGGGCGGCCGCGCGTTCGAAGACCGCGGGACAAAGCATGCGCCGCGATAGAAGGATGACCTCCGGTCCTCTCTCCCGGATCGAGGCTCTCCCTCTCCTCCACGTCTGCGTGGAGGAGAGGGTCGGGGTGGGGAGGTCCGGATGGAGCCGGCCGCTCGACGCTTCGCGAGCCCCCTCCCCCCACCCTCTCCCCCGCGGCGGACCGCAGGGGAGAGGGCTTTCGGAAACCCGACCGACCACCCTTGCAATCACCGCGCTCGCCGCGCTCGCCGTCCTCACCGCAACCTCCGGCTGCCGGCGCGAGGCCGCGGCCGAGGGGCCCGAGCAGGCGGAGTCGGCCGGCCGTGGCGCGCCCAGGCGCGTGCGCTGCGCGCCGCTCGAAGCACGCGCGGTGCGCGCCCAGGTCATCCTGCACGGCACGGTCGCTCCGCTGCCCGATCGCGACGCGCAGATCGCGCCGCAGGTCACCGGCCGGATCGTCGAGGTGCTGGTGCGCGAGGGCGACCGGGTCACGCGCGGCCAGCCGCTGGCGCGCATCGAAGACGCCGCGCTCGCCGATCAGGTGAAGCAGGCCGGCGCACAGGTGGCCAAGGCGGCGGCCGAAACCAATCTCGCGCGCACCACGCGCGACCGGGTCGCGCGCGTCGTCGAACGCGGCATCGCCGCGCGCCAGGAGCTGGACGATGCGCAGGCGCGGCTCGCGACCGCGCAGGCGGGCGAGACCGAGGCGCGCGCCTCATCGGGCATCGCCGCGCGCCAGCTCGAGCGCGCGACCGTGCGCAGCCCGCTTGGCGGCGTGGTGCTGAAGCTGTTTCGCAAGACCGGCGAGCTCGTCGACGGTACGCCGGCGACGCCGGTGATCGAGGTCGGCGACCCGACTCACCTCGAGCTTGTGGCGACCGCGACCGCCGCCGACCTGGTCCAGGTGCACGCGCGCGACGCAGCCGTGGTCACGCTTCCGGCCCTGCCCGATCTCGCGGTGCGCGGGACCGTCGCCGCGGTGTCGCCCGCCGTCGACCGCGCCACCGGGCTCGGGTCGATCCGCATTGCGCTCGAAACCCGCGCCGGCCCGCTGCCGCCGGTTGGCGTGACGGGCGTGGCGCGCATCGAGACCGGCGGCGCGCACCGGGCGACGCTCGCGCCTGCGGCGGCGTTGCGCGCGGCGCTGGGCGACGAGGCCGAGGTCGTCGTGTGCGGCGCCGACCGCCGCGCGCACGTGGTGCGCGTCCAGAGCGGCGCGAGAACCGATACGACGTCCGGAGCCCTGGTCGAGATCCGTGCTCCGGGCGGCGACGGCGGCGCGGGCACTTTCTCGGCCGGTGCGCGCGTCGCGATCGAGCCGGTGCTCGGCCTCGCCGACGGCGATGCGCTCGAGCCGGTACCATGAGCGCACGCTGGTTCGAGCACCTCATCAGCCGTCGCGGCCCGCTGATCCTGGTGTCGGCGCTCGCGCTCGGCGCCGCTGGTTTGATCGCCGGGCGCTCGCTGCCGAGCGGGATTTACCCAGAGGTCGAGTTCCCGCGCATCGTCGTGGTCGCGCGCGAGCACGACGTCCCGCCCGAGGAGATCGAAAAGTCGCTCACGCGCCCGCTGGAGAGCGAGCTCATCACCGTGCTCGGTGTCGAGCGCCTGCGCGCGCGCACGATCCGTGGCGCGGTCGAGCTGTCGCTCCAGTTCGCGTCGGGAACTGACATGTGGCGCGCGCTGCAGCTCACCGAGTCGCGCGTCGCCGAGGCGCGTGCGAGTTTGCCCGCCGGCACCGACGTCGTGGTCGAGCGGCTCACCACCACCTCGTTTCCGGTCGTGACTTTCAACCTGACCGGCCCGATCGATCCGCGGCGCCTGCGTGAGCTCGGTGACCTCGTGCTGCGCCCCGCGCTATCGCGCATCCACGGCGTCGGGCGCATCGAGGTCCTGGGCGGCGACGTGCGCGAGGTCGAGGTCGTGCTCGACCCCGAGCGCACGGCGGCGCTGCACCTGCGCCCGACCGACGTCGTCGAGCGCCTGCGCGCCTCGACGGTCCTCGAAGCGGTCGGCCGGCTCGAGGAGTCACGCGAGCAGGTCACGATCATGGCGTCGGCCGAGCCTCGCTCGCTCGCGGACATCGAGCGCGTCCCAATCGCGACCGCCGCCGACGGCAGCCCGGTCCCGCTGTCAGCGATCGCGCGCGTGTTCGAGGGCGCCGAGGACCGGTTGCTGCGCGTGAACGGGCCCGGCGGCGAGACAGTGCTGCTGAGCGTGAGCCGCCTCCCCGGCGCCAGCACGCCCGCCGTCGTCGGCGAGGTCGAGCGCACGGTGCACGCGCTCGCGCCCAGCCTGCCCGCCGGTGTGCGCATCGAGCCGGTCTACGACCAGGCGGTGCTGGTCGCCGAGTCGATGGCGTCGGTGCGCGACGCCATCCTGATCGGCATCGCCTTGTGCGTGCTGGTCGTCGGCCTGTTCCTGCGCAGCCTGCGCGCCGGCGTGATCGCCGCGCTGGTCGTGCCCCTGACGCTGGCGATGAGCCTTCTCGCCGCCGCGCTCGCAGGCCAGAGCCTGAACCTCATGTCGCTGGGCGGCCTGGCGGTCGCGATCGGGCTCGTGATCGACGACGCCATCGTCGTCATCGAGGCCATCGGACGCCGCATGCAGGACGGCGAGCCGGCACCGGCGGCGGCGCTATCCGGCCCGCGCCTCCTCCTTTCCGCGCTGCTGGGAACGACCGCGACGACGGTGGTGGTGCTGATCCCGCTCGTGCGCCTCGAAGGCGTGGTCGGCCAGTTCTTCATGGCGCTGGCGGTGACGCTGGGTGCGGCGGTCGTGCTGTCGCTGCTGGTGTCGCTGACCCTGGTACCGCTGCTCGCACGGCACTGGCTGGGCGTAGCGCCGCGCCGGCGCAGCGGCGAGTGGCTCGCCGCCGGTTATGCGCGGCTGCTGCGCCCGTGCTTGCGCCACCCCGCATGGCTCGCGCTCGGCGCGGGCGCGCTGCTCCTCGCAGGGGCGATCGCGCTCGGTGCCGTGCCGAGCGGCTTTCTGCCGACCATGGACGAGGGCGCGTTCGTGCTCGACTACTTCTTGCCGGCGGGAACGTCGCTGGGCGAGACCGACGCGGTCGCGCGCAAGATCGAGACCGAGCTCGGCCACACGCCCGAGGTCGCGACCTATTCGCGGCGCACCGGCGCCGAGCTGGGACCGGCGACGGCGACGCTGATCAGCCGCGGCGACATCATGGTGCGGCTCAAACCGGCGCATGAGCGCACGCGCGACGCCGAGGAGGTCATCGCCTCGGTGCGCGCCGCGGTCACGCGAAACGTGCCCGAGGCACGCTGCGAGTACATCCAGGTGCTGCAGGACGTGCTCAACGATCTCGCGGGCACACCGCGCCCGATCGAGATCAAGATCTTCGGCGAGGACGACGTCACGCTGCGCCGCCTGGCCGCCGAAGTGGTGGGGCGCATCCGGGACGTGCGCGGGCTGGTCGATCTCTATCCCGGCTTCGAGGACCAATCGCCCGAGCTGCAGTTCCGCATCGACGCCGAACAGGCCGCGCGCCTGGGCAAGACCGCGGCCGACATCGCCGCTGATCTCGAGACCACCTTGCGCGGCACGGTGGCCGCTGTCTTTCGCCGCCCCGACCGGCCGATCAACGTGCGCGTGCGCTACCCCGACGACGTCCGCTTCGATCCGGCGCGTGTCGCCGCGCTGGCTCTCGCGTGGAGTCCCGCCGGCATCACGCCGGTGACCGCCGCGGCGCCGGCGCAGCACGTCGCGATCTCGACGCAACGGACGCGCGAAAACCTGCGCCGCGTGGTCATCGTCACCGCCGATCACGAAGAGCGCGACCTCGGCTCGGTCGTACGCGACGTGCAGCGACGCCTCGGCGGGCTCACGCTGCCCGAGGGATACCGTATCGAGCTCGGCGGCCAGTTCGAAGGCCAGCAACGCACCTTTCACGATGTTGGCCTGGTGCTGGCGTTCGGGCTCCTGGCGGTGGCGGTGGTGTTGATGGCGCAGTTCCGGCGCGCTCGCCACGCGGCGCTGGTGCTGGCGACGGCGCCGCTCGCGATCGTCGGCGCGCTGCTCACGCTGCTGGTGACCCGCGTGCCGCTCAACGCATCGTCGCTGATGGGCTGCGTGCTGCTGGTCGGCCTGGTGGTGAAGAACGGGATCCTGCTGCTCGAGCAGTTCGAGCTCACACTGGCGGAAGGGCTGCCGCTCGAGGACGCGCTGCTGTCGGCCGGCTCGACGCGCGTCCGGCCGATCTTGATGACCACCATCGCGACCCTCGCCGGCCTGGCGCCGCTGGCGCTGGGTGTGGGTGCGGGTGCGGAGATCCAGCGCCCACTGGCGATCGCGGTGATCGGCGGTTTGACCGTCTCGACCATCATCAGCCTGCTGGTGCTTCCCGCGCTGGTTCGCCTCAGCTGGTCGTTTCGCGGCGGCGAGCCCCCGCACTAAATATAAATTGGCCGTCAGCCGATGCCATGTGTGCTCAGCGAGCACCAATGGACATCTCTCCTTCCAAGCAAGCCGACGGAAATTTGCTCGCGCGCGGGGCGACAATCGGGCGGTTCCAGGTCATCGCGCTGGTAGGAAAAGGAGGGATGGGCGAGGTCTACGCCGCCTACGATCCCGAGCTCGACCGCAACGTCGCGATCAAGCTGCTGCGCGCGGGCAAGAACAGCGAATCCGACGAGGGCCGCGCGCGCATGATGCGCGAGGCGCAGGCCACCGCGCGCGTGTCGCATCCCAACGTGGTCATCGTCTACGACGCGGGCACGTTTCAAGAGCGCGTCTTCATCGCGATGGAGTTCGTCGAGGGCCACACCCTCGGCTACTGGATGCACGCGCGCACGCGCAGCTGGCCCGAGGTGCTGGAGGTGTTCACCGCCGCGGGCCGCGGGCTGGCGGCGGCGCACGAGCGCGATCTCGTGCACCGCGACTTCAAGCCCGACAACGTCATGATCGCCGCCGACGGCCAGGTGCGCGTCATGGACTTCGGCCTGGTACAGATCGCCGGCGAGCGACACGCGGAGGAGGCCGGCGACGCGAACAACGGCGACGGCCGCGTCGAGGCCGTGGCGGACGACATCACCTCCGAGCACTCCACCCCGACCAACGGAGTGGGCAGCGGGCCGACGACGGCGCCGTTGCGCACGGCCCCCGACGACCTGCTCACCACGCGCTCGCTGACAACGACGCCGGGACGCGGCGGCTGGCGCGGTCCGCGCACCAAGCGCAACCCCAACCTCACGCGCTTCGGCGCCAGCATGGGAACGCCGGCGTACATGTCGCCCGAGCAATTTCGCGGCGAGCCCACCGACACCGCGACTGATCAGTTCAGCTTCTGCGTCGCGCTCTACGAGGCGCTGTACGGGGAGCGGCCGTTCTCGGGACGCACGCCCGACGACCTCGGCAAGAACGTTACCGGCGGTTTCGTGCGCACGCCGCCGCCGGGCTCGCGCATCCCCGGCTGGATCCGCGAGGTGCTTCTGCGCGGCCTGGCGGTGAACCCGGCCGAGCGCTGGCCGTCGATGACCACGCTGCTGGCACAGCTCGAGCAGCAGCCGGCGGTCGCGAGCCGCCGGCGTTTCGTCGCCGCCGCCGCGGCCAAGCTGGCCGGCGTGTGGGACGTGCCGCGCGGCGATCGCCCTTCCGAGACACCGACGCGCGCCGAGATCAAGCGCGCGTTCCTCGCGACCGAGAAGCCCTACGCCAAGAAGGCCTGGATCACCACCAGCCGCATCCTCGACGAGTATGCGCGCCGCTGGGCCGATCTCTACGTCGAGTCGTGCGAGGCGACCCACGTGCGCAACGAGCACTCCACCGAAGTGCTCGATCTGCGCATCAGCGCGCTGCAGGAGGGGCTCGAGGATCTGAAGGCGTTGTGTCGCGTCTTCCGCCGCGCCACGCCCGAGGTCGTCGAGAACGCGGTCAACGCCGCCAACGCCCTGCGCGGGCTCGATCGCTGCGAGAACATCGAGCTCCTGCGGGCGGTCGTACGCCCGCCCGAGGATGCCGCCACGCGCGCTGCGGTCGCGCGCCTGCGCACCGAGCTGTCCGACGTGCGCGCGCTCTTTCGCGTCGGCCGCCTCAATGACGCGCTCGCCGCCGCCGGCCCGCTGAAGCAGCAGGCCGCGGCCATCGGTTACGCGCCGTTGCTGGCCGACGTGCTGATCAGCGTCGCCAGCATCTGCTGCGAGAAGGGCTTGCTCGAGGAAGGGACGCGCCTCTACGAAGAGGCATTGTGGACGGCGCTTCGCTGCCGCCACGACGAGACCGCGGCCGAGGCCGCGACCTCCCTCGTATTTCCATGGGGTTCGGGGCCGTCGCTCGGAGAAGCGGCCGAGACCTGGAGCCGGCTCGCGGAGACATTGCTGGAACGGATGGGAGGGCATGATCTCATCTGGAGCTGGTTGCTGAACAACCGCTCCGCACTGAGGCTGCTCCAGGGCCGTCCCCTCGATTCGCTCGAGGACGCGAGGCGCGCCGTCGCGGCCAAGGAGAAGGTGCTGGGCGCCAAGCACCCCGACCTGGCGCTTTCGTTGAACAACCTGGCCCTCTGTCTGGACTACCTGGACCAGGTTCCCGAAGCCGTTGACCAGATGGCGCGAACGGTGCGGATCGTGGAGAACGGCCTCGGCGCCGATCACCCCAAAACCGGGTGGCACCTGTCCAACTACAGCGAGCTCCTCAACCGCGCCGGCCGGTTCGCCGAGGCAGGACAAGCAGCAGAACGCGCCCGGGCGATCATGGAGCGCGAATATGACCCGCTGATCGTCACCTATCCGCTGGTGGCGCTGGGCGCGAGCGCGCTCGGGTTGGGGGACGTCGAGCGCGCGCTGGAGGTGCTCGAACGCGCCAACGACACGCGATCGGCCAAGGAACCGGATCCGGCTCGCCGCGCCGAGGCGCGTTTCCTGCTGGCGCGAGCCCTGTGGGAGCGGGGTGACGACCCGGCTCGCGCGCGAACGCTCGCGGCAACGGCCCGCGACGAAAATCTGCAGTCACCCGACACGCCGGCACGCACGCGCGCGCTGGAGGAAATCGATGCGTGGCTGAGCTCGCGCCCGAGCGAGCCCTAGCCCCGGGGCGCCCGGGCTTATTCGAAGCCTCGCCTAATTCGCCAGCGAGATCGTCCACTGCTGGCTGGCGGCAGCGGTGTAGCTCTGCTGCACGACTGCGGCGCCGCCGGTCGCGCTGGCGGCGCGGACGCCGAGGCACAGGCTGCCCGTGGCGTTCGAGCCCCAGTTGCAGATCGAGTACACGCCGCCACCGATCGGACGGACCATCCATTGTTGATAGCCGGCCTTGGTGAACGTAGACTGCTGCGCCTGCAGATCGACTGCCGTGCTCTGCTTGGGCAGTTCCAGGCTCTTGCCGCTGTTGCGGTTGACGATGTTGTACGTGGGGAACGAGTAGATGCCGCTGGTGTTCGGCATCGCCACGAAACCGAACTTCTGGTTGATTTGCGATGCGTACGCGGTCTGATCAATCAGCGCGCCGGCGCTCGTGCTCTTGCCGGTGACGTCGAGGCAAAGCCCGCTCGCGCGGTTGCAGATCTTGTAGTTCGTTGCGGCGTCGAAGTTCCGGTAGACCGTCAGCGCATTGGTGTAACCGTTACACGACATGTAGCCGTCGGACGCCATGCCGCCGATCACCGAGGGATAGTTGCTGGTGATGTCGAGGTGGGTCGCGGTGCCGGTCGACGGCGTGCAACTGGTCCGGCACAACCCCGGCGATCCAAACGGATCGGCGTAGGGTGCGCCGACCTGGCCCGCGCCGAGGCGCCCGGGAACGATGCCCGAGTCGAAGTCATTGCCGTTGCAGTAGTACGCCTTGGGCGACGACGTGAAGATGTTTCCGAAGAACGATCCCTCTTGATAGGGATAGTCATAGGTGTAGCCCCAGCCAACCTTGGGGTCACTGCTGACAATCCACAGGCCAATGTGCTGGCCAGTGGTATTGACGTGCGCCATCAGGCAGGCGCTCATGATCTCCTGGCAGTGCGTGTTGCAGGCGCCGGTCTCCCATTCGGGAGCCAGACCAAGGACGCCGTTAAAGGTGTACTTGGTGCCGGTTGCCGGGTCCGCAACCGTGGCGTTGTGCCCCGTCGGAAGGGCGCACCGTGCGATATACGAGGCCAGGGCGCGACCGTCCGTGGTACTCAGCATGCCGTTGCTCGCAAGCAAACCGTTGCTCGCAAGCAAACCGTTGCTCGCAAGCAAACCGTTGCTCGCAAGCAAACCGTTGCTCGCAAGCAAACCGTTGCTCGCGAGCAAACCGTTGCTCGCGAGCAAACCGTTGAGGTCGGGCAAACCATTCGTCGTCAGCAGATCCGAATCGGCGCTTTGAGGGGTCTCGGTTCCCGGCGTCTCCACACATCCGCCCGCACTCGCCGCCCAGAGAACACACCCAGCCACCGCCGGCCAGCGGCCGTATTCAAAACTGCGCATTCTTTCTCCCTTCGAGCCCAAATGACGACGAGTGGCTGTTGCCCATCCCCGGGAGAAGCACTATTCCTGCCAAGATTTGTAAGTCGAAATACGGGTCGTACCGCGTGCCAGCATGCAGGGCGACACGAAATCCGTTGCCACGCGAAGCCAATGCGTTGCGCGATGAACAACAACGCGCCGCTGCGGTAGCGGATCCACGCCACCGACGGCGACGCACATGGCAGCGCAGGTCCGGCGATCGCGTGCGAAGCGGTGGACTGAACGGAAATCGGCGCGCGAGTGGTCGCGTCAGCGGAATTCGATCGTCGAGATCCGGCCGATCTTCGTCGCGTCGAACAGCTTCAGCACGACGCTGTGGGTTCCCGAGACGCCGCGCGCGTCGATCGCCACAGTTTGGTCCTCCTCGGCGTTGCCGGTGCTCTTGACGTCGAGCACGCCCAGCCGTTTGCCGTCCTCGAGCCACACTTCGATGCGCGCGCCGGCGCGACGTGCGAAAAGGTGCGCCGTGAACGTCCGGACGCCGCCGCCAGCGCGGCCGAAGTCGACGCGCTCGAAGCGAGCGGCGCCCAGCTTGGCAAGCGGCTCGAAGGCTTCATCCTTCGCCGCGCGCGTACCGTCGAGCTCGTCGGCGTTTCCGGCTTCGATGCGATTGCGCAGATAGGTCGTGATCGGCGCCGACCAGCGGCGGCCCTGCGGGTCCTTGCAGCTGGTGGCGGCGCATCGTTCGCTGCCGTCGGACAGGCGCTCGCAGCGCATCTCGCAGACGTCTTCACAGCGGCCGGCGTCGGCGAACTCCGCGAGGCCGGTGCAGCTCCGCGGCTCCAACGCGCAAAAGCGCTTCACCTGCGCCGCTTTTTCGACGTCGCGACCGCGGCACGCGTACGCCTCGCCGGAAAAAACGTTGCCGAAAAACGCGCCCTCTTGATGGGGAAAACCAAGGTCGTCGTCATTCGGCAACAACTTGTTCGAAAGAGATGGGGCGGTGCTGAGCAGGCTCAGCTGCACGTGCTTGCCCGTGCGGTTGATGAGCGCAATCAGGCAGGAGGAGACCTTTTCCTGACAGGATTGGTCGCAGGTTCCGTCGCGCCATTCAGGCGCCAACCCCAGGGCCCCGGGAAACTTGTCGACGTGGCCGCTCGCGTCGGGGGGGCCGTCGAGTGACTGATCCGGGCGGAGAGCACAGCGGGCGGCGTATTTGAGCAGCATCGCCTGGAGCTCGGTCCGTTGCTGCGCAGGCTGCGTCGACTGTGCGGTCGGCAAGCCGTTCACCATCACGCGGGCGGGCTCGCCGGGAGCCGTCTCGACCAGGAACGGCGCGGGTACCAACGCCGCGATCAAACCCGCGGCAATGATGCTGGATGGAAAGAGGGAACACACGCTCGCGATCCTCCTTGCGAGAGTGACGATCGATCGAGTTACTTGCTCGCCGCCGTCGAGGACGAGAGGGGGCGGCTGGGATCGATCCCGTTCGACGTCCAGATCGCCGCGCGCGCCGCGCGCACCTCGGACGAGGAGTTCAATCCGTTGTGCAGGTTCAGTCCGTTGACTGAGCTCAGCCCGTTGTGCAGGTTCAGTCCGTTGTGCAGGTTCAGTCCGTTGACTGAGCTCAGCCCGTTGTGCAGGTTCAGTCCGTTGTGCAGGTTCAGTCCGTTGACTGAGCTCAGCCCGTTCACCGCGCTCAGCCCGTTCACCGCGCTCAGCCCGTTCACCGCGCTCAGCCCGTTCACCGCGCTCAGCCCGTTCACCGCGCTCAGCCCGTTCACCGCGTTCAGCCCGTTCGCGGTGAGCGCTGCGTGAGCGCTTCCGGTGAAGAGGGTCGAAGCGAGAAGCAGCCCGAGGGTTCCGAGAATTTTCGTTTGCATGGTTCCCTACAATCGCATCAGTCGTGCCACCTGCCCTCCGGAGTGTGTACCGAATGATTTCAATGACTTACCTGTCGTCTCGGCGCATCGAAGGCACTGACTTCCGGGTCCTGGATCTATGACCAACGCCCCTTCCGACGGCTTAGTCATAGGCCTTCGGGTCCACGCGTCGGCCCGGCTGGGGTCGGTTCCCGACTGCATGACGTGAGGATCCAGCTCGGACCGGGGTGACCGGAGATCGGCGGCGTGTCAGAAAGCGTGTATGGCCACCGACTACTTGAACCGCAAGGACCAGATGTTCCCCAAGCTGACCCAGGCCCAGGTGGCTCGCGTCGCGGCCCTGGGGGTGTGTCGCGACGTCAGAGCCGGCGAGGTGCTGTACCAGGCGGGCGAGCAGAACAGCGCGTTCTTCGTGATCGTGCGCGGCGAAGTCGCGATCACCCGTCCAGAGGGCGACCACGAGCACCTCATCACCACGCTCGGTCCGGGTGAGTTCACCGGCGAGATCAACATGCTGTCGTCGCGGCGCAGCCTGGCGCTGGCGCGCAGCATCTCGGACGGCCAGGTCATCGCCCTCGACCGCGCGCACCTGCACACGCTGGTCCAGGCCGACTCGGAGCTGAGCGAGATCTTGATGCGCGCATTCATCCTGCGCCGCCTGGCGCTGCTCGTCGAGGGCAGCAGCGACCTCGTGCTGATCGGCTCGCGCCACTCGGCGGCGACGCTGTACCTCAAGGAATTTTTGACCCGGAACGGCCAGCCGTTCACCTACGAGGACGTCGAGACCGAGCCCGACATACAGACCCTGCTCGACCGCTTCCACATCGGCGTCAACGAGGTCCCGGTCGTGCTGTGCCAGCAGGGTCACTTGCTGAGAAACCCGAGCATCGAAAAGCTCGCGGCCGCGCTGGGGCTGAGCGGCACGCTCGATCCCCAGCAGGTGCGCGACGTCGTGATCGTGGGCGCCGGCCCCGCCGGTCTCGCCGCCGCGGTCTACGCAGCCTCCGAAGGGCTCGACGCGCTGGTGCTCGAGAGCACCGCGCCCGGCGGCCAGGCCGGCACCAGCTCCCGCATCGAGAACTACCTCGGCTTTCCCACCGGCATCTCGGGACAGGCGCTCGCGGGCCGCGCGCTGACCCAGGCCGAGAAGTTCGGCGCCGAGGTCGCGATCGCGCGCTCGGCCGTGCGCATCGAGTGCGACGAGCGTCCGTACAAGATTCACCTCGAGGGCGGCGACGTGGTGCGTACGCGCGCGATCGTCGTGGCCACCGGCGCGCGCTATCGCAAGCTGGGGCTGCCGACGCTGCCCCGCTTCGAGGGCAACGGCGTCTACTACAGCGCGACCCACCTCGAGGGTCAGCTGTGTCAGGGCGAGGAGGTGGTGGTCGTCGGCGGCGGCAACTCGGCGGGCCAGGCCGCCGTCTTCCTGTCGCAGATCGCGGACCACGTGCACGTGCTGGTGCGGGGCCCTGGTCTGGCGGAGAGCATGTCGCGCTACCTGATCCAGCGCATCGAAGGCACGCCCAACATCACGCTGCGCACGCGCACCGAGGTCTGCGCGCTGGAAGGCACCGACCGTCTGGAGAGCATCGCCTGGCGGAACGTGGGCAGCGACAAACCCGACCCGCGGCCGATCCGCAACGTCTTTTCGATGGCCGGCGCCGATCCCAACACGCGCTGGCTCGACGGGTGCGTCGCGTCCGACGACAAGGGGTTCGTGAAGACCGGCGCCGACCTCAGCGCCGACGAGCTCACGCGCGACCGCTGGCCGCTCGCGCGCCGCCCCTACCTGATGGAGACGAGCATCCCCGGGGTTTTCGCCGTCGGTGACGCGCGCTCGACCAGCGTCAAGCGCGTCGCCTCCGCCGTGGGCGAGGGGTCGATCTGCGTGCAGTTGATCCACCGCGCGCTGCAGGAGCTGTGAGCCCGAGCGGCGCGCGCGGCGCCGCGGTCAGGTCGGAATCGGATCGAACCCGACCTCGTCGACGTAGCACCAGCCCCAGGTCTCACCTGGCTCGAGCGAGCGCATGATCGGGTGCGTCGTCGCGCGAAAGTGCTTGGTCGCGTGCTTGTTCTTGGAGTCGTCACAGCATCCAACGTGTCCACATTGCATGCACAACCTCAGGTGAACCCACGAATCGCCCATCTTCAGGCACTCTTCACAGCCCTTGCTGTGGGGGCGCACGTGATGATGCATGGTCGCCAGATGCGAACAGGTCGCCTTGTCTTCGTCGTCGCTCATCGCTTTTCGCTGCTCCTCCGTTGCATCCTAAGCGCCCCATTCGCCCCTGTCCCGTGAATCTTCGCGCGCCCGCCACTCGGGATCGCACCTGATTGACCGACCTCCTCCCGGACCCAACGTCTCAATCGCAAAGCGAAGGGAGCGTGATTCCCATGCGTGATTCGTCGACGGGCGTGGCGACGGGCGTTGGCCTGGCCTCGCGGGACCCCAAACATCCGCACTTCACCGCGATCTCCTGGGTCGTCCTGCAGGAGATCAAGACCGACGTAGCGGCGGCGCTGCTGCGGCTCGAGTTGCTGCGCCGCGAGCAGCCCGACCCCGCGATCGTGCGCGCGGCCGAGTTGCTGCGCCTCGCGATCGGTGACCTCGACGGCTTCGCCGAGGCGCAGGCGCCCGAGCCTGACGCGCCGGTCGGGTAGCCCACGGGACGCCGGGTCCCGGTCGCCGTCCTGATGTATCTTCGACGTCGATGTCGACGTCGACCCAGGTAGGTACCCTCATCGTCGGAGCCGGAATCAGCGGCCTCGCCACGGCCGCCGCGCTCGGCGAGGGAGAAGATTACCTGGTCCTCGAAGGCGACGACCAGATCGGGGGCTACTGCAAGACCATTCACCGCGACGGCTTCGTCTGGGACTACTCGGGCCACTTCTTTCACTTCAAGCACCCCGAGATCGAGGCCTGGCTGCGCGCGCGGATGCCGGGACAGAAGATCCGCGTCGTCGAGAAGAAGTCGTTCATTGCTTACGGCGGACGGCAGATCGACTTCCCGTTCCAGAAGAATATCCACCAGCTACCGCACGACGAGTTCATCGACTGCCTGCACGACCTCTACTTCGCCCGCTCGCCGCCGGCGGGCAGCGCGCCCGCGGCGGTCGAGACCAACTTCAAGGAGATGCTCTACGCGCGCTTCGGGCGCTCGATCGCCGAGAAGTTCCTGATCCCCTACAACGAGAAGCTGTACGCGTGCGATCTGGGCGCGCTCGACCGCGACGCGATGGGACGGTTCTTTCCGCACGCGGATCTCGCCGACATCATCCGCAACATGAAGGTGGCCGACAACCGCAGCTACAACTCGACGTTCACCTATCCCGAAGGCGGCGCGTTCGAGTACGTGCGCGCGCTGGCGAGCGCCGTCCGCGAGGGCGCGATCGCGGTCGGCGAGCCGCTCATCGGTCTCGACCCCGATCGTCGGATCGCACGCACACCGCGGCGGGAGATCCGCTTCGAGCGGCTGGTGTCGTCGGTGCCGTTCTACCGGCTGGCGCAGCTCAGCGGCCTACCCCACGACCCGTCGGTGTTCACCTGGAACAAGGTGCTGGTGTTCAACCTCGGCTTCGATCGCAAGGGACCACGCGACGTGCACTGGATCTACTACCCGGATCACGCGACGGTCTTCTATCGCGTCGGCTTCTACGACAACATCTTCGACACCGACCGGCTGAGCACCTACGTCGAGATCGGCTTTCCCGAAGGCGCCGACGTCGACGCCGAGGCCGTGCTGCCTCGCGTGCTCGCCGACCTCGAGCGGGCCGGCGTCACCAGCGGGCACCGGCTGGTCGCCCACCACTCGGTGGTGATGAACCCGGCCTACGTCCACATCACCCAGCGATCGATCGCCGAGCACCGCCGCCTGGCCGGTGAGCTGCGCGCGCGCGGCATCCACTCCATCGGCCGCTACGGCGGATGGACCTACTGCTCGATCGAGGACAACATCGTCGAGGCGCGCGCGCTGGTTGCCGCGCTCAAGCCGAGCTAGTCCCGCTTCAAGTCCTTCGAGAGATCGTCGAGCGGCTCGATCGCGAGCTTGCCCTTGGGAAAGGCTTTCCGAACACCCCCTTTCTTGCTGATCTTGGCGGGCGGCGACTTCTTGAGAGACTGGGTCGGCGCGGACTTGACCCCCACATTGGTCGGCGGAGAGTTGGTCAGCGGCTCCGGCGCCTCGGTCGGCGGCGCGACCTGCATTTGCGGCATCTGAGCCGGCGGCAGCGGCAGCGACACGATCGGCTTCGGCACCGCGAAGGCCGGGGTCGGCGCGGACGTCCGCCAAAGTGCGCGACCGCCGGCGCCCGCTCCCGCAACCACCGCCGCCAGCACCGCCGCGCGCGCGGCGTATCTCCAGGCCCGCGCGCCGCGTGGATCCAGCGCCTCGGCGAGGGCCTGCGCGGCCTCGCCCGCGGACGCCAGGCGCCGTGCCGGGTCCGGCTGCAGCAAGCGCATCACCAGGCGATCGAACGCGCGCCCGTAGGCGGGATTGACCTCCGACGGCGGTGGGAACGCGCCTTGCGGCAGCGCGCCGGTCGCGCTCTCGTACAGCATCACGCCGGTCGAGAAGAGATCCGAGCGGCGATCGACTGCGCCGCCGCGCCGTTGCTCGGGTGACATGTACGGCAGCGTCCCGATCACCGCCGCGGTCTCGGTGAGCCGGGTGAGGACGTCGCTGCCCGCAAGGGTCTCGGCGTCCCAGCGTGCGACGCCGAAGTCGGCCAGGCGCGCGCCGTCGGCCGCCAGCAAGAGATTGGCCGGCTTGAGATCGCGATGCACCACGCCGGCGTCGTGCGCGAAGGCCAGTGCCGCCAGCAACCGCGCGAAGATCGCCGACGTTTCGGCCGGAGCCAGCGCGCCGCGCGCGAGACGCGCCCGCAGATCGCTCCCCTCGACGAGATCCATCGCGAACCAGGGGATCCCGTCCTCGGCGCCGTGCGCGCGCACGCGCACGATCGCCGGGTGATCGAGGCGCGCCAGCGTGCTGATCTCGCGCCCGAATCGCGCGACGACGTCGGGGGTCTGCGCCAGGGCCGGCGACAGGAACTTGATCGCGACGTCGGTCCCATCAGCTGCGGTCGCGCGGTAAACGGTGCCCATACCGCCGCCCGCGAGACGCGCGGCGATGAGGTGACCGCTCACCGTCGTGCCGGTGCGGTCGATCTCGGGAACGAAGCGCGGCCGCCCGGCGATGGTGCCGGCGCGCGTGATGTCGACCTCGGCGGAACAGCCGGGGCAGCTGACGACGGCCGCGCCGACCTCCGGCAGCGGCGTATGGCAGGCCGGGCAAAGCAAGTTCATGGCTCGCCCCCGCGCTCGCCGTCGGGACCCGCCTGGCTGCTCCAGAGATCGATCCCGAGATCGGTCATCTTCTTGTCGAGCGTCGGCCGGCTGATGCCGAGCTGCTTGGCCGCGCGCGCCTTCACGCCGCGCGCCCCACGCAGCGCCGCGAGGATCTCGGCGCGCTCGAGCGCAGCCACCTTGTCGGTCAGCTGAGGATCGGAATTCGCGGCCGGCGCGCCGGGCGGTGACGGCGGCGGCGAAAGCGCCCGTATGATCAGCGGCTCGCCGAGCGCGCCGGCGATCTCGTCCTCGGTCAGCGGACCGCGCGTGGCCGGCTCCCGCAGCACCAGCGCCCGCTCGAGCACGTTGGCGAGCTCGCGCGCATTGCCCGGCCAGGACGCACCCGACAGCACGGGCAGCGCTTGCAGCGCCAGCCCCGGATCGCGCCGGCCCAGCCGCGCGGCGATGCGCGACAGAAGCGCGGTCGCGAGCGGCGCCACATCGGCGGACCGCGTGCGCAGCGGCGGGATCTCGATGCGCAGCACGTTCAAGCGATAAAAGAGGTCTTCGCGGAAGCGCCCGGCCGTGACCTCGGCCTCGAGCCGGCGATGGGTGGCGGCGATGACCCGCAGGTCGACTGACCGCGACACCGTCGAGCCGACGCGATGAAAGACCCGCTCCTGGAGCACGCGTAGGAGCTTCACTTGCAGCGACGGCACCAGCTCGCCGATCTCGTCGAGGAACAGCGTTCCGCCGTCGGCAGCTTCGATGCGCCCCTCGCGCGCCGCGACCGCGCCGGTGAAGGCGCCGCGCTCGTGCCCGAAGAGCTCGCTTTCGGCGAGCGCCTCCGGAATCGCGCCGCAGTTCACTGCAACGAAGGGACCGCGCCCGCTGCGCCGGTGAATGTAGTGCGCGATCTCCTCCTTACCGGTGCCGCTCTCTCCCGTGATCAGCACCGTCGACGTCGCACGAGCGGCCGCACCCGCGACCTTGAGCACCTGTGCAAACGCCGGACTGCTACCGATCGGGTCGTCCGGCGCGGCTACCGGCGGTCCCGCTGCGTCCGACGCCGGCGTCGCGCGGGTTTCGATGGCGCCGCCGAGACCGTGCAGCGCAGCGACGGCGGCGGCAGCCTCTGCGAAGGCGACTTCGTCCGCCGACCAGGGCGCCGCGCTCGCACGGTCGAGATAGATGAACCCTACCGACCTCTCGCCGATTCGTATCGGCGCGACCAGCACGGCGCGCGCCGAGGACGTCAGCTGGCTGCGCGCCTCGCCGCCGCGCGTGCGCTCCTCGGTCGGTGCGACCAGCACGATCGCGCCGCCACGGCGCGCGGCGGCTGCCAGCAGGCTGCGCGAGACCGTGGGCGCCGCATCCGAGACCGCAGGCCCGCCCGGCGCGTCCCCGTGGCCACCGAGCGCGCGCGCCGCCGGCGTTCCGGACCCGGCGAGCACAAACGCGCGCGACGGATGCAACCGCTGGTCGACAGCGGCGAGCAATGTGGCGACCGCTTCCTCGACGCAGCGGGTGGGGCCGAGCGCGGACGCCAGCGCGCCGAGCGCCGCGAGGTGGGGTACGACCGCTGCCCGTTCGCCGGGCGGGGCTCCGTCCGGGACAGCGGCGCCGGCGGACACCACCAGCGTCGCGTCGCCGAAGCGCGCCGCCAGCACGGCGAAGTCGGGATCGACCAGGAACAACGAATCGCCGATCGCCAGCTCGTCGCCGGGCTGGAGCGCGGCGCGCCCATCGATGCGCGCGCCATTGACGAAGGTTCCGTTCTGGCTGCCGAGATCCTCGATCGCGAGGCGCCCGTCCGCGTCGACGGAGATGCGGCAATGCTCGCGCGAGACCTTGCCGTCGATCAGCTGCAACGCCGCCGACGACGAGCGCCCGACGAGGATCGGACCGTCGACCGTGAGGCGAACGCCGCGCTTCGGTCCGAACAGGGCCACCAGCGTCGACGCCACCACTGCATCATATCAAGCGGCCTTACGTTTTGCCGGTTCGGCGGCAGGGCGACCTTGGCGATCCCCGCGCGCGACGCGGCCTTGCGGCGCGAGCCGCAGCGGCACGTCGGTTGCGATTGGTCGCGGTCGAGGAGGCCGCCATGTGCCCATCGCCCGCGTCCCTGTTTCTCGTTGCGTTGCTCACCGCGACTGCGCCGCCCGCTCCACGCCCCCAACAAACGCAGCCATCGGGCATCTGCCGCGCGGCGGAGACCGCCGTCGTCGTCGATACGACCGCGCATCGCCTATATCTGTGCGAACGCGGCGTGATGGAGGCGAGCTTCGCCGTCGCGCTGGGCGCGAGCGGCGTCGACAAGCGGCGCGCCGGTGACAATCGCACGCCGCTCGGAATCTACCCGCTGGGGACGCCGCGCGCGTCAGCCAGTTTCCACCGATTCGTTCCGGTCGCATACCCCACGCCCGCGCAGGTGCGCGCGGGATTCACCGGCAACGCCATCGGCATCCACGGGCCGCCGCGCGGCCTCGAGGGGACCGCCCGCCTGCAATCGCTGGTCGCCACCGATTGGACGGCGGGCTGCATCGCCGTCGCGACCAACGACGACATCGAGGTCGTCGTCCGCTGGCTCGACACGCGCAGCGTCCGGATCGTGCGCCTGGTCCGCAGCGCCGGCGCATAAAGTCTGGCGCGCGTTCTGCCGACAGGCAGCGACATGACACACCTCGCGAAGATCGTGGGTGCCGCGGTGCTCGCCCTCGCCGTCGGCTGCGGCAGCAGCAGCAACGACCCCGGCAGTCCGCCCGTCGACGGAAACACGCAGATCTCGGCTACCACGGCCACCGACAAGATGAACCTGTGTAACTGGTACGTGGGAATGGTCGGGGGCTATGGCAGCACGGCGACTTGCTCGATGGCGCTGCTCAAGGCCCCGCCGACTGAAGCCGACTGCGTGGCGGGATTCCCGAGCTGCGCGGTCCCGGTTTCGACGTTCGAGGCATGCGTCCGCACGATCATCAGCGCGCAGGCGACCTGCACCCAGGCGTCGATCCAAATGGCTCAGCAAGATCCCAACTGCGCAACGGTTGGAGCCGCCGGCTGCTTCAACTAGTTCGCGATCACCTTTCCGGTCCCCTCCCCCGTCCGCGTCGTCCGCGGGGGAGAGGGGACCGGAAAGGCTCCGCGAGTCCGCCGCTTTTCGTGGGGATCGTCAGCCCGCCCCTCTTACCGCCGACCCTGCTGAAACGTCACATCGATGCGCATCTCGCGCCCGTCGCGGACGATCTGCGCCGCAACCGTCTCGCCCGGCCTGCTCGCGTTGAGCGCATACATCAAATCCTCGACGCTGCCGATGACGTGCGTGCCCAGCTTGATCAACAAATCACCCCGCCGCAGCCCGGCCTTTTCGGCAGCGCCGCCCGGCCGCACGCCGGCGAGCAATACGCCGCGCGTCCCCGCGGGCGGACCGGCATAGTCGGGGATCGTCCCCAGCGACGCGTTGAAGCTGCGCGCATCGCCCTCGGCGGGCGGCGACGCCAGCCGCTGCAGCGTGAGCGGCTCGGCGCGCGTCGTCACTTGCGTCGCCAGCGCCGCGACCGCGACGCCGATCTGCGCGGCGCCCGCCGCGTTGATGCGGCCGGAGATATCAGACGGCTTGTGGTAGTCGCCGTGCGACCCAGTGAAGAAGTGCGCGACCGGCACGCCGGCGGCGTAGAAGGGCATCTGATCGCTGGGGCCGAAGCCGCCGGTCGGTGACAGGGTGCATTCGATGCGCGCTGTGGCGCAGGCGGCGGCGATCAAGGCGGGCCACTCCGCCGCGGAGGTCGCGCCCAGGATGGTCGCGCGGTTCTCGCGCAGCCGGCCGACCATGTCGAGATTGATCATCGCGCGCAGGTCAGCCATCGCCAGTCCGGACGGCGGCGTCCGCGTGAAGTGGGTCGAGCCGAGAACACCCTCCTCTTCTCCGGAGAACGCCGCGAAGACCACGTCGCGCGAGAGATCCGTCGCGTGCTCCGAGAGCGTGCGCGCCACCTCGAGGAGTGTCGCGGTCCCGGACGCGTTGTCGTCAGCACCCAGGTGCGGTGCGACGCTGTCCGGCGCCAGCGAGTAGTGACCGCCGAACCCGAGGTGATCGTAATGCGCGCCGACGAGCACGACGCCCGGGGCACGCGCGGCGCCGGCGGCGCGCAAGCGACCGACGACGTTGAAAGCCGGACGCGTCGTGAAGGTCAGCGCGACCTCGAGATCCGCGCTGATCGTCTTGCGATGCTCGAGCGCGGCGAAGACCGGCTCGAGCACGGCGCGCTTGACCAGCACGACCGGGATGCCCGCGTCGCCCTGCCCCTCGGCACGCAGCGCCGGTAGCGGCGCCTCGTCGCCGGTCGCGGCGGAAGGCCCGTGCGCCACCGTGGGCGTGGGCGAATGCGCAACTGGCGCCCCCTTCGCCACCGCCGCCGGCCAGTCGACGACCACCAGCGCGCGCGCGCCGCGCTCGCGCGCAAGCCACGCCTTCTGTCGCAGATCACCCGCCGACCGCTGGCGCTCGGGCGTCGCGTATGCCGGATGATCGGGCGCGAAGCGGCGGACCACGACGATCTTTCCCTTCACGTCGAGGCCGGCATAGTCATCGATGTGATTCGCGGGATCGCGCAAACCGTAACCGGCCAGCACCAGCTTTCCCGACGCTTTGCCGCTGGCGGAAAAGGCCGCCGGCTGAAATGACGCTCGCGGGACCTCCGCGCCGTTCAATCGCAACGCCGTCGCCGGTTCGACGGTCACGCCGGTGCGAACCGAGAACGGCTGGCGGTAACCGCCGGCGTCGCCCGCCGGCGCCAGACCCAGCGCGCGGAAGCGCTCCTCGAGGTAAATGCCGGCGGCGTCGAGGCCGGCGGTGCCGACGCCGCGCCCCTCGCGCGCCGGATCCGCGAGCCAGCGGATGTCGGCGAGCACGCGATCTGCGCCCAGCGCGGCGACCGGCTGCACGGCAACGTCGTTCCAGTCGGCGAGGAAGACGTTGGTGTCGTGCGCCCCCGGCGGCGTCGCACGGTTCGACGCGAACGCCAGCCGCTTGCCGTCGGGCGAGAACAGCGGGAATCCATCGAAGCCCGGCGCCGAGGTGATCCGTTCCAGTCGCGTGCCCGCGACGTCGATCGCCCACAGATCGAACTCGCGCCCGCGCGGATCGCCGTAGTTCGAGGCGAAGATTACGCGCTGCTCGCCGAGCGGCGCCGGCGTTTGGCCGTCGGGGCCGAGGCGCGGCGGCAGCCACGCTGGACCGAACGACGCCGCGTCGAGATAGGTCACCTGTGTCGGATCGCTGCCGTCGGCGTTGGCGACGTAGAGCTCGAGCTTGGTGGGACGGACCAGGTTCTGCGCGAGCAGGCGGCGGTAGTCGTCGAGCTCCGGCCCCGGCTTCGGCCGCGACGCGCGCCAGACGATGTGCGTGCAGTCGCTGTCGAAGAACGCGCCGCCGTCGTAGCCGGCCTCGTGGGTCAGGCGGCGGACGTTGCCGCCGTCGGCGTCCATGCGATAGAGATCGATGTCACCGTCGCGCACCGACGTGAAGACGATCGAGCCGTCCTTGCCGCACACCGTGCCCTCGGCGTCATAACCGTCGGTGGTTGTCAGGCGGCGCGCGCCGCTGCCATCGGCGCTGGCACGGTAGATGTCGTAGTTGCGATAGAGCGCCCAGACGTAGCCCTGACTGTGATCGGGCCGCGGCGGGCAACTGGGCTCGCCGCCTTCGGTCGATGCGAAGATCACCTCGCGATCGCCAGGCAAGAAGTACGAGCAGGTCGTCGCGCCGCGCCCGTCGGAGACCGGCGTCGGCGGCGACGCCGGTGCGAGCGCGCCCGGCGGCGCCGCCATGCGGAAGATCCGGTCGCACGCCGCGTCCGCGGGCCGCGCCTGGTAGATGAGCTGGTCGCCGGCCCACGACCAGTAGGCTTCGGCGTTCTCGCCGCCATGCGTGAGCGCGCGGACGTGGCCGAGGTGCGGCTCTGCCGCGAACGAGAAGTCGGCGGGGGCGGCCGGCGCGGGAGTCGCCGGCGCCGCGGCCGCGGGGGGCGGAACCGGCGCAGGCGCGGCGCAACCCGAGCCGAGCGAGAGCGTGAATGCCAGGACCGCCGGCGGCAGGAAACGCTGCATTGTGCGTAGTGTCGCAAACTCTCGCGCGCGACGACAGCGTCGCGGCCAGGGAAGCGCTTCTGGCATACTGACCGGACTCTCATGGCTTATTTTCAATCTCAAGTCACCCTCTCCCGTCTGCGGGAGAGGCTCGGGGAGAGGGCAGGCCTTGCGAGAGGCGGCCTTCACCGAGCTTTCGCGATCTCCACGATCTTCACCGTCACCACGGTCCTCGCGGCGGGCTGCACCACCGGCCAATCCCACGACGGCAGCAATGGCGGCAGCAGCGGCAGCGGAGGCAACGGAGGATCATCGAGCGGCTCCGGAGGCGCTGCCGGGCCAAGCGGCGCGGGCGGCGGCGCGGTGACCGGCGGCGGCGGCGCGCGCACGACCGGCAGCGGTGGTGTCACCGGCAGCGGTGGCGTCACCGGCGGTGCCGGCATTGGCGGAGGCGGCGGCGCGGCGGCGTGCGCAAACGCGGCCGTTTCCGCGACCGCGGCCGCGCAGCTCAGCGCCGCGTATCAGAGCTGGAAGACGGCATTCATCATGGACTGCCCGGCAAACAACAGCGCGGTCGTGCTCAAGGACGGCTCGTCGGTGGTCTCCGAAGGCATCGGCTACGGGATGTTGCTTGCCGTCGCCAACAACGATCAGGCCCTGTTCGACAAGCTGTGGAAGTTCTACTCGGACCACCTCGACCCGCAGGGCCTCATGAACTGGGCGATGGACGCTTGCGCGGCGCCGGGGAACAACAACGCCAACTCCGCGACGGACGGCGATCTCGACACCGCGATGGCGCTGGTGCAGGCCGACGCGGCCTGGGGGGGATATGCGACCGCCGCGAAGACACTGATCGGCAAGATCAAACAGAGCGAGACCGACAGCTGTACGAACGGCCTCGACGTCCTGCGCCCCGGCGATAAGTTCGGCGGCTGCAGCGACACCAACCCCGGCAACATGGGCAAGGTCAACCCGTCCTACTTCGCGCCCGGCTACTACCGCGTGTTCGCGCTAGTCGATTCCGCCAACGCCGCGTTCTGGATCAAGCTCGCCGCCGACTCGTACACGCTGCTCGCGCAGTACCAGGCGACGATGAGCGGCCTCGTGCCCGAGTGGGGTTTCGCCAATGGCACCACCGACGGCAGCGCCTACGGGTACAACGCCTGCCGCACGCCGTGGCGAGTCGCGGTCGACTTCCTCTGGTTCTGCACGCCGGAAGCGCGCACGTTCCTGCAGGGCATCAGCGGCTACGTCGATGCGCACGGCGGTGTCGCGAACGTGCCGTTCGACAAGAACAGCGCCTTTCTCGGCGCGTTCGCGCTGTCGGCGATGCCGCTCGGCCAGAGCAAGCTCGACACCTACGTGGCCAGCTGGCTCGGCGCGCAGGTCTCCGATACGCCCTACTTTCAGGGCACGCTGCGCCGCCTGTACCTGCACGCGGCCGCCGGTCAGTTCGCGCTGCCGCGGGTCGCGCCCTGAGCGCGCGCGGGCGATTCGATCATTTCCGATCCCCTCCCCCGTCCGCGGGTTAGGGAGAGGGCAAACCTTGCGAGCGCTGCGCCCGAAGGTCCCTCTCCCTAACCCTCCCCCCGCGGACGGGGGGAGGGGATCGGAACGACGGCGCTAGCGCATGTCGACGCCCAGGCCGGGCTCGCCGAGGAGCTCGATGCGCGGGCCCGAGACCGACCAGCCACCCTGGAATGGATCGCCGGCCAGGAGAAACGCGGTGTCGAGATCGATCCAGTCAACGCCGCCGAGCGCCGCCACCACGTGGGCCATCGCGAGCAAACCGACGCGCGTTTCCACCATCGCGCCCGCCATCAGGCGCAGGCCGGCGGCGCGGGCGCTGCGACCGAGCTCCAGCGCAGCGACAGTCCCGCCGAGCTTGACCAGCTTCAGATTCACGCCGTGGGCGGCGCGCGCGCTCACGATGCGCTCGAGATCGGCGGCGCCGCGGAACGATTCGTCGGCAACCACCGGCACCGGCGACCGCGCGGTCACCTCGGCCATGCCCGCGAGATCGTCCGCCGCGCACGGCTGCTCGTAGCATTCGACGATCAGGCCGTCGGCGAGCACGGCGTCGAGCAGGGCCAGTGCGTCGGCGGCATTGAAGCCGGCGTTCGCGTCGAGGCGAATGCGCGCGCCCGGGATCGCCGCGCCCAGCGCGCGCAGTGAAGCGCGATCGGCGCGCCAGTCGCGGCCGACCTTGACCTTGAAGCAGTCGAAACCGGCGGCGTGGTGGCGGCGCGCGGCCTCGACCATGCGCACGGGATCCGAGATCGGCAACGTGATGTCGGTCAGGAGCGACGACACCAGCGGTCCGCCGGCAGCGCCCGCCAGCGCGCGCGCGAGTGGAACGCCGGCCGCGCGGCACCACGCGTCCAGGATCGCGGTCTCGACGCCGGCGCGCGCCACCGCGCTGTCAGGCAGGGCGCGCGCGACGGCCGCGGACAACGCACCCCACGGATCGGCGCTCGACTGCAGGCGCATTCCTCGCAGCGCCGGCGCGGCGCGCGCGATTGCCGCGAGCAGATCGGGCTGGTCCTCACGCGTGACCGGCGGAAGCGCCGCCGCTTCCCCGAGACCGCCGGCGCGACGTCCGGCGACGTCCTCGACGGTCGCGCGGACGAGCGCCGCGCGCGTGACGTCCATCCGTCCCGAGGCGATCACGAACGGATCGCGCAGGGGAACCGACAGCGGCTCGACCTCGATCGCGATCACCTCGACCGGCGGAAGCGCGAGCGCAACCGCCGCGCTCGCGCCTGGCGCCATTCCCGCTACCATCGATTTTTCAGGCGCTCGATCTCGCGCCGATCGCGTTTGGTGGGACGGCCGGCACCCTGAAAGGTTAGCGTCGGCGCGTTCTTCAACTGATAGGCGAGCTTCTCGCGCGCCTCGCGGCTGGCCGCGGTCTCCTCGTACAGCGTCGCCGCGATCGTTGCCGAGCCGCGCACCTCGGCCAGCGCGCGCACCACCACCTGGATCTCGTGGGGCGGCCGGCGCACGGTGATGGTCTCGCCGGTTTGCACGCCGTGCGCGCGCTTGGCGCGCTCGCCGTTCACGTCGATCTTGCCGCCGTCGACCGCTTGCGCCGCCGCCGAGCGCGTCTTGTAGAAGCGCGCCGCCCACAGCCACTTGTCCAGGCGCACGCGAGCCGGGGCGTCCGAAGCGGAGACCGACATGCGGTCATTCTACGGGACCTCGCGCTCAAAGTACGCCCGTCACCGCGCCGGCGTCGGCGGCGCTCCCGGCGCCCCGCCTGCGGCGCGGGCACCAGAGCCGGACGCACCCGCCGCCCCGGCCGCGGGCGGCGACGCGCTCGCTGACGACGGCGGTCCCGGGGTTCGCGCCCGCTTCTTCGGTGCGGGCGAAGCGGATCCACGATCCTGATGACCGGCCTGCCCCTGATCGCCCTTCACCGCCGCGCCGATCTCCTGGCCCGCACCTTTGATCTGCTCACCCAGGCCACGGATGTTGTCTTCGGCGTGATTGACGACCTTCTTCGCGTGCTGCTTCTTGTCGGGTCGATCGCGCTCGGTCTCGATCTTCTTTTCCAGCTCCTGCTCGTGCTTCTTGATGCGCGCCAGCGGATGATCGTCGGCCTGCTGCTGCGCGACCGCGCTCCCGCCCGCGGTGACGAGCGCAACGAAGGCGATCGCGATCGCGGCGCCCGCTCCGCGCGCGCTCATTCGACCCCCGCGACCCAGCGCAACGCGCTGGTGAGGTGCTGCCGGAACGCCGGATCGGCGTAGCTCTGCTGCGTGTGGCCGATCGCCGTGTAGAGCGCGCGCCCGCCGCCCGACGTCGCGTGCGCCCAGACGATGGGATGGTCGGGGCCCATAGTGCCGCCGGTGTAGCTGCTCTCGTCGACGGTGGCGAGCACGGTGACCGATCCGCGCGGGTTCATCTGAAAGTCGTACCACTCGTCGGTGCGCATCCAGGGCGACGTCAGCCCGGCCATCGCCGGATGATCCGCGACCTCGACGTCGATGTTGGCGGCCTGCACCGCCGGATGCGATTTGAAGTACGCGCCCACGAGCGTGCCGTAGAACGGCCAAGTGTACTCGGTGTCGGCGGCGGAGTGCACGCCCAGGTAGCCACCGCCCGCGCCGATCCAGCCTTCGAATGCGGCCTGCTGATCATCGTCGAGCACGTCGCCGGTCGTCAGCAAGAAGACCACGACGCGGAAGCGCGCGAGGTTGTCGGCGGTGAACTGCGTCGGGTCTTCTGTCGCCTCGACGACGAAGCCGCCGCCGTCCTGCAGCTCGGTGAGCGCCTGGATCGCCGCCGGGATCGAATCGTGGCGGAATCCGAGCGTGCGGCTGAAGAGCAGCACCGGGAACGGCGCGGCAGCCGCCTCGTTCGCCGCCGCGTCGGTGGCGACGACGTCGGTGCCGCCGCCCGATCGCCCGCCGTGGCAGCTCCCGCAGACCACGACGGTCGCGAGCCACGCGATCGGCGTGAAGCGGCGCATGCGGCGCATCCTGGCGCAGGTGTGCCGCGCACGCCAGAGGCTTCTCCGGGCCGTGGCGCGCGGTGCGTCCAAAAGTGTTACTGTGACGCGGGAGGCAATCATGTCCGACGAGACCAACAGCGCGCTCGAGACCGAAGCCGTGATCGGCGTGCTCAATCGAATCCTCGAGCTCGAGCTGGCGGGCGTCGTCCGCTACCTGCACTACAGCTTCATGATCTTCGGACACAACCGCATCCCGATCTGCGGCTGGCTCCGTGCGCAATCGGACGAGGGAAAGCTGCACGCGGTTCTGGCCGGCGAGCACGTGACGACCCTGGGCGGCCACCCGTCATTGAAGATTGGCACGCTGCTCGAGACGCACAAGCACAGCGCCGACGACATCCTCACCGAGGCGCACGAGCACGAGAAGGTCGGCCTGGAGGAGTACCGCAAGCTGCTCAAGCTGGTCGCGAACAAGAGCGTGATGCTCGAGGAGTACGCGCGCGCCCAGATCGCCGCCGAGGAGCAGCATCTGGCGGAGATCAGCAAAATGATGCGGCGCCATTAGGGCTGCCCAAGCGACGCGCGCCGCAATTGTCGTAGGCCCAACAACAATCATTCACAACATTGTTGTCGGGGGCGCAACGACTGCGAACCCACTCGGTGCCCATTTGGCGGGCTCGAGACGACATGGTGCTTCCTGAAGGCCCAGGACACCAAGGCGCCTACAGGGCGGCATACGAGCTGCATTGGTACTGAAGACGACTCGCGCAGCGCTCGGCATCTCTGAATGCCGACGCGGCGCCGAGTTGCTTCAAGGAGGTTCCGATGCAGATGCCCAGCGCCAGAAGAAGGATTGGTTCGCCATCGCCCATCGGTCTCGCCGCCGCGCTGGCGATCGCAGCGCCGTTCGCGCTCGCCGCCTGTGACATTGGAGTCGGCCCGGACACGGTCAGCACGGAGGCCGCCGCGGTCAGCATGACCAGCAACTTCACGAACGCGTCGGGCGCGCACGCGACGGTCAGCACGACAGGCTCGATCGATTCGACCAATGCCTTCTTTCAGAGCCTGGGCACCAACGGCCGGGCCTGCGTCACCTGCCACGACGCCTCGACCGCCTGGTCGATCACGCCGGCCAGCGTGCAGGCGAGGTTCAACGCGACCAACGGCACCGACCCGATCTTCCGCCTCAACGACGGCGCCAACGCGCCCAACCTCCCGGTCGCCACCCTCGCCCAGCGCAAATCCGCCTACAGCATGCTGCTGAACCGCGGCGTGATCCGCGTCGGCTTGCCGATGCCGGCCAACGCAGAGTTCGACCTGGTCGCCGTCGACGATCCCTACTGGTACGCGAGCGCGAACGAGCTGTCGCTGTTCCGCCGCCCACTGCCGACCACGAACCTGCCGTTTCTGTCAGGGGTCATGTGGGACGGCCGCGAGAGCGTCGCCGGCGCGACCATGACGCAGAACCTGGCGCGACAGGCCAACGACGCGACCCTCGGCCACGCGCAGGCGTCGGTGGCGTTGACCGCGGCGCAGCAGAATTCGATCGTCGCGTTCGAGACCGCGCTCTTCACCGCGCAGACCAGCGACAGCGTGGTCGGCAGCCTGTCGGCCGCGCCCGCGACCGGCGGCCCGGCGTTCCTGTCGAAGCAGCTCTTCTTCATCGGCATCAACGATCCGCTGGGCGGCAACCCCCAGGGCACGGCGTTCACCAGCGCCGCGTTCTCGCTCTACAACGGCTGGACGAACTTCAGCGGCACCAGCGCGTCGGCCCAGAAGAAGGCGTCGATCGCGCGCGGCCAGGACATCTTCAACAACCACCCGATCCGCATCGCGGGCGTCGGCGGGCTCAACGACAAGCTCGGCATCGCGACGCTCAACGGCACCTGCACCACCTGCCACGACTCGCCCAACGTCGGCAACCACTCGGTGGCGCTGCCCCTCGACATCGGCCTGACCGGGCCGAACCAGCGCTTCGGTGACCAGCCGCTCTACACGCTCCGCAACAAGACCACCGGCGCGACCGTCCAGACCACCGACCCCGGCCGCGCGATGATCACCGGCAAGTGGGCCGACATGAGCAAGTTCAAGGGGCCGATCCTGCACGGCCTCGCCGGCCGTGCGCCGTACTTCCACAACGGCAGCGCCAACACGCTGACCGACGTCATCAAGTTCTACGATACCCAGTTCCACATCGGCCTCGACGCCACCCAGTTCGTCGACCTGGCGAACTTCCTGTCGACACTCTGATTCTTCTCCAAGAGAGAGGAGCTACCCACTCCTCCTCCTTCTGCTGCTCCGGATCCTCCTCCTTCGAACCCGCTGGACCCTGACCCGACCCCGAGGGCCCCAGCCACGCGCGCCTTCCACAGCGTGCGTGGCCGGGGCCTTCACCTATTTGGTGTAGATTCGCGCGATGGCCGTCGCCGTGGCACCGATCGTCGAGCGAACCTTGGGCCGCACCGGCGCACGCGTGCTGCCGGTCTCGCTGGGCGGCGAAGGAATCCTGCGCACCACTGGCCGCGCGCGCGAAGCGGTGCCGGTGATCCTCGAAGCGCTGCGCCTGGGCGTGCGCTACTGCGACACCGCGCCCGCCTACCAGCAGAGCCAGGACTACTACGGCGAGGCGTTCCGCGCCGCCAGCGCCGGCGCGCGGGACCGCGTCTTCCTGGCGTCGAAAACCCACGAGCGCTCGCGCGACCGCGCGCTGCGCTTGCTCGACGATTCGCTGCGCCGCCTCGGCACCGACCGCCTCGACCTGTGGCAGATGCACGACCTGCGCGAGCTGGACGAGGTCGACGCGCTCTGCCGGCGCGACGGCGCCCTGCAGGCAGCGGCCGAGGCCAAGGCCGACGGGCGCGTGCGCTTCATCGGTCTCACCGGTCACCACGATCCGCGCATCCTGCTCGAGGCAATGCGCCGCTTTGCGTTCGACAGCGTGCTGGTCGCGATCAACCCCGCCGACGCGCGCTATCACCCCTTCGTGCCGAGCGTGGTCGCCGAGGCGCGGCGCCAGGGGATCGGCGTGGTCGGCATGAAGGCGCTCGCTGCCGGCCGGTTGCTACACGAGGCGGGCGCGGCCGAGCTGTTGCGCTACACGGCGTCGATCGCCGACACGGTGATCGTCGGCTGCTCGACGGTCGACGAGGTGCGCGCCAACCTGGCCGTCGCGCGCGACTTCACGCCGATGACCGACGACGAGCGCACGGCGCTGGAAGCGCGCGTCGCCCGCAACGCCGAGCAGTACGACTACTTCAAGGGCTAGGCCTTTGGGTTAAGCGCCAGGACGCCACGGCGTCCACTCGTCTGGCGGGCTGCCGGAGATCCAAAATCGCGCCTAACCAATTCGGGCGCACCTCCCACTGTACGGGAGGAGGAGCGACGTGACCCACAGCCCCACGACCGCAAGAACGCTGGCCCTCGTCAGCTGGTGCGCCGCCCTGACGAGCGCGTTCGCCTGTACCTGGGATCCACCGGCGCGCACCGGAACATCGGTCCAGGGCGGTGGCGGACGCACCGGCGGAGGCGGCCCGGGCGGAACCGGCGTCACCGTGACACAGCCGCCGACGATGGGCGACCGCTGCATCTTCAGCGACCCCGATCGCATCGATTGCGGCGGACAGCTCTACAGCGGCCAGGGAATCACCCCCGACATCTACGTGGTGTTCGACGTCTCGGGGTCGATGGCGACGAAGGACGACGGCACCAACATGCGCATCGACCAGGTCCGCGCCGCGCTGCTGACGTTTTTGAACGATCCGGCCGGCGCAGGCATCGGCGTCGGCATCGGCTACTTCGGCACGCAGCCGCTCTCGTGCGCGTGCACCTCGTGCAACCCGGCCGATTACGCGACACCGGCGATCCAGATCGCGCCGCTGCCCGGCCAGCTCCCGGCGCTGTCGGCGTCGCTGGCGGCGGCGGCTCCGACCGGTGAAACACCGACGGGCGCGGCGCTGCGCGGGTCGTGCAGCTACGCTGCGGCGTACAAGCAAGCGCACCCGGGCCACGACGTGGTGCTGTTGCTGGTCACCGACGGTGAGCCGCAAGCGCCGCTCACCTCGCGCAACGGCGGCTGCAACCCGACGCTCGCCGACGCCACGGCGGCAGCCAGCACTTGCCTTCAGGGCGCGGTCACCATCCGCACCTACGTGCTGGGCGTCGGCCCTTCGTTGCAGAACCTGAACCAGATCGCCGCCGCGGGCGGCACCAGCCAGGCGTATCTCGCCGCGAACGCCGGCGGCACCGAGATCCTGGCGCAGCTGAACCAGATCCGAAAGGATGCGTCGATCCCCTGCACGCTCCAGATCCCGCAGGCGAGCGGATCGATGCCGATCGATCTGCACACGGTCAACGTCGTGAGCGCCGACGCCAACTGCAAGACCACGACGATTGGCAACGTCGCCAGCGCGTCCGCGTGCAACGCGCAGCTCGGCGGCTGGTACTACGACCCGCCCACGCAGCCCACGAAGATCCAGCTCTGCGACGTGAGCTGTGCCGCGGTGTCGGCCCCCGGCACCGACCTGCGGGTCTCCGTCGGGTGCGCGACCACGATCATTCCCTGAAAACGCGGCGCACACAAAACGACTACCCAACAACGAGGTATCCCATGGTTCGAACGGTTCGGCTTCCGCGCGGGGCGGGGATCTCCCTCGCGCCGGTTCTCACGATGTCGCTGTGTCTCTCGCTCTCGCTTCCCGTCGACGGCTGCGGGAGCCAGTCGCTGCCGGCGGGAGCGCAGCCGCCCAAGACGGGGGCCGACGCGGGCACCGGGCCCGGGGCAACAGGCCCTGGCGGGATGATGCCGCCCGGCATGGGTAAGAACGGCGGCATGGGGATGGGCACGGGTGGGAGCTCGGGAACCGTGGTCACCTGTGTTCCGGGCGTCGCCAACATCGCCCTCACCGACTGCGGCTACCCGTATACGAGCTCGAACCCTCTGACGAGCGTGATCTTCAACGAGAACGAAGTGCTGCGCGCGATCGTGCCCGCCGGCGCGCTCCCCCTCGCGAGCGTCCGGGTGTTCTACAACGACGAGCACGCGCTGACCCTGGGCGTGCGCAGCGTGGCGGTGAAGACCGCGTCGGGCACGACCGCGACCGACTATCCGGTCTCGTCGCTGACGACCGATCCCGGCAGCGTCACCAACGCGCAGACCGGCACCGACCAGCTCACGGGCGAGCAGAGCGGCCTCGACCAATCGCTGCGACCGATGTGGCCGGTCCTCTTTGTGACCGACGTAACCTCCGACCCGACCAGCCGCTCTGGCGATTGGCAGATGGGCGGCAGGCCATACTCGCCGAGCGCGGTCTTCGGCAGCTGGAAGGCAGCGGTTCGCACCGTCGACACGACGGTGTCGTCTGGCGCTGTCGCCATTGCGCCCGACGCGGATCCGGCCAAGAACGACTGGAACCTCGGGACCGGCAGCGACCCGGTCCCGACCGGCCTGACCAATGAGGGCTTCGGTGCCGAGGTGCGCTGGGATGTTTCCCTCACGCCCGGTCACTCGTACCGCTTCCAGGCCATGGTTCACGACGGCGATCAGAACAAGGTGGGCGGCGACTCGGGCGAGGCGTGCCTGATCTACTGCACCGGCGGCACCTGCCCGACCGGCACGACCAACTACCTGACCAGCGAGGGCGCGCAGACCTGCGTGCCCACGGGTGGCGGCGGCTGCCCTGCCGGCACCACCGACTACCTGGTCAGCGAAGGCGCGGTCTGCGTGCCGACGCCGACCGGCGGTACTTGCCCCACCGGCTATCAGCTCGATCCCACCAGCGAGGGCTCGCGATGCATCTGAACGGCGACTGCCTCCGGATGGGCGTGCCGCCGCGCGCCGACGATGAGGTCATCGGTGACGACGACCTGCGCGACCGCGGCCTGGTGCCGTTCGCGATGTGGCTGTTCTCGCGGCGGCACCCGTGGCGGATCTACGGGCTCGCTGGCGCGGCGCAGGCGAACCCGCCCGAGGCCAGTCTTGTGCAGCTGGTCCCGACGCAGCAGTCGGTCACAATCGGGTCGCACGCCTCGCCCGCGCCAGCGCAGCGCGCGCCGTTCGGCGCTGGCATCGTCGAGTCGAGCGTGACACATGCGCCGGCGGCGCCCGCGGGGCCGGTACAGAGGCCGCTGCAGCAGTCATCGCCGGCCCCGCAAGCGGAGCCGAGGGGCGCGCAGGTGCCGTGACAGGTGAGCGCGCCGGTGCCGTCGTCGCGGCAGAACCGGCCGCAGCACTGCTCGGACACGGCGCACGCCGCTCCGGCGCCGGCGCAGGTCGACGAGACACCGCCCATGCAGCGCAGAGTCCCGGTGAGATCGACGCGGCAAGAGCCGGGGCCGGCGGTGCAACAGTCCATCTCCTTCATGCAGCGATCGCCGAGCAGTCCGCAATGTCGTGCGCCCGCCACGCAGCGACCGAATCCCTCGGGACCGACCATGCAGGTCCCCGAGCAGCAGCTCGCATTTCCCGCACAGACTTCGTTGACCGGATGGCAGCCGACGAGTGCGGCGCAGCGAGAGACACCGTCGGTGCCCGCGACGCAGCGACCACCGCAGCAATCTTTGCCGTCCATGCAGGTCTCGAACGCAACCTTACAACCGGGCAGCGCCTTGCAGATGCCGACGCCACCAGGCATGGCGGCGCACTGGCCGCTGCAGCAGTCGGCGCCGGTGCCGCAGGTCTCGCCGGCGACGCGGCAGAACGGCAAGAGCTGGCAGTGCAGCACACCGGTCTCCTGCGTGTCGGCGCACAGCTGGCCGCAGCAATCGGCCGGGCCGGCGCACGGCTCACCGCCCGCGCGGCAACTGGGCGCCATCGCCATCGCCATCGCCGCGCAGTGCCCGCCCATGCAGGCCCCGTCGCAGCAGTCGCGCGCAACCTGACACGCGGTGCCCGCCGGCGCGCACGCGGGCGCGCCGCACATGCCAGTCATCCCGCAACCGAGCCCGCAGCACGCGCCGGCGCGCTGGCAGGGCTCCCCGTCTGAAGAACATCCGGCGGCGTTGAGGCAGGTGCGCGGCCCGCCGGCGTCACCACCGCACAGCAGCGAACAGCAGTCAGTGCTCGAGCCGCAGGCTGCGCCCTCCGTGAGGCAGACGCCGAGCTCGGCGCACTGCCCGGCGGTGCAGTGTCCGGAGCAGCAATCGGCGTCGCCGCCACATGCGGTGCCGTTGGCGCTGCAACGAGCGGTCGGCGATCGTTGCACCGTCAGCTCGACATCGCGGCGGCATGAGACCGCGGCGGTCATCACCACGGCGCCCGTGCAGGCAAGAGCAATAAACGGCGCGACTCGACGGATCAAGGCGGCTCTGCGCCGGCGATCCGGCGCGCGCGCGCGGCGCCGAGCCCACCCGGAAAGCCGCCGAGATAGCGCCGCGCCAGAGATGCCGCGGCAGCGTGATCCCCCAGCGCCTCGGCGCTGTCCATCGCGCCCAGCATCGATTCGCCCGCGAGCGCCCCGCGCGGTGCGGCCGCCAGCGCTCGCTGGTAGTCGGCGCGGGCGCGCGCGGAGTGCCCGCGCCGCGCTTCGAGCTCGGCGGCGGCGTAAAACGCGTTCTGGCGCATGGCTGCCGGCTGCGCGCGGCCACCCAGCCGGCGGTAGGCGGCGATTGCCGCGTCTCGGCGCCCGGCGCCGCGCAGCGCTTCGGCGCGCAGGTAACCGAGCTCGTCCTGACACGCGCTGACCCCGACGCCGCCGCAGGCCGGGCTGGCGTGCGCCGCGCGCAGCTTGCCGGCGACCGCGCCCAGCTGCCGCAGCGCCCGAGCTTGATTGCCCGCGCGCATGCTGTCGCGCACGGCGAGCGCGGTCGATTCGCACAGGCGCCGCATCTCCGAGCAGGGCGGGCTCGAGCTCGCGGCCGCTTCCTCCGGCTCGGGTGACGGCGCGCCGGCCTCCGACGCCTCCGTTGCCGGCGGCGGCACCTCCTCGGGAGGCGACGACGCCAGCGTCTCGCCGGTCGACACGAAGCGATGCTCGCCGCTCGCGAGCGTGACCTCGACTCGCCCTTCGTCGACGCGCACCCAGGATTTTCCGGGCGCGGCGCCAACCGAGAAGTGGGTCCCGCGCACCTCGACGCGCAGCTCGGACGTGACCACCGCGAACGTCTCGCCCGGATCCCGATGCGCGACCTCGGCGTCGACCTGCCCGCTGCCGAGCCGGACCGCGATCGCCGTGGGCGTTCCCTCGAGCCCGAGTCGCGCGGGGCCGGAGAGCCGCACGTGCGCGCTCCGACCAAGCTTCAGATCGGCGTGGCCCGCGGCCAGCGCGAGGTGGCTGTCGGCGGAGAGATGCGTCTCGGCCGCGATGCGCCGGCCCTCGACGGTGAGCTCGCCGTCGACCTCCGCGACGACGCCGTAGCCGCTCCCCACCGGCGAATTCTGCTTCTCGGCCGGGCGCCGGACCCAGAGCACCGCCAGCGCAGCCGCGCTTGCGAACACCAGCGCCGCCGACCAACGCACCCACCGCGCGCGCGATCCGTGCGCGCCGCGCGCGGCCGGAGCGAGCCGCCGCTCGAGCTCGATCTGCATGCGGCGGATCCGCATGGCGTCCGGCGCCTCGGGCGCGAACCCGCGCATCCCCGGCACCAGGCGCCGCCAGGTCGCGGCGCGCTCGCGGCATCCGGCACAGCCGTCGAGATGGCCGGCGAGCCGCACCTCCTGCGACAGCTCGAGCCGTTCGTCGCCCGCGTCGACGAAGAGCGCTTCCGCCTCCGCGCACTTCATGGCGCGACCCCCGCGGTGAGCAGATCGAACAGACGCGGATCGCGCCGGCAGCGCTTCTCGATGAATCGGCGCGCGTCGTGCACGCGCACTTTGATTGCCGCCGGCGTCGCGTTCAGGATCGCGCCGACCTCTTCCATCGAATAGCCCTCGAGCACGTGCAGCACGAACGCCGCGCGCCGCTTCGGCCGCAGCTCCGCCAGCAACCGATCCAGGACGGCGAGCCCCTCGCGCGCGGCCACGGTGCGCTCGGGACCGGCGTGATCGTGGGGCTCGCTCTCGTCGTCGAGCATGACGGCGCGCGGCTGCCGCCGCCGGACCGAGCGCATGGTGACCCGCACGGCGATGCGCGCCAGCCAGGTCGAGAACAGCGCCTCGCCGCGAAACGCCGGAAGCGAGCGGAACGCCTCGACGAACACCGTCTGCACCAGATCGTCGAGATCGGGCACCGGCCCCACCATCCGGTAGACGATGCGGTGTACACCGCCCACGTGGCCCTGAAAAAGCGCGCGGAACGCCGCGCCGTCGTTGTGCCGCGCGCGATCGATCAGGGCCGCGACATCCAGGGCCGCGACATCACTACCCCCCGTGTCGCTCGACGACGGTCCTGAGATCACGCGCACGTTTCCATAGTGGACGAGGCGAGAGAAAAGGTAAGGCGGAAAAAAAGAGGCCCGAGAGGCCCCAGGCCCGAGGCCATTCAACGCGATGCCGCTATTCACTAAAACACCGCAATTCCCAAGCCCACCGACGCTGACGCCTGCAGTCGCGACGTGTCCAGCACCGCCTGCCCCTCCACCAGGTATCGCTCGCCGAGCAAGATGCCGAGCGCCGTGATCCGGCCGTAGACCCACGCCGACGCGCCGACGCGCAGCCGCGCTTCGGCGTCGGCGCCCAGCGCCGGCAGCAGGTAGCGGGTGCTGCGTACTGCCGTAGTCGAGCTCTGCGGTGTCACGCCCACGTAGGTGAGCTCGATGGCCGGGCCCAGCATCGCTTCCAGGCGCTCGCCTGAGAGACGCAGCCGCGCGGACGCCAGCAGCGGAATGACGGTCCCGGCCGCGGTGACGCCCCCGCCCTCGCCGCGCGCGGTTCCGAGCAGGCCCGTACCGAGCGTCACGTCGAGCCAGCGAGATACGGCAAAGGCCCCCGAGAGCGACAGGCCCTGCAGCCCCACGCCCGACAGCGGAAACGCGAACAGGAGATAGCCGGTCTCCACCGCCAGGCGCCCGACCGGCTGGTCCTGAGCCGGCGCGGCGGGCCCGCTCCCCACCAAACGCGCCAGCCCGGTACCGGGCCCGAGCCGCTCGGGCGCCTCGGACAATGTCGCGCGCAGGCTCGCCTGGATCTTGAGCGCCAGCGCCCGGTAGAGATCTTCGTCACGTTGCGGCCGCGGCACCTCGGTGATCAGCACCTTCTCGGTGGCCAGATCCACGATGTCGATCTCGACGGTGCCGTGGCCGCCCGAGCCCTCGCCGCCGGAAACCCGCACCACCGCCATCGCGCGCACCCGCTCGCCCAGCTGGCGCGCATCCGCAAGCTGCCGCCGGAGATCGCCCGGCTCCGTGGCCGCCGCGCTCTCGACGCGCACACCGTACTCGTCGAGGTAGGCGCGCAGCACATCGGCCAGATGCTGGGCGTCGATGGGCGCTGTCGCCGTGACCGCCACGTCGATCCCCGGCTGGGCCGCCCGGACCGCCGGCCCTTGCGCCACCAGCGCCGCGAGCAGCAGCCAGGCGGAGAGTCCGGACACCATGCGCCCCATTCTAGACCCGCCGGCGCTGATCGCGCGCGCCGGGGAGCGAACCGGGCCAGGGCGCGGCAATCCGTCTCGAATGGACGGACTCTCAAGGATGGCGCGGACTTGTCGACATAGGGGGGTTCGAGCCGCATTCGCCCCCAACGTCACCAGGAGCAGCGTCCGTGAAAAGCCTGAAACTGAGTCAACGTCTCCTCGGTAGCTCCGCATTGGTCATCGCCACCTTCGTCGTCAGTGCGGTCCTCGTCGGCGCGAGCCTGGGCGACGTCCGACGCGACGCCGACTTCTTGCGCGGCGACGCCATCCCCGGCATGACCGAGATCGGCAAGCTGCGCCTGCTGGTCAGCACCAACATCACCCGCATCCACGGCCTGGTGCTGATCGACAACAGCGACGAGCGAAAGGCGGTGGAGGGCGAGATCCGAGAAGCGGTGCAGGCGCAATCGGATCTGCTCGCGAAATATACCGACATCACGACCGAAGAAGAGAAGCGTCTCAACGCACGCGTCAAGGAAGCGGGCGCCGCCTGGGCCGAGATCCGCACGAAGGTCATCGCGCTGGCGGACAGCGGAGATCTCAAGGGCGCGCAGCAGCTGCTCACCGACAACACCAGCAAGGGCGATGCCTATCTCGCCGCGGTCGACGAGGAGTTCGAGCTCAATATCCGCAACGGAAAGGCCTATGGCGAACACATTGCTGGCGCCACCGCGACGATGAGCCGCGTGCTGTGGCTCGGCGGGTTGCTGGCACCGCGATCGCGATCGCGCTCGCGCTCATCACGGCGCGGTCGATCACGCAGCCGGTCTCGCGGCTGGTCGCGCACGTCGAGCGCGTGGGCCAAGGCGATCTGCAGGCACGTTGCGAGGTCGCGTCGCACGACGAGGTCGGGCAGCTTGGCGACGCGCTGAACCGCATGACCGGAGATCTCCAGACGCTCAAGGGCGAGACCGAACGGCAGGTCGAGCAAGCGCGCGTGGACAAGGAAGAGCTGCAGGAGAAGGTCGACCGGCTGCTCGCGTCGGTGCAGCACCTCGCGGAGGGTGACCTGGCGCAGGCGATCACCGTCAAGGGCAAGGACGCGATCGGTCAGCTCGGCGAGGGGATCGAGCGCCTGGCGCAGGAGCTGTCGCGCAACATGGCGGCGATCGCCGAGAACGCGCACACACTAGCGGCAGCGGCCGAGGAGCTCTCGGCGACAGCGCAGGAAATGGCGTCGACGTCGGAGGAGACCTCGCGACAGGCGGTGTCGGCGGCGGCCTCGGCCGAGCAGGTGGGCCAGAACGTGCGCACGGTCGCCAATAGCGGCAGCGACATGACCGCCTCGATCAAGGAGATCTCGAAGAATGCGCAGGAGGCGACCAAGGTGACCATGGCCGCGGTGCAGGTCTCGACCACCGCTGGTGCGACCATCGCCAAGCTGGGCGAGAGCTCGATCGAGATCGGAAAGGTGATCAAGGTGATCACCTCGATCGCCGAGCAGACGAATTTGTTGGCGCTGAACGCCACGATCGAAGCCGCGCGCGCCGGCGAGGCGGGCAAGGGGTTCGCGGTCGTCGCCAACGAGGTCAAGGAGCTGGCCAAGGAGACCAGCAAGGCGACCGAGGACATCAGTCACAAGATCGACGCCATCCAGAACGACACCGCCGAGGCGGTGAAGGCGGTCGGGCAGATCCGAGAGATCATCGGCCAGGTGAACGACATCGCCACGACGATCGCCGGCGCCGTCGAGGAGCAGACGGCGACGACCAACGAGATCGGGCGCAACGTGGGCCAGGCAGCGACCGGCTCGGGCGAGATCGCGCGCAACGTGAGCGGCGTCGCCGAGGCCGCGCGCAGCACGGCGCAGGGCGCGTCGGCCACGCTCGAGGCGGCGTCGGCGCTGGCGCGGCTGGCGTCCGAGCTGCAGCACGTGGTGGGCCGGTTCAAGCTGGCGGATGGATCGACGAGCCTGGGCGGCGGGCGCGGCGCGATCAGCAATGGGAACGGGATGGCGTCGATGTACCGCACCTAAGGTGGCGATGAGTTCCGAGAAATTCGTCTCCTCTTGTACAAGAGGAGACGAAATCGTCACGGGACGGATGGCGGATCGGAATCAGGTGCATTACCTTCCGGGCCATGTCGCTCGCCAGCACCCTCTCGCACGCTCAGCTCCGAAATCACTTTCACGCTTGCGCGTTCGTGACCAGTCCGTTGGAAGAGCGCGCGGTCATTGATCCGTTCTTGGTCGAAGGGATGCGCCGCGGGGAAAAGGCGGTCTACATCGTCGACCCAGACCACCGCGACCAGCATGAGACCCGTCTTGCGGCATCCGCGCCGTCCCCGGACCTGCTCGAGGTCACGACCTGGAACGAGGCGCACCTCAAGGGCGGTACCTTCGATCAGCAGCGGATGACGGACGCGCTCGAAGAGCTCATTCGTGATCACGCCTCGTCGGGCCGTCCGCCCATGCGGCTGGTCGGGCAGATGGGCTGGGTCTTCTCCTCGCCGCCCGGAATCGAACAGCTGGTCGCCTATGAGGCCAGCGTCAACGAGGTGCTCAACCGCGGCAGGACACCCACGGTCTGCGTCTACGATGTGCGGAGGCTCAGCGGCTCCCTGGTCATGGACCTCCTACGTGCCCACCCCCTGACGGTCATGAACGGCGTCTTGCACGAAAATCCGTTCTATACGCCCGCGGAGAAGATGCTGGACGAGCTTCATCAGCGGCGTACGCTCAGCTGACGCATGGCCAGTCCCCCGCCGGGCAGATCCGAAAGCAAATCGGAAGACGGGATCGAACGACTTCAGCGCTGCATTCGCGACCTCGCGGCGCTGAACGCGCTTCCGTCGATGTGCGTCGGACGAACGCCCGACGAGGCGCTCGCGATCGTGCTCGAGGCGCTCCCGACCGCGCTCACCTGCGACCTCGTCTACCTGGTCCTTCCCGGCTCGCCGCCGGCAGAGCGCGGTTCGTTCCGCGGCGCGCCCATGGCCGGATCGCAGCTCGCCGAGATGACGGTCATGAGCGCGACCGACGCCGACGGCAGCGATGCCCAGGTCTTCCTCACGGGTGGAACGTTTTTTTGCCTGGAGGCCGAGATCCCGATCGGAGCCGAGCGTGGCCGGCTCCTGGCCGGGCGCGGGGCACCGCTCGACCCGGAGACCGACCGGGTGCTGGTGCGCGCGGCGGCGAACATCGTAGGCGCGATCCTCGATAGCGCGAAGGTCCTGGAGGTGGCGCGACGCAAGGATGACTTCCTCGCGATGCTTGGGCACGAGCTGCGCAACCCTCTGGCTCCCATCCTGACAGCGGTGGAGCTGATGGGACGCAACCCGGCAGCCGCACGCGAACGGGACGTGATCGAACGAAACACCCGCCACCTGGCCCGGCTCGTCGACGATCTACTCGACATCTCACGGGCCGCGCACGGCAACATCGAGCTGCGCCGCGAGGTCGTGTCGCTGTCTTCGGTTTTGGAGCGCGCGCGAGAGATCGTGGCGCCGCTGGTGACCCGCAACCAGCACCAACTCCACGTCGAGAGCGCCGGCGACGTGGTCGTGCAAGGCGATCCGGTTCGCCTGGCTCAGGTCTTCACCAATCTGTTGACGAACGCCGTGAAGTTCACGCCTGCCGCTGGAAAGATCGACGTGCTCGTCGAGCGCTCGCCCGGCCGCGTACGAGTCACCGTGCGCGACAACGGCTGCGGGATCGCGCGCGACCAGCTGGCGCGCATCTTCGAGCCGTTCGTACAGGCCGACCGCGAACGCGACGTGCTCCAGGGTGGGCTGGGCCTCGGGCTCGCGATCGTCAGGAACCTGGTGCAGCAGCATGGCGGCACGATCTCGGTCGAGAGCGAGGGACGCGAGCGCGGGGCGGCCTTCACCGTCGACTTGCCGACGACCACGCGCATCGATCCGCCGCGCGAGATCGCGCGCCCGCGGCCGTCACGGGCTCGGACGGATGTGCGCGTGCTGGTGGTGGACGACAACGTCGACGTGGCTGATCTTCTGTCCGAAGCGCTCGAGGACGAGGGCTTCCAGACGTCGGTCGCTCACGACGGACAGGGAGCCCTCGCGCGCTGGCGCACATTCCTTCCGCACGCCGGCGTCCTCGACGTCGGCATGCCCGGTCTCGACGGCTATGCGCTGGCCAAAGCCCTGCGCGCGGAGCACGGTCGCAGCGCGACCCTCATCGCCGCAACTGGCTACGGCAAGCCCACCGATCGCCTGCGCGCTGCGGACGCTGGATTCGACTGCTACCTGGTCAAGCCGGTGAGCGTGCACGACCTGGTCGTGGTGCTGGACGAGCGCGTCGTCTCGGCCGCGCCTGAACCCGACGACGGCAACCACGACGCCTGACCGACCACGGCCGGCTTCTCAGCTGCACAGCCGCAACACCTCGGGCGCGATGCGCTCGAGCGGCAATTCCTTGTCGACGCCGCCGTGCTTTACCGCCTCGCAGGGCATGCCGTAAACGACGCAGGTCTCCTCGTCCTGTGCGATGGTCTGCGCGCCGGCCTGCTTCATCTCCGCCATGCCGCGCGCCCCGTCGTCGCCCATCCCGGTCATGATCACGCCGACCGCGTTCTTGCCGGCGTAGCGCGCCACCGAGCGAAAGAGCACGTCGACGGACGGGCGGTGCCGCGACACCAGCGGCCCGTCGCGCACCTCGACGTAGTAGCGCGCGCCGCTGCGCTTGAGTAGCGTGTGGCGGTTGCCGGGCGCGACCAGCACGTGCCCGCGCACGACGCTGTCATTGTCCTCCGCCTCCTTGACCGTGACCGCGCACAGCCCGTCGAGCCGGCGTGCGAACGCCGCGGTGAACTTCTCGGGCATGTGCTGCACGATGACCATGCCCGGCGAGTCGGCGGGCAGCGCCTCGAGGAAGACGCGCAGCGCCTCGGTGCCGCCCGTCGACGCGCCGATCGCGACCACGCGCTCGGTGGTCTGCAGCATCGCGCGCGACGGCGGAGGCGCGAGCATGGCGTCGGCGGTCAGCTTCTTCTGCACCAGCGGCGCCGCGGCGACCGGCCGCCGCGGTCCCAGGCGCGCGCCCGCCGCCGCCTTGACCACATCGCAGATGTGCACGCGCGACTCCTCGAGGAACTGCTTGGTGCCGACCTTGGGCTTGCAGATCACGTCGACCGCGCCATTCTCCAGCGCCTTGAGCGCGCTCTCGCTGCCGTCCTCGGCCAAGCTCGAGCAGATGACCACTGGAATCGGATGCTGCGCCATCAGCTTGTGCAGGAACGTGAGGCCGTCCATCCGCGGCATCTCGATGTCGAGCGTGATGACATCGGGGACCTCCTGCCGGATCTTCTCGGCGGCGGCGAACGGATCGGCGGCGGTGGCCATCACCTCGATGTCGGGATCCGAGGTCAGCAGCGCGGTCAGCGTCTGGCGCACGACGGCAGAGTCGTCGACGATCAGCACTCGCACTTTCTTGTTCACGTTCAACCTCCCTGCCGCGCGGGCGCACCGAGCGGCTTTCGGTAGACGCTGGGCACCCGCTGCCCGAGCGGCAGTTCCAGGCCCGTGATTGAATCGGAGTGTCCCAGGAACAGATATCCGCCAGGTGCCAGCAGCCGGCACAGGCGGTCGAGCACGCGCTTCTGCGTCCGCCGATCGAAGTAGATGAGCACGTTGCGGCAGAAGATCACGTGCGGTGCGCCGCGCATGGTGAACGGCGACAGGAGATTCAGGTTCACGAAGCGCGCGCGGGCGCGCAGGTCGGGAACGATGCGCACCAGCCTGCTCTCACGGTTGCAACTCTGCAACAGATAGCGCCGGCGCATCAGCGCCGGCACCGGCTCGACGAGCTTCTCGTCGTAGACCGCGCGGCGCGCGACCTCGAGCACCTCGGTGGAGAGGTCGGTGCCCAGGATCGAGAAGCGCAGGCGCGGCCCCTTCTCGCTGGCGTCGGCCAGCACCATCGCGAGCGTGTAAACCTCCTCGCCCGTCGAGCAGGCGGCGCTCCAGACCACCAGCTCGGGTTGCTGACCCACGCCCGTGCCGACGCCCGCGTCGTTCATGACCGGCAGCACCTCACGCAGCAAGAAGTCGAAGTGCGCCGGCTCGCGAAAGAAGTCGGTCTTGTTGGTGGTGACCTCGTCGATCATGCGCACGATCTCTTCCGGCGAGGCCGAAGGGCCGAGCACGCGCGAGGAGTACTCCACGAAGCTGTCGAGCGACAGCGCGCGCAGCCGCTTGCGCAGGCGCGCCTCCAGCGTCACGCGCTTACCCGGCGCATAGCGGATGCCGCAGTGCTCGTAGATGAACGCACTCAACACCTCGAACTCGGTGTCGCCCAGATGGGCATCGGCCCACCCGGGCGATTGATGCGCCGCCTGAGTCACGGGTGCTCAGACGTCGCCGGAGCGAGACCCCGAATAAGCCTCGAACGCCGAGTCCTCGCTGTCGCCGGCCGACAGTTCCAGCGCCAGCCCTCCGGCCGGCACCACCGGCGCCGTTTCCTTCGCGGTCCGGCCGTTGGCCGGCTTCGACGATGGTGGCGGCCCCGGCCGCTTGGCCTTGGTCTTCGCGCTCAGCGGGCGCGACTCGGCGGAGCGCCGGACCGGGCCGCCCTCGACGCGAAAGAAGCTGATCGCGTCTTGCAGCTGCCCGGCCTGGCCCGACAGCTCCTCGGCGGTGGCGCTGGTCTGCTCCGACGCCGATGCGTTCTGCTGGATGACCTGGTCCAGCTGCTGCAGCGCCTTGTTGATCTGCGAGGCACCCGTATCCTGCTCCCGGCTCGCCGCGGTGATCTCCTGCACCAGCTCGGCGGTCTTCGACACGTCGGGCAGGATCTTCGCCAGCAGCCCGCCCGCGCGCTCCGCCACGGTGACGCTCGACCGCGCGAGCTCGGTGATCTCGCCCGCCGCCTTCTGGCTGCGCTCGGCCAGCTTGCGCACCTCGGACGCCACCACCGCGAACCCCTTGCCGTGCTCGCCCGCGCGCGCCGCCTCGATCGCGGCGTTGAGCGCCAACAAGTTTGTCTGGCGCGCGATCTCCTCGACGATCGAGATCTTGCCCGCGATCTGGCGCATCGCTTCGGCGGTCTGGGTCACGGCCTGGCCGCCTTCCTTGGCGTCGGCGGCAGCCTTGGTCGCCATCTTCTCGGTCTGCGCGGCGTTGTCGGCGTTCTGGCGAATGTTGGAGCTCATCTGCTCCATCGACGACGACACCTCCTCGACCGACGCCGCTTGCTCGGTCGCGCCCTGGCTCAGCTGCTCCGACGACGACGACAGCTGCAACGCCCCCGACGCGACGTTGTCCGCCGAGCTCCGCACCTCGACCACCACCTCGGTCAGCCGCTTGACCATCGCCGCCAGCGACTTCATGAGCTCGTCGTTCTCCGAGCGCTCGCGCACGTCGACGACCAGGTTGCCCGACGCCAGCTCCTTCGAGACCGATGTCACCTTGTCGAGCGACGCGGTCATCACCTGCATCGCGCCCAGCAACTGCCCGACCTCGTCGCGATCGATCTCGCCGAACGACACGCTCATGTCGCCGCGCGCGAGCTTCTCGATGACGCTGAGCGCACTCCGCAGCCCGTTGCGGATCATGCGCGCGACGATCATCGCGAGCACCACCCCCAGCAGCGCGCACAGGGCCAGCGACACCCAGATCAACAGGCGCGAGGTCGCGTAGATCTGATCGCCGAGGTGGCTGGCGTCGATCGCGCCCTTCTGGTTGAGCTCGATGTCCTTGCGCAGCAGGCCGACCGCGCTGTCGTAGTGGTTCTTGCCCTCGCCGCGGCTGTAGTCGCGCGCCTCGACGTTCTGGTGCTTGTGATCGAGCGCGAGCACCTTCTTGTTGTCGCCCTGGTAGCGCTCCCACGCGGCGCGGTAGTCGCGGTAGATCTGGCGCTCTTCCTCGCTGGTAATCACCTTCTCGTACTCGTTCACCAGCTTCTCGTGCGCCTGATCGCTCGCCGCCAGCAGCCGCTCGTACTCCTCGAAGTCGGCGTCGGTGGTCGACAGGATGTGCTGCAGCTCGAAGCGGCGGTACTCGGCGGTGTTGACTTCAATTTGCGCGAGCAGCCGCACGCTGGGCAGCCAGTTCACCTCGATGTCGGTGCTGGTCGCGTTCACGCGCGAGAGCTGGGCGATCGAGAAGACGCCGATGAAGACTTGCAAAGCGAGCAGGACCACCACGACGGCGAAGAACTTCGAAGCGATTTTCAGATCCCGAAACCATTTCATGACATGTCTCCCGTTTGTCTCCTGCGCACTTCGGTCGTTCGCTCCAGCCGCCCGCGCCTCACGCGCGCGCCTCGCCTGCCGAGGCCGCGCTGCCCGCGACCGCCATCAGCTCGCCCGCGCTCAGCACGCGATCGATGTCCAGAATCACCACGAACTGCTCGTCGCGCCGCCCGATGCCGCGAATGCAGTCGGTGTCGATGCGCGTGCCCATGCGGGGCGGCGGTGCGATCTGCGCGGCGGCCAACTCGACCACCTCCTGCACTGAATCGGCCAGCGCGCCCACCACCGTGCGCTCGCCGTCGACCTCGACCTCGAGGATGATCACGCAGGTGTCGACGGTGCGCTCGATGGGGGACAGCCCCAGCTTGAGCCGCAGGTCGATCAGGGGCACGACGTGGCCGCGCAGGTTGATCACGCCGCGCATGAAGTCGGGCGTACGCGGCACCTTGGTCGCCGTCGTGAACGCCAGCACCTCGCGGATGCGCCCGATGTCGATCGCGAACAGCTCGCGGTCGAGGGTGAAGCCCAGGTACTGCGAAACCTCGGTCGTCGCGGCGCTACTCATCTCGTCCTCCCCATTGTCGCGGCTCATTGCAGCACCGGGCGGACCTCGCCTCGGCTGTCGGCGCGTTCGAGCCGCGCGCCGGCTATTTGTTCGGTCACCGCACGCAACAGCGCCGGCACGTCGACGATCAGCGCCACCGTTCCGTCGCCCAGTATCGTCGCGCCCGAGATGCCCCTCACGCCGGCATAGATCGCGCCCAGCGCCTTGATCACCGTCTGGTGCTGGCCGACCACCCGATCGACGACAAGGCCGAACCGCAGCCCGCCCGCGGTCACGATGGTGATCTGCTCGATCGGCGGCTCCTCGCCGGGGATCTGGAACCAGTGGCGCAGGCGCAGGTACGGGACCAGCTCGCCGCGCACCGGCGTCACCTGGTTGCCGTGCGCGCGCTCGACGTCGTCGCGGGTCAGCTCGACGCACTCCTCGACCAGCGACATCGGCAGCACGTAGCTGGCATCGCCGACCCCGACCAGCAGCCCCTCGATGATCGCCAGGGTCAGGGGCAGCGTGATGCGTATGGTGGTGCCGGCGCCACGTGCGCTCTCGATCTCGATCGAGCCGCGCAGCGCATCGATCGAGCGCTTGACCACGTCCATGCCGACGCCCCGGCCCGAGACGCTGGAGACCACCTTGGCCGTCGAGAACCCGGGCAGGAAGATCAGGCCGAAGAGCTCGTTCTTCGAAAGCTTGGCGTCGGGCTCGATCAGGCCGCGCTCGATCGCCTTGGCGCGAATGGCGTCGCCGTCCAGGCCGGCGCCGTCATCGCGGATCTCGACGATCACGTTGCGGCCCGCGTGGTAGGCCCCGAGCCGCACGGTCCCGCGCGCCGGCTTGCCCGCGGCGATGCGGCGCTCCGCCACCTCCAGTCCGTGGTCGCAGCTGTTGCGGATCAGGTGCACCAGCGGATCGCCGAGCCGTTCGATCACCGTCTTGTCGAGCTCGGTCTCGGCGCCCTCGGTGACGAGCTCTATGTCCTTGCCGAGCTCGGCGGACAGATCCCGCACCAGCCGGTTGAAGCGGCTGAACGTCGTGCCGATCGGGACCATGCGCACGCTCAGCGTGTTGTCGCGCAGGTCGGCTGACAGGCGCGCGATATCCTCGGCGACCGAGGCCAGCTCGGGATCTTCGCGCCGCCCCGCGATCTCGCCCAGGCGCGCCTGCGCGATCACCAGCTCGCCGACCAGGTCGACCAGGTCGTCGAGGCGTTCGGCGGCGACGCGAATGCTGGTCGCACTCTCCGCCGCCGGTGTCTGACGTTTTGCGTTCGCCTGGCGCACAACCTGTTGCTCGATCGCCGCCGCGCGTACCGCGGCCGCCGGCGCAAACCCCTTCTCCTCGATGATCTCGCCGATGCGCTTCTGCGACGCGAGCGCCTCCTTGAGCTGGCCCCGGGTCACGTCGCCGCGCTCGACCAGGATCTCGCCCAGCTTCTTGTCCTTGCCGTCCACTTCGGACACCACTTCGATACGCTCGATCTTCAGCTCGCAGCGATCCTCGACGAAGATGAACACGTCGCGGATCGCATCGACGCCGCGGGTGGTGGTCAGCACGATCTCCCAGCTCGTGTAGCAGGACTCGGGATCGATCTCGTCGAGGGACGGAATCGCGGTGGTGTCGGCCATGACCTCACAGGGGCCGAGCTCGCGCAGCTCGCCCAGCAGCAGCGCCGGATTGGTGCCGTCGCGCAGCAAGTCGAGCCCGGGCCGGAAGCGCACGCGGTACGCGACCTCGGGCGTCGCGGAGTTCGGCGTGGCCACTTCGGGCGAAGGCGCGACCGCCGCCGCCTTCGCGGGCGCAGCCGCCGCGCCAGGGGCCAGCGCGCGGAAGCCGCTGACGATCTGCTCGCGCTCGGGCGGCACCGGCTCGCCGGGCGCCGCCAGCATGGTCCGGATCAGATCCGTCGCCGTCAGTGAAAGGTCGATGAGCGTCTTCGTCACGGCGAGCCGCCCGCTGCGCACGTGCTCGAACGCCGCCTCCACCTCGTGCGCGAACGACGAGATCGCGTCGAAGCCGAACATCCCGCTCGATCCCTTCACGGTATGGATCGCGCGGAAGATGCGGTCGACGAGCCCGCTCTCGCTGGGCGACGACTCGAGCTCCAGCAGCGCCTCCTCGACCTCGTCGAGACGATCGGCCGCCTCTTCGCGGAACGTGACGATGACCTGATCGAGACCTTTCATCCGCCGCGCCTCATCCGATCACCTTCTTGACCACCGCCAGCAGCTGCTCGGGTGTGAAGGGCTTGACGATCCAGCCGGTCGCGCCGGCCGCGCGCGCCTCCTGCTTCTTTTCCTGCTGCGACTCGGTACTGATGACCACGATCGGCGTCAGGCGGTGGGCGCTCGACGCACGCACCGCCTTGATGAACCCGACGCCGTCCAGGTTCGGCATGTTGAGGTCGGTCAGGATCAGGTTGACCGCGCCGTTCTTTTCGAGCTTCGACAGGCCATCCTTGCCGTCGATGGCGTCGATGACCTCGTAGCCCGCGCCCGACAGGACGAAGCGCTGCATCTGGCGCACGCTCGCCGAATCGTCGACGGCCAAGATCCGCTTACCCACGCGCCACCTCCCGGCAGAAGCAACGATTGCCGCAACCGACGTCGCGGCCGAAGCCCAGGTTACCGATCGCCGCGGTCAACGCCGCGCAATCCGCGCCACCCCCGCCGACGACAATCTCGAGCTCGCGGCCGGCGCGCGCCGCGGCTCGGTGGGTCGCGCAGATCAACTGCAAACCCGCGAGGTCCACTTCGGTGACCGCGGTCGCGTCGATGGTGATCGGACCGCCGCCCGCCAGCGCCGACTGCAGTGCCTCCTTAACCTCACCCGCGTTTGCGAGCGTCAGCGACGGAGACAGCTTCACCCCCGACGACGCCCCTCCACTCTTCTCCTTGCGCTGATGCGTATCTTTCGCTGCCATTCGCTCCACCTCCCTCCCTAAAAGAGCTCCACGTTGTCCCCGAGGCTCTGTCCCGCCGGCGGGACAATCAGAGACCCGCCGGTCGCGCGTCCACCGCGGCCACCGGGCGCCGCACCGCCGCTCGTTCCCGTCGTCGATCGATGAATCGCGCGCTCCGATTCCACGGTGTAGCGCGCGCTGGCCCTGGCCAGACGCGGGGTGGTGCGCCCGCCGGTGCCGGTCACGCCACGCGCCCCCAACGCCGCCGTTGCCGCGCGCAGCTCGCCCTCGGCGGTCTCCAGCACCGTCAGATCTCGCTCCTGGCGCTCGATGCGCATCGAGATCTCCTCGACGCCGCGGCTGAGCGCGCCGCCCGCGTCGACGAGGGAGCCGATCGCTCCCTCGAGCTCGCCGCTGTACGCGCGCAGATTGTCGAGCAACCCCTCGAGCTCCTGCGCGATCGACTCGCCGCCGATGATGCCGACGCCGTCCGCGTTCGCTTCGGCGCCCGCCGCGCCGCCGCGGGCGGGCGATGCCTCGCCGGCGATCTCGTGCACGACCCCGGCGAATGCCGCCGTCTGGTCTCCGACCTCGGTCGATAGCTCCTGGATGGCGCGCGCCAGCACGCTCAGGACCCGGCCGCCTTGAGTGGTCTTGGCCGCCTCGACGCCGGCATTGAGGCCGATGATCTTGAGATCGTGGCCGATGCGCTCGACGTCGCGCAGCCGGCTCAGCATCTCGGCGATCGTCGTCATCACGCGCGTCATCGCGCCCTCGATCTCGGTCTCCTGCGCGAGTTGCTCGCGCAGCACCGACACGGCGTGCGCGACGCCGGTCTCGACGCCCTCGAGCAGCGAGACGCCGGAAGACCGCTCGTCGAGGCGGGCGGTCTGGCCGGCGAGATCGTTGACCGTCGCCGACATCGCCTTCAGGTTGGCCGGGATCGCGCGCAGCGCCTGCTCCAGCTTGGACCGCGCCTCCCGCAGCTGGGAGCTTTGCAGGCGGCAGAGCTCGACCATCTCGCCGGCATCGATCCCCTCGGCTGTCGCGGCGGGCACACCTGCCTGCAGCAGCGGCGCCAGATCCGCGTCGATCTCCTGCAGTTCCTCGAGCGTGTGCTCCATCATCTGGCGGGTGATGTCGTGCACCTGCAGCGAGACCACGACGCTGTTGACACTGCCGACGATGCGGTTCGAGACGTCCGAGGTCGTCGCTCCGACGGCGGCGGCGGCCTGCGCGAGCGCGCGCAGCGACGCCAACCCCGCGGCTGCGTCGTCGAGCATCGACGATGCGCGCTCACCCTGGCGGCGCGTCAGATCGGCCACGCGCACCAACGCGTCGCCCGCTGTGCGCTTCATGGTCAGGGCCTCGTCGAGCACGCCGTCGAGCTTGGTCTCGACCAGGCCACCCAGACGCCGCACGTCCGACGCCACGGTGCCGAACCCGGTCGACTCCATTCCCGCGCGCGCGTTTTCGATGCTGGTGCTCATGCCCAGCATGCGGAGCGCTGAAGCGGCTCGGCGAAAGAGGTGGCGAAACGTTCCCAGACGGTCAATCGCGGACAGAACGCCGCGCAGGCGCTCGGACTTGGCGTCGAGAGACCGCCGACTGGCGGCCAGGTGCAGATCGATTCGCCGGCACCCCTGCTCCAACCCGTCGACCGGATCGCTGTCACGCGGGCGCGCCCCGTCGACGACCTTCGAGGCGATGCCGACCAGCGACAGCGCCTGGTTGCGGAGCTGCTCGAGCGCTTCGCCGGTATCGAGGAACACCGATTCCGAGCCGGCGAGAAACCCAGCTACCCGTTCCCTCGCAGAAGAGACCGCGCGCGCGAGCTCGACGAGCTCGGGTCCAAGCGGCGGGGGTACGGCGAGGGCTCCATCGGTCGGCATCGGTTGTAGGTCGAAAGCCGGTCCAATCCGGTTTCTCGCCCTATCGGCGCAGAGGTCAGGGAGTTGAGAACAAGACCGAAAGCGCCCGGCGGGGCCTGGGGTGGCGGAGCCGCCGCTCGTGTCGATTTGCGCGGCCGCAACCCAAAAACGCAATGGCCAACACAATATCTATATACATAAACCTGGTGCGCGGCTCCGATCTGTCGCGGAGTCGTTTGGGGATTGATGAAAAATGCATGAAAAGGGAACCTACTGGCCGATGAGCCCAGCCCCCCTCGCTCGGTTTTCTTTCGTGGCGGCGGTGACCGGAATGTTGTTCGCCACGGCATTGTTTGGAGCCGGCGTCGGATGCTCGGTCAACACTGCCGGCATCACGGATCCCGGAAGCGGACCGATAGGAACCGGCGGCGGCGGCTCCGAATCGCGCGGTGGCATGGGTGGAAATACGTCGATCCTGACCGGCACCGGCGGCTCGGGCGTCCTCGACGCGAGCACCGGCAGCGGTGGCTCGGGCGCGGGCGGGAGCGGTAGCGGCGACGGGGGCACGACCGGCTCGGGCGGCGCGCCCATCACGGGCAGCGGCGGTGCCAAGGATGGCGCCGGCGGGGCGATCATCACCGGAACCGGCGGCGCCAAGGATGGCGCGGGCGGCATGCAGACGGGCGCCGGCGGCGCGAACAACGGCACTGGCGGCGCGAGCGTGGGCGGCGCGCCCGGCATGGGCGGTCGCGGGACCGGCGGCGCGGGCATGGGCGGCGCGCCCGGCATGGGCGGCGCGCCCGGCATGGGCGGCGCGCCCGGCACCGGCGGCATCTCGGTCATCGGCTGCGCGGACGGAAGCCGCGAGGCGTTCGTCAACGTCAGCAACTTCCCCTCGATAGCTGGTTGCCAGGGGGGCTGGTCGGTCCCGGGCGTCCTCACGCCGGCGTCGATGACGCCCGCCTGCAACCGCGCCGCCGGCAACGACGGCACCAAGCCCGATGGCATGGGGTGTAGCGTCGCCGATCTATGCGCGGTCGGGTGGCACGTCTGTGGCGGCGCCAACGAGCTCGACAGCCTGAACGTGACCTGCGCTCAGGCGGGCCTCCCCAACGCGAACACCATGCGCGTGCTCTATGCGACCCGCCAGCGCGGCGTCACCGGCACGATCTGCAACGCCAACGACACGATTGGCACCAACGACGTCCACGGCTGCGGCAACTTCGGCCTGGCCGAGGATCCCAACTGCGCGCCGCTGAACGCCCAGTTCTCGCACACCGAGTGCGATACGTTGAGCCCCCCCTGGTCCTGCCCCGGAGCGCTCACGGAAGGGTCGTCGGTCACGAAGACGGCCCCGGGCCCGATGGGCTCGATGAACGGCGGCGTGCTCTGCTGCAAGTAGCGACGGCGCTCGAACCGCTGCTCAGAACGTCTGCAGAAAACCGGCGGTGACCCGGCCGGGGAAACCGGCCCGCGTGAACGCCGTGCTCTGCGTTGCGAAGGCCCAGTCGATGCGGATGACCGTCGAATTGAGCTGCGGGATCAACCAGCGGAGCCCGAGGCCGAAGTCGTTCATCGGCACGATGCTGCTCCACGACGGCGCTGCGTCACCGACGTCGTAGAACAGCAAGCCGCCGATCCTCTGCGAGAAGATCGCGGCCGGTGCCGACCGCAGCTCGAGGTGACCGAGTAGCTCGGTGGTGCCGAAGAAATCGCCAATGGCGTAGCCGCGGAGGCCGGTGTCGCCGCCGAGCACGAAGATACCGCGCTGCGTGTCGTTGCGCAGCATGCCCGCCGACAGCTGTGCCACGATGCGGACGCGGTGCCCGAGCATCGGCGACGCGACGTAGACGCCGCCGGTGAATTGCTGATCGATGAAGGTCTGATCGCGCAAGCGGGCCGACCCCTTCAGGCTGATCTGCGCGACGCCGCCGTACGGCGCGGCCGTCCAGCCGAGCGCCAGCAGCATGGGAAACGCGCGGAAGTCGGCGCCCAGCTCGGGAGAGCCGTACGCGAAGCTCGCGGTGAGGGACGGGCCGAGGAGCACGTTCTCGCGCAAATCGAACGTGTTGAGGTCGCGGTAGATCGCGTAGCGCGGCGTGAAGAGAGCGTACTGGACGAACGGCTCCGAGCGCGTCTCCGACACCGGCGCGTACTGCGCGAGGAAGAGCGGCGCCTTGTCGGGATCGGGGAAGTCGTCGGGTGCCAGCGACCGGTGGTTGTCGACGTGGTGGCCGAAGGTGAGGCGATGGATCACCGACACGCCGAACTGCCGCGTGATCGTCGCGTCGACGGTGGTGATCTTCCGGCGATAGATGTAAGGCACCGCCTCGAGCGTGGGCGCGAAGGCGTCGGGGTCGATGTCGACCAGGTTGACGAGGCGCGGGTTCAATCCGCGAAAGTTGCGCACGAGTGTGTCGGAGTGCACGACCTCGAGGCCGGCGCCCCAGCGGCTGGCGAGCGAGTAGAGCGGGTAGTGCAGCGAGACAGCCTCGGCGTCGCCCTCATAGTGGCCGCTGTCGCGCGAGTAGTAGGCGTTGGCCGACGCGTAGAGAGTGAGGCGCGTGCCGGCGACGTTGGGATCGAAGTAGGTCGGCCCGATCCAGTAGGCGCCCAGGTCGAGCGAGAACCCGAACGAGAAGAACTTGCGCCAGCCGAAGAGGTTGTTCTCCGACAGCGACGTCTGCAGCAGCGAGAGCGTGCTCTGCTGGAACTCGAAGTTGGTGTTGAAGCGCAGGCTCCAGACGTCGCGCGTGACCACCAGCAGATCGACGGTGCCTGGCTGCTGCGACACGATCGGCAGGATCACGATCACGCTCGCCAGATCCGGCGCGGGGAAGGTCCGCGAGCCGACGGTGGTGCCCGAGGTCGACTGCAGATTGCGCACGCTCTCGTCGACCAGCGCGGCGTCGTAGCTATCGCCGGCGTGGATCAGGAGCTCGCGCTCGATGATGTAGCCGCGGGTGGTGCGGTGAAAGATGTTGAACCAGCGCAACCACCAGTCGCGGCGCGAGAAGACCTCCTGGTTGACGACGTGGACGGCACGGACGGTCTTGCCTTCGGGGTGCGGGTCGATCCGGATGCCGAGGTCGACGAGCGCGTCGTTCACCGATTCTTGCTCGAGCTTGCCGAGGTGCGCGGGCGCGGGGGTCGGAGAGGGCGCTGACTGCTTCAGCACGATCGACGCCGGCGGTGGCGGCGCGGGTACGGGGGGTGGCGGCGGCAACGCGACCGGTGCAGGTGCGGCCGGCGTGGGTGTCGGCGCCGGCGCCGGCAGTGCGCTCGGCGGTTGATCGGCGCGCGCACCCTGCGACGGCAACACGACGACCATCGAAGCCGCACAGATCGCAAGCGCGCACCTCGCGAGCCGCATCGGCCGTTCTCGCCGCGACTGCGGCCGTGCTTGGCTGCTCATCAAATGCCGGCCGGGCGACGTTACCGTAGATCGTCGACGGGCACCTCAGGAAAGCGACCTCGACCGCGGTCGCCCAGGCCGACGCCGACGCCCACGCACACCCCGATTCTCACGCCGACATTGGCTGCGTCACAAGGCGATCGGCCAGGGTAGATGCTCGCGGTAGATGCGCCGCCGGTGCTCCGCCAGCGCGGGCGGCATACTGGCACCGACCTGTTCTCCGAGATGGGTGAACGCGGGCCGCACCACATCGAACATCCCCGGACACTCCTCGGCCGTCACGCCGACGATCGGCGTGATGAACGTCGCCAGGTAGATGTCGAGCGCGGTCAACCGCTCACCGAGCAAATAGCTGTGGCCCGCGGCGCGACTGGCCGCCAGCGTGGCGTCGAGCAAGCCGAGAACTTCGCGGACGCGGTGGTGCGCGCGATCGATCCGATCCGGCGCGTAGCCGTAGCTCGCGGCGAGATACCCGGCGATCCGCATGGGAAAGGACCGGGCGCCATTCGACGTCATCGAGCCGTGAAGCATGATGAGGCGCGCGTTCCAGGCGAGGCCGTCCTCGTCGCAGAGCTCATGCGCCAAGCCGAGCAGGCGCGCGCGCTGCGCCGGATCCGATGGGACCAGCGAGCCGCAACCGCCGAGACGCTCGGCCAGGTGCAGGATCTCGGCCCACGCGGTGCGGGGCGGGTCGTCGTCGTAGAACACTGCCGGCGCGTTCGAGACGCCGGCCCACGCAGCTTGATCGGCGTCACCGCGCTTGTGGCGCACGCACAGCACCGGGATCTCCTTGACGTGAAATATCCCCTTCGCTGCCTCGGTCCAGGGGCTCGGCAGCGCGCAAACGCCCAGCATGCGCACGCCACGCGCGGCGCGCGCCTCGGCGAGCTCCACGTACCTCAGGGTCTCCCGCGCAGACATGATCGACTCGCTCCTTTCGCCACGATGCCATCGGATCGGAGGAAACCGAACGGCATCCAGCAATCGCGAGGCCAGCGCGCCGGCTGTGAAAGCGTGCGGCGATCCACGTTCGCGCGCGGCGATCTGCGCAGGCCGCTACCCAGAAGCTGCGTCGCCCCCTTCGCGAAGGTGCGTCGCGCGGCACGCGCCGCCGATCACGCGTCGTCGTCTTCGTCGCCGGAGTCCGCGCCGCCGCCCAGCGCGCGCGGCGGGTCGCCGATCGATTGCAGGCGTGGGAGGCGCACGGCGTTGCGATCGCGCGCGCTCAGCGCGGGAATCAACCCACGCGAGAGAGCCGCGTCCACCGCGCGCTCGCCCCAGAATACCTCTGCGGTCGGATACATCTCGACGTCGCCGTCGGAGCGAAAGCTGAAGAACGGCAGGTCGTCGATCTCTTCGGCGTCGCCCCCGTCTTCGGTGCGCGCGAGCACGAGCGCGCCCAGGAACGCAGCGTTGCCCCAGCACAGCGCCTCGGGCGCGGGGCGGCCGTCGATCTCTTCGAACGCGAACGCGTCGATCGCCGTGGTCTTCGCTCCGTAGGGCGCACGCGCGAGGAAGCGCGGCAGCGCGAGGCCGATCCAGCTCGCGGCGGGACTGCGGCGCAACGCCTGCCAGCGGCGCGCATCGTCCGGGGCCAGCGCTTCCCAGCGCGCCGGATCGTTCGCGCCTGCCAATGCTCGGCAGCCGACGAGCGCCGGAGCCGCGCCGGCGATGAACGGCGCGCGCGCGGCAGCCGCGAGCGCACCGAGCCGCGCGAGCAACGCGCAGTCCTCGGCGCCGGGGCCGAACGCGAAGTCGCCGATCAGCGTCGCGAACGCGCGGCCACCCGGCGGCGACAGCACGCGCCGCGCGAGCGCGCTGGCATCGAGCGCGGCGCCCGCATCCGCGGCGTCGGCGCCGTCGGGGAGCAGGTCGGCGAGCAACTCGGCGCGCGTGATGTCGCAGAGCGCGATCTCGACCGCCTCGTCGGCGCGCGAGACCAGCACCTCGAGCGCGCGCCAGCTCGCCTCCAGCGCCTGGAACGCCGGTTCGTGCAGGACCGCGCGCATGACCCGCCCGAGCGCGACCGCGTCGAGCGGCGCATCGGCGGGCGCCGAGGCGACGTGACTGGCGATGATCTTGCCGATGAGCTCGTCGATGGCCGACGAGGCCGTCGGCGTCGATGACGACGCCGGGCTCGTCGCCGCCGGCCGCTTTCCCAGCAAGCGCGCCACGTCGTCGGCATCGCCTTCGCCGACCGCCATCGTGCCGTCCGGTGCCGGCGCGCGCGGCGGATCGCGAAAGATCGAGAGTCGCCGGAAGAGCGCGTCGGGATGGAAGTCTTCGAGCGAGGAGATCTCCAGCGCGCCCGCCGCGCCCGCAATCGACGCCGGCAGCCCCAGCACGGGCGACAGCGCCTTGATCGCGGCGTCGACGCCTTCTCCGCCCTGAGGCACCTTGACGATCGTGCGCGTCGCCAGCGGCTCGCGCGCGGCCGCGTCGCCGCGCGACCCGCGCCCCGCGAAGTCGCCGAGCACGAGCAGTCGCCGTGTCCCGTCGGCTGGGCCGCGACGCCCCAACTCACCACGCTTCCCCAGCTGCAGCTCGAAATCCATTGCGGCCACCCTACCGGGTCCGAGCGCCCCGCTCAACTGCCCGGCGGCAACCAAAAAGCACGCCCCGTCCTCGTCCTTGTCGCCGTCCTCGTTCGCCCGTCGCGTCTCGCAAGGCGTGCCCTCTCCCTAACCCTCCCCCCGCAGACGGGGGGAGGGGATCGGAGGTGCCTCTTGCAATCCCTGCCCCGCTCGTCCGTTCCGGTCCAGTGGATCGGAGGCGCCTCTTGCAATCCTGCCCACCCTCGTCCGTTCCCGTCCAGTGGATCGGAGGCACCTCTTGCAACCCTGCCCACCCTCGTCCGTTCCCGTCCAGTGGATCGGAGGCGCCTCTTTCTACCCTGCCCACC
>Ga0265342_10000171_pt1 | contig 71706 bp, 67 predicted proteins | sample 4CB327metaG_FD_203125 | JGI IMG/M metagenome (GOLD analysis project Ga0265342, IMG submission 203125) | Rhizosphere microbial communities from Carex aquatilis grown in University of Washington, Seatle, WA, United States - 4-CB3-27 metaG | ecosystem: Host-associated > Plants > Roots >...
GGGTTAGGGAGAGGGTCCGGCAGCGCTACGCCACCGAACGGAATAGCGCCGGCAGCGGCGGCTCTTGCCCCAGCGCTAGCCGGATAGCCACCGCCGCCTGGTGCACGAGCATGCCCAGTCCGTCGGCGTAGCGCCTCGCGCGCCCGCGCACCGCACGCGCGAGCGGCGTCTCCGCGCCGTAGGCCATCTCCAGCACCGCGGCGCTCGGGTCGATCGCCTCCAGCCCCGCGCACGCCGCGGGCGCGTCCCACGCCGCGGCCGGGACGGCCGAAACCACGATCGCAGCGCCGGCCAGTGCGCCGGCGAGCCCGGCCTCATCCCATGTGACGACGGTGATGAGCGCGCGCTGCCGCGCCGGTAGCCGCGCCTTCATCGCGCGACCGACGGCGGGCCGCCGCGCGACGACGCGCACGCGCGCGCCAGCCGCGGTGAGCGCGGAGGCCGCGCCCGCTGCCGCACCGCCCGCGCCGACGACGACCGCGGTCGCGCCGGCCGCCTCCGCGCCGAGATCGCGCAGCGCCGCGAGCATGCCCGGGCCGTCGGTGTTTTCGGCGCGGATCTTCAGCGCCGCGCGCGCGCGTCCGCTCTTGCTCGCGCCGCGCTTCTTCGCCACGTCGAGGATCAGCGTGTTTGCCGCGCCCGACGCGCGCACCGCCGCCGAGCGCGTCGTCGCCATCGCCGCCGCAGCGTTCTTGTGCGGGATCGTGACGTTGACGTAGCGGTAGCCGTCGCGCGCCAGCGACCTCACCAGGCTGCGAAACCCGCGCGCGCTCACGCTGTGCGCCTCGTAGCTCCCCTCGATCTCCAGCGCGCGAAACGCCGCCTGATGAATGTCCGGTGACCTGCTGCGGCTGACGTCGGCGCCCAGCACCGCCGCGCGCACCAGCGGTTTCGCGGCAACTGCGGCCTTCATTTGGATTCGTCCCGCTTCGCGCCCGCCTCTGGATCCGATGTCGCGCTCGCGACCTCGGCGGCGAGCGCGCCGTCGCGCAGGCGCACCCTGATCGCATCCCCGGGCCGCACCTGATCGGCGCGCGTCACCAGGTGTCCGCGCGCGTCCTGTGTCAGGCTGAAGCCCCGGTCGAGCACCTTGAGCGGCGACAGCGCCTCCAGCTTGTGGGTGCAGGTTTCGATCGCGCGCCGCCGCCGATCGGCCGCGCGCTTGATCGTCGCCTCCAGGGCCTGCCGCAGTCCGACCAGCAGCGCGCGCTGCGCGTCGATGCGCCGCCGCGGGTGCGCGCGGTTGAGGCGCATCTCGGTCGCACGTAGGTCGGCCTGGCGGGCGCCCAGCTGCCGGCGCACGCGCGCGAGCGCCCGCTGCGACAGCTCGTCGATACGCTGGCGGCGCATGTCGATCAACCGCCGCGGATCGCCGAGCCGCGTGCGCGCGCGCTCGAGCGCCAGGTGCTGCGTGCGCAGCTCGCGTTCGGCGCCGCGCGCCGCCCGGCGGCACAGCAGCGTCAGCTCCGCGCGCAGGTCGGCCGCCACCGGCACGGCCAACTCCGCCGCCGCCGACGGTGTCGGCGCGCGGACGTCGGCCACGAAGTCGGCGATGGTGAAGTCGGTCTCATGGCCGACCGCCGAGATGATCGGCACGCGCGAGGCGACGATCGCGCGCGCGACCGTCTCCTCGTTGAAAGCCCATAGGTCCTCCAGCGAGCCGCCGCCGCGCGCGAGGATGATGACGTCGACGTCGGGCACCTCGGCGAGTCGGCGCAGCGCGCTCGCGATCGCGATCGAAGCGCCGTCGCCCTGGACCGGCGTCGGCGCGAGCAGGATCGGGATCGGGCAACGGCGGTGCGCCACGCGGATGATGTCGTGAAGGACCGCGCCGCTCGCCGACGACACCACGCCGAGGCGCCGCGGCAGGAACGGCAGGGGCCGCTTGCGAGCCGCATCGAACAGCCCCTCGGCCTGCAGCTTTTTCTTCAGCTGCTCGAACGCCAGCGCCAGCGCGCCCGCGCCGGTCGGCTCGAGCTCGGTGACGGTCATCTGGAACTTGCCGCGCCCCTCGTAGATCGTGAGGCGGCCGCGGCAGCGCACCGCCATCCCCTCGTCGGGCCGGAACTTGAGCCGCCCCGCTTCACGCGAGAACATCACGCAGTCGAGCGAGCCCTCGTCGTCTTTCAGCGAGAAGTAGAGGTGGCCGGGTCCCGACCTCTTGAGCCCGGAGATCTCGCCCTCGACCCGCACGTCCGCGAAGCGGCTCTCCAGCGTGAGGCGCGCCGCGCGGATCAGCTCCGACACCACGAAGATGCGCGGCGCCGGCGGCGGTGCGGGCAACGGCAGAGGTGGCGGCATGGCCGTCGCCACGGCCGGCGTAGCTCCGCTGGGCGCCAGCGCGGCTAAAGCCGCCGCCTTACCAGCAGGCGCCGCCGCCATGCGGTCGGACATCGGCGCCAGCTCCATCTCCTCGCCACCTTCCGCGCGCTCGTCTGTCGCGATGCTGTTGGCGGGTGGTATGACGGGCGGCGCCGGGATCGCGACGTCGATCTTCGCGCTCAGGCGGGCGAGCCGCTCCTCGAGTGAAAGCTGAACCGGCGTGGACTTGTCGGGCTCTTGTTCCTTTTTCCCCTGGGTGCGTGCCGCCATCAGCGCGCCCCGCGCGCCGCCGCCCGCTCGTAGTCGGCGGCGTTGGTACGCACTTGCTCCAGGTCGTGGTACGCGCGGTTCTTACGCGCCTCGGCGTCGGGTGTGAATCCGGCGAAGCCCCAGCCGCCGTTGTCGGCGTGAGCGAACCGCACGCGCCCGCCGTCAGGCAGCGCCACCTCGGCCATGTCGCCCGGGGGCTGAAGCTCGATCACCGGCTTCCCCGGCACGACCAGCTTCGCCAGCTGGGGTAGCACGGCCGCCGCCATCTCCGCCTTGAACATCTCGCGCGCGCTCGACGCGGTCGCGCCCTTCTCGAAGCGGTGCAGCTCGCGATCGCGCTCCGGCCCTTGCGGGTAATTGCTGATGACGATGTCGTACGCCTCGCGGTGCCACTTCTGCAACGTCATCCAGTCCCAGCGCGTCGTTTGATCGCACGCGTCGAACAGCGCGGCGCCGTCGCCCGCGGTCACCGCTTTCGAGAAGCGCGCGTAGGCCTCCTCCGGCGTCTTCGCCTTGGATGAGCAGCCGGCGGCCGCGGCCAGACCCGCCCACAGCACCACCCAGCTCAGGATCGCTCGGGAACCGTCGACGCCGCGCACCCTCCGCAGATAGCGGAAATGGCGCGCTTGAGCAAGCGTTTGCGGTAGCTGGCGAGCCTTTGTCGTGCGAGATTCACGGTCGATCAAAATGGGAACCCTGGGAGGGTTCCCAAACCCTCCCGCGACGGACTCCGCTCGGCAAGCCTCGCTCCGTCCACGCGGTCGGCGTGCTAGTCTCGGGGCCGCAATTGGCCGATTTCATGAGCGATCCCCTCACACCTCCCGCCGCGCAGCCCCAGCTTCCCGAAGACGAGTTTGCCGGGGTGCGTGCGCGCGCCGGCCGCCACCCAGCGCTGGCGCTGGGCGCGGCCGCGCTAGCGCTCTTCATCATCTTTCACGTGCGCGCCGACATCAGCTACGCGCTGTCGTCGGCCGATCCGATAGATCTCGGCGATGCGTCGGCGACCTTCGCCGCGGCGGGCGCGCCGGCCGAGCCCAGTCCACGCGGGCAGGGGGTTTCGGCCGAAACGCTGGCACAGGCGGCAAATCACTATGTGCGCGTGCGCGGGACGCCCGACCGCGAGAGCGCGCTCGAGCTCGACACCAAGGGCTCGTGGGTGTTCACGCAGTTCTTCCGCATCCTCGGCACGGGAAGCCACCTCTTCGTGCACCGGCGCGAGAACCCGTTGCCCGCGGTGCGCGCCGAGGAAGACCGCTTCGAGGGGCGCCTGATCCGCTTTGCGGATCTCTCGTTCGAACAGTCGATTCGCGAGTACACGGCGGCGCACGTGATCGCGACGCACTTTTTCGCGCCCGATGTCCTGCGCCGCGCGGTCGCCCAGGCGACGGCCACGCCCACGATCACGGTCAGCGATCTCGCGGGCGATCCGGTCGTGCTCGGGCCCAACGACCTGCTGGCCATCGACGTGAACGTGCCCCAGCAGATCCGCATCTCGTTTCCGCTCGATAAATATCGTCACGCCGTCGAGGCGCAGAGCGAGATCGAAAAGCGCGGCGGCAGCGTGCTCAAGATTCTCGAGGAGCCGGGGCCCATGAACCCGACAACCAAGCCGACCGAGGCAGCGGCGCGCCCGGATCACGTGGTGCTGCTGGTGCGCTTCCCGCCTGAAAAGCGCCAGGCCGCGCTCGGCGAGATCGGCGATATCGATCCCAAGATCCAGATCCGCGACGAGCGCCGTACGCTCAAGGTGCGGCTCAGCGATCTGCACGACGGCGGCGACGCTTTGCTGGTGCAGTCGGGAGAGCCCGGCGCCACGTCCGAGCGCTTGCCTGTCGTCGACATCCCCGCGATTCGCACGCTGGCCGCCGTACAGATTCCCGCCGACGCCTGGCTGCTGATCGAGATGGATCACCCGCGCGATCACGTGCAATCGGTGATTTTCGCAGGTGTGTTGCTTGCGTTCGCGGCCATCAACCTGATAGGTCTCGCGCGCGGATTGAGACGGTCATGAGCCTGCGCATCTACGACACGCGCGCGAAGCGTAAGATCGATTGGTCTCCTCCCAGCGGCGCCGAGGTTGGCGTCTACGCTTGCGGCATCACACCCTATGACCTCTGCCACGTCGGCCACGCGCGAATGCTGGTCGCGTTCGACGTGATCATCCGCCACCTGCGCGCGAGTGGGCTCGCGGTCCGCTTCGTTCGCAACGTCACCGACATCGACGACAAGATCATCCGTCGCGGCCACACCGAGGGCCGCTCGGCGGCCGCGGTCGCGCTGGAGTACAGCGCGGCGATGGAGGCCGACATGCGCGCGCTCGGCATCGCGCCCGCAGACGTCGAGCCGCGCGCCACCGAGCACATCGCCGAGGTGATCGATGTCGTGCAGCGCCTGGTCGACCGGGGCCTCGCGTATCCGGCTGAGGGCGATGTCTACTACGCGGTGGGAAGCTTCTCCGGTTACGGCCAGCTCTCCGGGCAGAGCACCGACGATCTCAAGGCCGGCGCGCGCATCGAGATCGGCGAGCACAAGCGCAGCCCGCTCGACTTCGCGCTCTGGAAAGGCGCCAAGCCCGGCGAGCCGCAGTGGCCGAGCCCGTGGGGTCCCGGGCGTCCCGGGTGGCACATCGAGTGCTCGGCAATGGCCTATCGCTATCTCGGCGAGACGTTCGAGCTGCACGGCGGTGGCTCGGACCTGATCTTTCCGCACCACGAGAACGAGATCGCGCAGTCGGAGGGCGCCTTCGGCGCCGGGCAGTTCGCGCGCCACTGGCTGCACTCGGGCATGGTGAACTTCGGCGGCGAGAAGATGTCGAAGTCGCTGGGCAACGTGGTCACGATCCGCGGCGTCGCCCAGACGCACGATCTCGAGTCGCTGCGCCTGCTCATGCTCAGCGTTCATTACCGCAGCCCGGTCGCGTTCGAGATCGCGCGCGACGCCGAAGGGCGCCAGACGTTCCCGGATCTCGACGAGGCCGAAGGGCGGCTCGAGTACTTCTACCGAACGCTCGAGCGACTCGCGGAGTCGCCGCTGGCGGCGCCCGGCGAGGCGGGCGCGGTGCTGTCGCCGGCCGATACGACGCTGGCCTCGTTCCGCACCGCGATGGACGACGACTTCAACACGGCGGCGGCGCTCGGGCACCTCTACGAGTCGTTCGTGCTCGCCAACAAGTTGCTCGACGACCCCAAGGCGGCGGTCAAGGACGTGCGCCGGCGGACTCTGGCGCGGCTGCGAGCGGATCTGCTGGCGTGCGGTGCGACGCTGGGGATCTTCCAGCGCACTCCGTCGGAGTTCCTGCTCGCGCGGCGCGAGCGCATCTGCGTGCGCCGCAAGATCGATCCGGGCGCGGTCGAGGCGCGCATCGCCGAGCGTGCCGCCGCCCGCACCGCCAAGGACTTCGCGCGCGCCGACGAGATCCGCAAGGCTCTGCAGGAGACCGGCATCGAGCTGATGGACAGCTCGACCGGCACGACCTGGCGCGTGACCTGATTCCGATCCCCTCCTCCGTCCGCGGGGGAGGGTTAGGGAGAGGGCAAGCCTTGCGAGACCCGGCATCCGCTAACGTCGCGTCTCGCAAGGTCTGCCCTCTCCCTAACCCTCTCCCGCAGACGGGAGAGGGGACCGGAGATCTAGATCGGCGCTAAGCTTCCGGCATGTGTGGGCGCGCCACTCTCACCAACGACGACTTCGAGGGCATCGCCGCCGAGCTCGACGCCGAGTACGCGGCCGAGGACGCTGCTCTCTATCGCCCGCGCTACAACATCGCGCCGTCCGACCTGCACTGGATCGTCGAGTCCGGCGCCGACCGTCGCGTGCTGCGGCCCGCGTTTTGGGGCTACCGCGCGTCAGGCGGGCGGCCGTTGATCAACGTGCGCGGCGAGCAGGTCGGGTCGGGCCGCGGGTTTCGCGACGCCTTCCAGGGGCGCCGATGCCTGGTGGTCACGGACGGCTTCTTCGAATGGGACGCCTCGAAGGCGCCGTTCTGGTTCCATCGCGCCGACAAGAAGCTGGTGTTGCTCGCCGGGCTCTTCCAGCCACCCGCCAGCGAAGCCGGCGCCCCGCCCGGACCGCCGCAGCCGCCGCGGCCGCGCTTCACCATCCTGACCACGCAGCCCAACCGTGTGGTTGCCCCGGTCCACGACCGCATGCCGGTCATCGTGCCGCCCGCCGCGATCGACGAATGGCTCACCGCCGCGCCCGCCGCCGCCGCGTCGCTCATCCGGTCCGCCCCCGATGACACACTCATCGCGACGCCGGTTTCGAAGCGCGTGGGGTCGGTCAAGAACGATGACCCGGCTGTGCTGGCGCCGCCCGACTCCGAGCCGCCCAAGCCGACTCAGCGCAGCCTGTTCTGACCGGGCCCGGAGCCTCAGTCCTGCTGGCTGTCCGAGGTCGAGCGCGCCGGTGTCGCGCCGGCCGCCGCTGCGGGTGCGCCAGGCGCCGCCGCCTCGCCAGCCGCGCCGTCGCGGCCGTTGTTGACCCGCTCGCGCAGCTCCTTGCCCACCTTGAAGAAGGCGAGCCGCTTCGGCTTCACGTGTACCGCTTCGCCCGTACGCGGATTGCGCCCTTCGTACTCGCGATAGGTGCGGATCGAGAAACTACCGAAACCACGAATCTCGATGCCTTCGTCGCGGCGGAGCGCGTCGACCATCGCATCGAAGATGTGGCCGACCAGCAGCTCGGCCCGCCCTCGCGGAAGCTTGAGCCTGTCCGCGACGATGTCGATGAGGTCGGCCTTGGTCATGGAACGGACACCAGACAGTGTAGTGAGGGTCGCCCAAGAAATCAACAGTTCCAGCAAGTTACGGCGCGGGGATTTCTAGGCGCATTTCGGGGGGCATTTGCGGCCTCCCCGCAGCCCCGATTTCGGGGGGTCGGGCGGGTAGCGGCTCGTCGGCATCGGTGCGGTGCCGATAGCTCCGAAAGAATGAATATTCCTCACAGTTATGGCGCGCGTAGAAGTCGATTACGTCGCGCCAGCCGAGCTCTCCGAGGTCGGCGCCGTCGCGAATATCACGCCAGGAAAAGTTCTGTGGACACAGGCCCCCGGCCAGCGGAACGTGCCCCGCCGCCGTCCGGCGCCCATAGAGAATCAGCCCCGGCGGCATGCGCGAGACGTAGTAGGCGCCAAGGCGCGGTATCTCCATGACCTCGACGCGGCGCACGCTGATCCGCTCGTCCGACCGGTACAGGCACTCGGTGCGGCGGATCGTCTGGTGCGGCGCGAGCACGATCGCGTTGTGGGGGGCGTCACCCTTGGTCTCGCAGCGCGGCTCGTCGGGGACGCGCGTCTGAATCCTGTATGCCAGGTAGCTGTCGCCCCGGTTCTGGATCGTCAGCACCAGGTGGTCGGCCCGGTAGAGCTGGCCCGCCATGGATCCCGCTTCCTTGCGAACCACCAGCTGCAGATGCAGGTGCGGGGTCTCCATCGTGCCGCCGACCTTGAGCCCGCGATCGCCCGACCACTCGTCGAAATAGGTGAAGGGCCTGGCCATCTCTTCGTACGGCGTCGGCGGGATGCCGTAGCTGTGCGCGTCCTGTTCCAGCGCCGCGCGGTAGATCGTCGCCGAGTACTTGATCGCCGCCGCTGTCGTCGCCGGCTCCGGGATCTTGGGGCGCGGTGGCGCGGGCGGTGGCCCGCCCGCGTACATGACGCCGAGACCGATCGCGATGACGAACAGCCCCGTCAGGGCTACCACCACGGCGAGGGTCCGGGATTCCACCCGCTAGCCGAGGACGGTGGCGCCGCCGAAGTACGGTTGCAGTGCCGTCGGGACGTCGAGCTTCCCGTCGGCGCGCTGATAAGTCTCGATGATCCCGATCAACGTACGCGGCAGCGCCAGGCCCGAGCCATTGAGCGTGTGCACGAAGCGCGACTTCTCCTTGCCGTCCTTGTCCTTGAAGCGGATGCGCGCGCGCCGCGCCTGAAAATCCCCGAAGTTCGAGCAGCTGCTGACCTCGAGCCACTCGTTGCAACCCGGCGCCCACAGCTCGAGATCGAACTTTGCCATCGCCGAGAACGACAGGTCGCCGGTGCACATCTGCACGACGCGGTAGGGGAGCTCGAGGCCTTTCAAGATGTCCTCGGCGTCGGAGAGCAGCGCCGTGAGCTCGTCCATCGACGTCTCGGGGCGCACGAATTTCACGAGCTCGACTTTGTCGAACTGGTGGCCGCGCTTGATGCCGCGCGTGTCGCGGCCGGCCGCCATCTGCTCGCGCCGGAAGCAGGCGGTGAAGGCAACGTGGCGGATGGGCAGATCGGCGCCGTCGAGAATTTCTTCGCGGTAAAGATTGGTGACCGGCACCTCGGCGGTCGGGATGAACCAGAAGTCCTCCTCCGCGTCGCGATACAGGTTCTCGCCGAACTTGGGCAAGTTGCCGGTGCCGACCAGGCACTCGCGACGCACCATGTATGGCGGGTAGATCTCGACGTAGCCGTGCTTTTGCGTGTGCACGTCGAGCATATAAGTGATGAGCGCGCGCTGCAGGCGCGCGCCCCAGCTCTTGAGCACGTAGAAGCGCGAGCCAGAGATCTTCACGCCGCGCTCGAAGTCGATGATGCCCAGCTTGGTGCCGAGGTCCCAGTGCGGCTGCGGCGTGAACGCGTAGGTCCGCTTGTGGCCCTCCTCGCGCACGACCCGGTTCTCGCTGTCGTCCTTGCCGACCGGCACCGAGGGGTGGGGGAGGTTGGGCAGCTCCAGCATCTGCTCGTCGAGCGCCGCCTCGGCCGCCGTCAGCTCGCCCGCCAGCTTCTCGATCTTCTCCTTGAACGCCAGGCTGGCTGCCTTGGCCTGCTCGCGCGCCTCGCCGGGCGCGGCGCGGCCGATCTCCTTGGACAGGCGGTTCTGCTCGGCCTGCAGCGTCTGCGATTCGTTCTTGAGGTCGCGCACGCGCGCGTCGCGCGCCATGACCGCTTCCAGGTCGACCTGGGTGCCGAGGCGCTCGTAGCCGACGCGCACCTCGTCGGGCTTCTCTCTCAGGAGTCGTATATCGATCACGGCGGGGGAGTTTACAGGTACGGCCGCGCGCCGTCACTCGCGGCGGCGCCGTCACATTTTCGGTGCGGCGGACTGGCGCGGAGGCCATTCGTGCCTTAGCTTCCCGCGCATGGCTCAACCGCAAAAGGCCGATACCAAGAAGCCCTTCGTCTCCGACATTCAGGAGATCCGCCGCCGCGCGCGGGAACACATTCTCAACGGCGCGGTGACCGAAGCTTATCGCGGCGACCGCGAGACGGTGATCCGTGTGCTGAATGATGCACTGGCGACCGAGATCGTGTGCGTGCTGCGCTACCGCCGCCACTACTTCATGGCCAGCGGCATCCACGCCCAGGCCGTCGCGCAAGAGTTCCTGGAGCACTCCAATGAGGAGCAGGGGCACGCCGATCAGATCGCCGAGCGCATCACCCAGCTCGGGGGCGCGCCCGACCTGAACCCCGCCGGCTTGCTCACGCGCAGCCACGCCGAGTACCAGGAGGGCGGCTCGCTCATCGAGATGATCCAGGAGGATCTGATCGCCGAGCGCATCGCTATCGACTCCTACAACGAGATCATCCGCTACATCGGCGACACCGACCCGACGTCGCGCCGGCTCATGGAGTCGATCCTCGGCGTCGAAGAGGAGCACGCCGAGGACATGAGGACCCTGCTCGAGGCGCTCGGGCCCGACAACAAGCCGAAGTAGGCGACGCGCCCCCCCGGTTGGGGTGACAGCTGGTGCGCGCGGTTCCGGTGCCGGCGATGGCGTTGCGGCAAGAGGTCGCGCCGCACGTGCTGGTCGGCCGCGTAACGTCGACTTTCTGAAGTGCAACTTCGGCCCGACCGCGCTCCGTGTCACCGAGGTGGCGCGTGTGGCTGCGTCGGTCGGAGCACTCCTTACGTACCTAGTCGTCGGAGCAGCGGTCGGATCAATCACTGCCGTGGGCGCGCTCACGCCAGCGCGGGTCGGCCGACCCGAGGAGATGCTCGCTCGCTCACCGTCGGTGCTGCCCGCTGCGCCCGCGTGAGCCGTCGACGACGACTGCGACAACTGCTGTTGCTCGAAGCGACCGTCGAGGCGCGTCACCAATTGGAGCCGGCAGCCAATCCGGTGATCGCTCGAACGCTCGCGTGGAATAAAGTGTGTCGACGATTGCCCTGACGCGAGAAGCGCAGGCGCGAACGATCAGTAAAGGAAACCGAAAGAATGCCGCAGTCTCATTGTCCCGAATCGCGCCCGGTGCTGGGGCGGCCGCTGTCGGCCGCCTTTTTCATGTTCGTCGGCAGTATCGCGATCGCCGCGACCGTCGGATGCTCCACCTCGGGCGGCGAGGGGCAAGGCGGTCAAGGCGGTGCGAACACGGGCGTGGGGGGACAGACGGGGGCTGCGGGCGCGTCGGGCGGTGGTGTCGGCGGCGTGGCTGGCGCGGGTGCCGGCGTCGGAGGCACCGCGGGCGGCGGCATGAGCATGGGCGGAGCTCGCGCAGGCGCGGGCGGCAGCGGCGTGGGCGGCGCGACGGGAGACGCGGGCGTGGGCACCGATTGCATGACGCCGCCTCCCGCCAGCGAGCTCATCGGCTGGGCCGCGATGCACGCCATGAATCCCAACGGAACCACCGGCGGCGGCTCGGCGGCGCCGACCATGGTGACGACGACCGCGGTGTTCAATACCAACGCCGCCGGCACCGCCGCGCGCGTCCTCTACGTCACCGGCTCTCTCTCCGGCAACTTCACCGTCGGATCGAACAAGACCATCGTCGGGTTGTGCGGCGCTTCGCTGCACGGCCACGTCGAGATGAACGGCTCGACCAACGTCATCTTTCGTAACCTCACCGTCGTGGGTTACGGCGTCGGCAACTGCGCGCTCGATCCCAGCTTCGACCCGACCGTTGGCTGCTCGAGCGGCTTCGACGCCATCACCGTCATTGGCAACGCGCAGCGCATCTGGATCGATCACTGTGACATCTCCGATGGTACCGACGGCAACCTCGACATCACGCTCGGCTCCGACATGGTCACCGTCTCGTGGACCAAGTTCCACTACACCGCGCGCACCGACAACGGCGGCAACGACTCCTCCGGCCCATCGGGCCACCGCTTCAGCGATCTGGTCGGCGGTGCCGACAACTCACCCGGCGACGTCGGCAAGCTCAACGTCACCTGGCACCACGACTGGTGGGCCGACCGTGTCAGTGAGCGCCAGCCGCGCGTGCGTTACGGCAAGAACCACATCTTCAACAACCTCTTCACCGGCACTGGCGACGACTACTGCGTGCGCGCCGGCATGAACGCGCAGATCCTGGTCGAGAACAACGCGTTCATCAACGTCTCCAACCCGCAGCAATTCAATAGTCCCACCGATCAGACGACATCGAACATAACCGCGAACAACAACCTGTACACCGGCGGTAGCGGTTCGAAGTCGACCGGCGGCGGAGGGCCAGCGTTCACCATGCCGCCATACGCGTACACGGCCGACGATCCCGCGACGGTGCAAGCGGCGGTCATGGCGGGCGCGGGTCCGCAGTAGCGCGTCACGACGGCGCGGCGGCGGGTCGCGATCGCAGCGCACGCGCCGCCAGCGCGGCGGCCGCGCACACGGCGCCCCCGATGGCGATGGGCGCGCGGCCGCCGGCCAGGTCGGCGAGACGGCCGACGAGGGGGCCGCCGACGAGCGCGGTGCCGCCGATGAGCGCGGTCTGCAGGGCGAGCACACGGCCCACCATGTCGCGCCGCGTGTCGACCTGCGCGAGCGAGGTGGTGGCCGTCATGTACACGATGCTCGCGCCGCCGACCAGGAGCACCGCGGGCGCCGCCGCATAGACGTTGGGCATCGCCGAGAGCACCAGCATCGCGACGCCGAGCGCGAAGGTCGCGCCGAGCACGTGCCGGAGCTGCACGAGCTTGCGGTGCGCGACCAGCAGCGCGCCCACCACCGCGCCCGAGCTCGTGATCGCGTAGAGCGCGGTGTATGCGACCTCCGTGGCGTGCAGCGAGCGGGTCACGAAGAGCGCCAGCGCGACGCGCAAGTTGAAGGAGAAGGTTCCGACGATCGCGAACATCGCGAAGCTGATCCAGAGGTCGCGCACGGAGAGCACGTATCGGAGTCCATCGCGCATGGCGCGCCCGGTGCGCGCCGCCGGCGGAGCCTTGAACAGCTCGCCGGCGCGCATCATCAGGAGGCCCGCGATCACCGCGAGGTAAGACGCCGCGTCGATCGCAAAACACCAACCGTAGCCCAGCGTGGTGGCGATCAGCCCGGCGAGCGCCGGCCCGAAGATCTGCGAGACGCTGACAATCGTACCGTAGAGCACCACGGCGTTCGCCAGATCCTCCTGGGGCACCATCTCGGGCACGAACGAGCGGCGGAGTGGGTTGTCGAACGCGAGCAGAACGCCGCCGAACAACGCGAGCCCATAGAGCGCGGAGAGCGACGGGTGGGGATGAAACGCGAGGATCGCGAGCCCGACCGACTGCAACATCTCCACGCTCTGCGTGAGCAGCAAGAGCTTCCGCTTGTCGCCGCGGTCGGCGACGACGCCTGCCAGGGGGGACAGCAGGAGCATCGGTCCGAATTGACAGGCCGAGAGCGCGCCGACGGCGAAACCGCTGCGCGTGAGCCGGAGGACAAACAGGATGAGCGCGACGTTGGTGAGGAAGTTGCCGGTGTTCGAGATCGTCTGCCCGACGAAGAACAGCCGGAAGTTCCGGGTCCGGAGCGACTGGAAGGTGCGCGACAGCATGCTATTCCCGAGCGGACTGACGCGGGCGATCAGCGTCGGCGAGACGCTCGAGCAGCCCGATGGCGCGCTCGAGCACGGCCCGCTCTCCGGCGGGGACGTTCTGCTCGATCGCGTGCGTGAGCCAGGCGTTGCGCGCCGCGATCGCCGATTCGAACAGCCGGCTGCCGGCCGCGGTGACGTGGACCAGGCTCTTCCGCCCGTCAGTCGGATCGGGCGCGGTACGCACCAGGCCCGCTTGCTTGAGCGCCGCCAGGTTCTGCGCGATCGCCTGATGGCTCACGTGCTCGGATGAGGCGAGCACGGCCGCAGTGGTGGCCCCGTGGTCGCGCAGGTGCTTGATGATCGCGAGCTGTGTGAGCGGCAGCTCCATGCCCGAAGCCAAGGCCGCCTCGCGAAGCCGCGCGTGCAGACGCTTGATCGCGACGGCCAGCCGGACCGCCAGCGCATCGGCGGCTCCAGCCTTTGACTTCACGGCCATGCTCGGAATCTAGCGAGCGCGGCCTAAGTACACAAGTCACTTGCGCAAGTGACTTGTACATTTTACCCTTCGCGCATGCCTAGCCCCAGCCAGAACAGCGCGCTGCTCGTCATGGACGTGCAGGTCGGCGTCGTCGACCGAGTATCCGACAAGGACGCCTACCTCGCCCGCCTTCGCGCCACCGTCGAGGCGGCGCGCCGAAAGTCCGTGCCCGTGCGCTTCGTGGTCGTCGGCTTCCGGCCCGGAATGCCCGAAGTGAGCGCGCGCAATCAGGTGTTCGCGGCGTACAAGAAGCAACCTCCAGCGATGCTGATCGATCCGCGCCCGGCCCTGACTCCCGAGGACGGCGACCTCGTCATCACCAAGCGGCGCGTGAGCGCCTTCACCGGCAGCGACCTCGAGGTCGTGCTCCGCAGCGGCGATGTCCAGCACCTGGTGCTGTGCGGGATCGCGACCAGCGGCGTCGTCCTCTCGACCCTGCGCGAAGCCTTCGACAAGGACTACCGCCTCACCGTGCTCTCCGACCTCTGCTTCGACTCGGATCCCGAGATCCACCGTGTGTTGCTCGAGAAGGTCTTCGTGCGCCAGGGAGAGGTCGTCACCAGCGAGCAGTGGCTACAAAGCCTCGGGTAGCACTGTCACGCTGCTTCTTCCGCATTCGGCCGCATCGCCGCCGAAGGCCCGTTGTTCTCCGCCTTTCGTGCCTCGACCAGCGTGAGTCGTACCTCCTCAGCGATCTCGGGGTGCTCGGCGACGAAGGCGCAGGCTTTCTCGCGGCCCTGGGCGATGCGCTCGCCCTTCCACGAATAGAACGCGCCCGATTTGTCGATGAGTCCGGCGGCGGAGGCGAGGTCGACGATCTCGCCGGGCCAGTTGACGCCGGAGCCGTAGAGGATGTCGAACTCGGCCTCGCGGAACGGGGGCGCGACTTTGTTTTTGACGACCTTGACCCGCGCGCGCGTACCGATGATCTGGTCGCCGTTCTTGACCGTTCCGATCTTGCGGATGTCGAGGCGTACGGACGCGTAGAATTTCAGCGCGTTGCCGCCCGTGGTGGTCTCGGGGTTGCCGTAGACCACGCCGATCTTCTGCCGGAGCTGGTTGATGAACGTGACCGCGGTGTTATTGCGCGCGGTCGCGGCGGTCAGCTTGCGCAGCGCCTGGCTCATCAAACGGGCCTGCAAGCCCATGTGCGCGTCGCCCATCTCGCCCTCGATCTCGGCCTTGGGCACCAGCGCGGCGACCGAGTCGACGACAATCAGATCGATCGCGCCGGTGGCGACCAGCTTGTCGGCGATCTCCAGCGCCTGCTCGCCGTAGTCGGGCTGCGACACCAGTAGATCCTCGATCTTCACGCCCAGCTTGCGTGCATAGGTGACGTCCAGCGCATGCTCGGCGTCGATGAAAGCGCATACGCCGCCCGTCCGCTGCGCCTGAGCGATCGCCTGCAGGGTCAGCGTGGTCTTTCCCGACGACTCGGGGCCGTAGATCTCGATCACGCGGCCGCGCGGCAAGCCGCCCACACCCAGCGCGAGATCCAGACCGACCGAGCCGGTGGGAATCACACCGATCTCGGCGATCTCGCCGCCCGAGAGCGGCATGATCGCTCCCTTGCCGAATTGCTTCTCGATCGCGGAGATCGCGCTCGAAACCGCCTTCATCTTCTCCTTGAGGGTCTCTTTGATTGACGACATTGACATGAGGACGCTCCTTTATTGAGGTTTCGGGTGTCGGTGGCGGCGGTTGTGCGAATTCGACGAGATCATCGCGTTCACGGATCAATTGGCCGATCGAGCAATCGGTATTGCAGCGCCTCGGCCAGGTGCGCAGTGCGAATGCGGTCGGCGCCGTCGAGGTCGGCGATGGTGCGCGCCACGCGCCGCACGCGGCTGACCGCGCGCGCCGACAGGCCGAGCCGCTCTACCGCGCGTTCGAGCAGCCGGTGGCCGTCGGCATCGATCGCCGCGACGTCGTCCAGCTCGGCCCCCGTGAGCCTCGCGTTCGACCGCGGTCCGCGTTTTCGCTGCCGCTCACGCGCCTGCTCGACACGTGCGCGGACCGGCGCGGTCGGCTCTCCCGGTGCCGCCGCTGCGAGCTCGCCGTACGGGACCGCGGGCACGTCGATATGCATGTCGATGCGGTCGAGCAGCGGTCCCGACAGGCGTGATCGATAGCGCGCGATCCCGCTCAATGAGCAGGTGCAGGTACGCAATGTGCTGCCGAGGTGGCCGCACGGGCAGGGGTTCAGCGCCGCGACCAGCATGAAGTCCGACGGATAGGTGACGTTGCGCCGCGCGCGCACCAGCGACACCGTGCGCTCCTCGAGCGGCTGCCTCAGCGCCTCGAGCACCGGGCGCGAGAACTCGAGCAGCTCGTCGAGAAACAACACGCCGTGGTGCGCGAGCGTGATCTCCCCCGGCCGCACCGATGGTCCACCACCGACCATGCCGGCGCTCGTCACCGTGTGGTGCGGCGCGCGGAAGGGGCGTTCGGCGATCAACGCCCGTCCACCCAGCAGGCCGGCGACCGAATAGACCATGGTCGTCTCGAGCGCTTCGTCGAACGACAGCGTCGGCAAGATTCCGGGCAGCCGCCGCGCGAGCATGGTTTTTCCGGAACCGGGCGGGCCAACGAAGAGGAGGTTGTGGCCACCCGCTGCCGCGAGCTCCAGGGCACGTCGTGCGACCTCTTGCCCGCGCACGTCGGAAAGATCCGGCGGCGCGACGAACGTCGTGTTATCGATCGGCTCGAGCGCCGTCTCGCCGTACGCCGGCGGTTCGCCGCGCAGGTGACCGACGACGTCGCTGAGCGCCGACACCGGTTCGACCGCGCAGTCACCACCGACGACGGTCGCCTCTCGCAGGTTGGCGCGCGGCACGAACAGGCGGCGCATTCCCTGCGCGCGCGCCCACGCGGCGATCGGCAGCACGCCGCGCACCGGGCGCACCGTACCGTCGAGCGCGAGCTCGCCGACGAACAGAGTCGATTCCAGCGACGACGCATCGACGATGCCCGCGGCGCACAGCACGCCGACCGCGATCGGCACGTCGAAGGCGGCGCCGTCCTTGCGCAGGTCCGCGGGCGCGAGGTTCACGATGATCCGGCGCGCCGGTAGCTTGAATCCGCTGTTCTCGAGCGCGCCGCGGATACGCACGCGCCCTTCCTTCACGCCGGCGTCGGGGAGCCCGACGATGTTGTAACCGGGCAAACCGGCCGCGACGTCAACCTCGACGTGGATCGGCGCCGCCTGGATCCCGACGACAGCGGCAGACGTGACGCGAGCGAGCATGCGTCGATGGCTCTAAGCGAGACTGATGCCAGCGCGAAGGCGCGGATCGGCGCGGTCCTGCGTCGCGGGGTGGCCGGCGGATGGCCGCGTCGTCCCGGATCCGGCCAGTGACCGCGTCGCGTGTTCTCAGGACTGGGCTTTGCTTCTAGACTGCTCGCCGACAAAGGTTGGAGGAGCGTCCATGTCGCCTCAGATGGAAGCCCCGATCGGTTCGTTCGCGTCGATCGATCGGTGCGGGGCTCGGCCAATCTTCTCCGCTTTTTTGGCGCGCGCCGTTCCGTGAATCGCGGCGTCAGCGCACGCAGCGGGTGTACGCCGTCGGGAAGGTATTCCAGGTTGCCGAGGCGGCGTTCCAGCCGGTGAAGCCGTCGCAGTAGTTGATGCCCCAGGCGACGCCGCCAACCTTCGACGCCTCTAGCGCCCAGTACCAGGTCGCCGAACCGCAGAACAGCGTGTTGGGGAACGCCGTGCGGTTCACCGCGGGGCCGACCAGCGCTTCGTTGACCGTGGACGCGAGCTCGTTGAGCGTTGGCACGCGCCACCCGGTGTGGCCGTTCAAGCTCAGGCCCGCGCAGTAGGCGGGCGCAGCGGTCCAGTCCATCAGCGCCGGCGAGTACGCCTGCTGCCAGGTGAGGCCGGTGTAGTTGTCGGTGACCTCGCCGCTCGCAATCGTGTAGTGGTTGGCCGGCTCTTTCGCGAAGGCATCGGCGGCTTCGCCCGCGCCATTGCCGCGCACGCAGCGCGCAACGTTGTTGGTGCCGCTCATCGCGACGGCGTTACTGGTGAAACCGTTGGTGCCGTAGCCGAACTGGAATCCCGAGGTGTTCTGCCCCGTGATCGTCTCGTACCACCACGACGACGTGCCGTAGTAGCCGGCAGTCACGGTGAAAATTGAGGCGAAGCCCTTGGCGCCGTTGTTGACGTCCGTGATCGACGCCATCTCCACGCGCGTCGGCATGCGCCAGTCATTGAAGCCGGCATAGTTGCTGGTGCCGAGCGCGGTGCAGCGGTCGGCGCTCGCCTGCCAGGAGCCCTGCGTGGCGGGGTTCGCCTTTTCCCAGACCAGACAGGTGACGTTGTCCTTGACCGCGCCGTTGCCGAGATCGGTGTAGCTCTGGTGGTTGGGCACGCCCGCGCCGTCGGCGACCGGATTCGGCATGCGCCAGCACGGCCACTTGTGCGAGCCACAGGTCGACTCGACGCAGGGGCCGCCGGGGGCGCCACCCGCTCCGCCACCGGTCGCACCGCCTGCGCCGGTCACGCCCCCGGTGCCGCGCGCGCCGCCGGTGCCTGCCGTCGTGCCGCCGCCGCCGATCGTCGTGCCACCGCTGCCGGTTGGGCCGCTGGCGCCGCCTGCGCCGCCCGCCGACGAGCCAGTCGCGCCGCCGCTGCTCGACGTCGTGTCGCCGCCCGCGCCGGTCGCGCCACCTGAGCCGGTGACAGTCGTCCCGCCCGCGCCGTTGCCGGCGGGGGTCATCACATTGCCGGCGCACCCGGACCAGAGCAGGGCGATCGTCCCACACACCACGCGTGTCATCGAGATCGGCTTCATGCGACGAGGTTCCTGTTTCCTGGCGATCAGTGGGTATTGTCGCCGGAGCGACTGAACCAAATCACCGGATGCGACTCCCCACCGTGATTAGGCTCTAAGAGAAGGGTTGGAGCCTGAAAAGTTGGTGCAATCGCCTGGTCGCCCTCATCAAACGCGGATTCTCGAAATGGGGCTGACCCCGGATGCGCGCGGTCGCCGTCAGGCCCCGCGCAATCAGCCGGTGCTACAACGCCAGCGGATGACCGGACGCGCCCTTCTAACCTCTCCGGCGACGGCGCTGGCGCTGGTGTGGGCGATCGCCGGGTGCGCGGCGCCGCGCGCGGCCGATCCGTCCCTGCACCCGCCGCCGGTTCCGTCGGTGAAAGCGTTCCCCACCGCCGACGGTTGGGCGGCGACGACGCCGGGCGGGCGCGGCGGCGTGATCTTGCGCGTGACCACGCTCGCGCCCAATGGTCCGGGCTCGCTGGGCGAGGCGCTGCAGGTCGACGCGCCCCGCATCGTCGTGTTCGAGGTCGGCGGCGTGATCGATCTCGGCCGCTCGGTGCTGGACGTCGAGGCGCCTTACCTCACCGTCGCTGGCCAGACCGCGCCATCACCCGGTATCACGCTGATTCGCGGCGGCATCCGCATCGCCACCCACGACGTGGTGATCCAGCACCTGCGTGTGCGTCCCGGCGAGGCCGGCGCCGCCAAGCGCAGCGGCTGGGAGACCGACGGCATCGGAACGGTGACCGGCGCGCACGACGTGATCATCGATCACTGCTCCACGACCTGGGCCACCGACGAGAACCTGAGCGCATCGGGCGAACGCTTCGCCGGCACCAACCCGGATCAATGGCGCGAATCGACGTCCCATCGGATCACCATCAGCGACTGCCTGATTGCCGAGGGCCTGTCGCACGCGACCCATCGCAAGGGCGAGCATTCAAAGGGCACGCTGATCCACGACAACGTCACCGACGTGGCGGTGATCCGTAATCTCTACGCCAGCAACGTCGAGCGCAGCCCGATGTTCAAGGGCGGCGCGCGCGGCATCGTGGTCAACAACTACATCGCCAATCCTGGCCACACCGCGATCCGCTACGTGCTGGTCGATCACGAGTGGGGTGCACTGCCGCGTCAGGTAGGGCAGATGGCGATCGTCGGCAACGTCCTGCACTACGGCGCGGACACGCGGCCCGGGTTGCCGCTGCTCACCGTCGACGGCGGCGGGTCGTGCGAGGTCTTCCTCGACGACAACGTCGCGCTGGACACGCACGGCGCTACGATCCCGCCGGTGCTCGGCAAGCTCGCCGACGTCATTCCGGTGGTGCGGCGCCCGCTTTGGCCGGCCGGCTTCGTTCCCATGCGCGCCGCCGACGTCGAGGCGCACATGATGCGCGAGGTTGGCGCGCGCCCGTGGGACCGCGATCCGATCGACGTGCGCATCATCGCGCAGGCGCTGGGCGGCAAGGGGCGGGTCATCGACAGCGAGGAACAGGCCGGCGGCTACCCGGCTTCGGTCGAGACACGGCAGGCGTTCGAGCCGGCGCGCTGGGATCTGGCGACGATGATGCCGGTGCAGCCCGCCGCGCCGGCGCGCCTGACGCAGATGGACGCGCGCACGCCCTGAGCGCGCGTGGGCTGCTGCCTTCGCCGTCAGGAACACTTGCCGCTCGCGAGCACACTCGATCCGGTGATGCAGGTGCAGTGGCCGCCGGCCAAACAATGGCCGTGAAACGAATTGAGCGCGATGTTGTCGTTGCAGGTCTGATCCTCTCCGACAGTGCAGATGTTCGCGGGACCCACGCAACCGACCGACTTTTGGAAGCAGCCGCCATTCGGGCAGACGCAGGTGTCGATGGTGTCGCTCGAGGTGGGTGCGCAAGAACAGGCGCCGACCGCGCAGGTATCCGGGAAGTCGCCGCTGCCGGCGCAACAGAGGCTGGCCGACGGGACGCCCCCGGTTTGCAAGCAGACTTGCGCGTTGTGGAGGTAGTCGCCTTGGTTGACGCCGAGTAGCACATCCGCGTCGTGCGCGAGCGCGGTCTGCTCCGGCGTTGGATTGACCAGGCATTGCATGTCACCACTGCTGACGCCGAGCGAGACGATCTTGGTTTGCGTGCCGAGAGAGCCCGACTTCCCGCACGACTCGCCGAAGATCGGGCCCGGATCGCCGACGGTGCTGAGGTCGCCCACCGCGTGCAGATCGTAGAGGAACAGCGTCGCTTCCGGGGAAGCCACCGGGAAGGAGCGCAGGTCCCTGGGAGTGCCGGTCAAGTCGACGACCGAGCGCTCGACGTTGCCGAGGTTGTCCACCGCGACGCGGAACTCTGGAGAGTTCGTGGAGCTGGTGAGCGTGATCTGCGCCTCGACGAAGGCGCCCACGAATCCATCGGTCGGACAGGCGACGCCGGTGCAATATCCGACGGTACCGTCCGGGAGACAAAGGCAGCTCATCGGGCAGGCGGCCGTCCCGCGCGGAATGATGTCGCCCGCGTGATAGGTGACGCCCCTGTCGACGCAGGTGATGCGCGGGCCGTCGGTGTTCTGATCCGGCGTGCTATCGGCCGGCAGGTCCGCCGGCGCGTCGGCGGCGTCGTTCGATGTGATGACGATGGCGTCGCCGCCGTCGGGCATGCCGGCCGCGCCCAGCGACATCGTGCTCGTGCAGCCCGCGCCCGCCAGCGCCAACATGAGAGCGACGAGCACGCCACGGTTTTCTCCGACAACCACCCACTGAGCTCGCAAGCGATGTGTGTTCATGAATAGCCTAGTGACGGGCGCCCGAAGAACGTTTCAGGGACACGCCGCGATTCCATGTCGCGCGCGCTGCGCGAGCGGATCCGCCGTGCTGGTCGCGAGCACCGCTAGCAGGTCGGCCTTGCCGTCGGTGCAACGACCGAGCTTGATCCGCAGCTCGCCGCGCACGGTGCGGAGCTCGCGCGCGCGCGGCAGGCCGGCGAGTGACAGCGGATCGAGCAACGCCAGCGCGTCGGCGTCGCGGCCGCTCGCGAGCAGGATCTCGGTGCGCAGCAACCGCGCTTCGAGGAGGATCTGTCCCGAGGGAAAGCGCCGCTCGTGCGCGTCGAGTGCCGTCAGCGCCGCCGCGGCGTCGTGGTCGTGGTGCCAGAGCTCGAGCGCCGACGCGAACGATCGGCTCTCGGCGACGATCGGGCTCGGAATGGTTCTGGATGGCGGGGCGGCCGTCGTCGGGCGCTCAGCGGTCACGGCGACCGCCGGCGTGGGCGCGGGCGCGGGCGTTGTGGCGGGCCTCGTCGGCTGGCCTGACGCCGGCGGTGCCGGAGCGAAGGCAGTTTGCGCGCGAATGGGCCCAGACGCGGGCTCGGGCTTGGGCTCGCCAGAAGATGCGGGCACCGCCATCTGCGCTTCCGCGGTTTCACCGCGCGGCGGGGCGTGATGTTTCGGTACCAGCGCGACGCGTGTTTCGTGAGCGCGGTTGGTCTCTGCGGCGCCGACAGGTCGATCGATCGCGCGCGCGAGGGGCTCGGGCGGAGCCGGCGCGACGTTGATGGGCGCCGGCAGCGTCGCCGGGGATGGCGCCGGCGCGGATTGCGGCGTGGCGGCTGCGGGCGCCGCGCCGGGCGCTTCCAGGCGCGGCGCGTGAGCTCCGGTGTGCGGCGCGGGTACGCGGGACGGTTCGTGGCGCGTGCCCAGCCAGCGGCCGACGCCGGGAAGCCAGGTCAAATCGCGCCCGACCATTGCCACCGCGCCGCCGGCCAGCAACAGCACGACCAGCGCCGCCAGCGCCGGTGACAGCAGCGGGCGCCGCACTGGCGGCGGCTGATGCAATCGCCTCTCGATGCGATCGATCTGCGCCGGCGACACCTCGGGTAATTCGCGTGCGCGTTGCAGGAACGCGATGGCGCGGCGGCAACGCTCTTTCAGGTCATCGTCATCGGCTGACATCGTCGCTCCTTCCGTCGCGCGGCTGCTTCGATTCCATCTGTTCGTAAAGGCGCAAGAATCGCGCGCGGGCTCGGTGTAGGCGCAGGCGCGCGTTGGCGGGTTGAATGTCCAGAAGGTGGCCGACCTCGCTGGCGTCGAGATCCTCGAGCTCGAACAGGATCAGGACCTGCCGGTCACGTTCGGGGAGGCGATCGAGGATCGCGTAGACCGCGCGTGCCGTCTCATGGCGCTCGACCAGGCGCACCGCATCGGGTCCGGGCGCGGGCAGGTGGCCGGCGCTGTCGTCGGCGCTGCCGCTCAACCAGCGACGCCAGCGGGCGCGGCGGCGGCGGTGGCGCACCACGCGCTCGGTGATGCCGAACAGCCAGGTCGCGACGGTGGAGTCGCCACGGAACGTCGGCAGCCTCTGGTGCGCGATCGTGAACACCTCGTGGACCACATCCTCGACGTCCAGCGTTGGCCCGCCCAGACGTCCGGCCCAGCGCGCCACCTGACGCACATGCGTCCGGTAGAGCGTCCCGGAATCGAGGGGCTCGGCTCGCACGGCGGGGATGGTCAACCTGTCTCCCTTGGTGACGGAAGCGCCGGGAACGTTTCACCCGGCGGGGCGAGAAAGCGAAAAAAGCAGCCCGAGCCCGGCCGCGACGTTCCAGCGCGAGAGCGTCACCTGGTCGAGCCGGTCGTCCAGGGTCAGGCGCTCCGTCGCAATCCCGTAAGCGCTGCCGGCGTAGACGAAGGGGACGACGTGGCCCAGCGCCAGCCCGAGGCGGATCCGACCATCGATCGCCAGGGTCCAGGCGGTCGCGCGGCGAGGCGTGAGCAGCCGTTCGCCCTGGAGCGCCGTGCGCAGCGCCTCTGGGCCGAGGCCGGCGTCGAGCACCGTGCGGCCGAACCGGCGCCGCCACGAGATGCCGGCACCGAAGCCCCGCGATTGGTAGGCGGCCTGGCCCGGGCCCAGGGGCTGCGTGCGTTCGCCAGTCGCGTGTCCCTGGGCGGTCACCGAAAATCGGTCACCGAGACCATACGCGAGCTCCCCGCCGGCGGCCCAGGTGGCGGCGTCACCGTCGTGAACCGCGGATCCGAACGCGGCGAGCTCGAGGCGCGGCAGCCTCGAGCGGCGAGGGGACGGAGGTGGTGGGGCCGGTGCGACCACCGTCAGAACCGGCGGCGCGGCGGGTGGGCGAGGCGCGACGGCGCGCGGCTCGGCCGCCGACCACTCGCCGAGCCACGCGGCGATCACGACGGCGGCGACGACCGCGCGCTCCTGACAGGCTTCGGGCGCAGCGATTTCGCGCTCGCCGAGCACCTTGCCATCGCGCCCGCGCAGCACGATGTGCATGCCGCTGTCGTTCACGGTGACGTCGGGCGTCCCCTTGAGAGCCAGACCGGGCGCGGCGCCCAGGCGGTCGAGCTCGTGCTCGACGTCGTGGCGCTCGGGGCAGGTCGGGGCGGGGGAGGCGAGGGTCGCCGCCAGAATGAACGCGCACGCTGAAGCCCCGCCCATGCCCGCTACTATAAGCGGCGGCGAGGAGGATCGGGCGAGGCTCCTGGTCGGGATGTCCCGGTTAGAACGTCAGACGCATCCCCACGCGGCCGTGGATCGGAGTTTGATAGGACGTCGGGTGCCCGTAGTTCGGGTTGACGTTTAGCGGGCCGCCCTGCGCGTTCTTGGCGTACTTGAGATCGTCCTTGGTGCCGCCCACGATCGACGCTGCCGCATCGAAGGTGTAGTCGTCGTCGACGCGCAGAACGGCCTGCTGGTTGAAGAGGTTGAAGACGTCGAGGAACGCCTCGATGCCGGTCCTGGGCGTCAGCGGGCGGCGATACGACAGCTTGCCGTCGAACTGGGTGACCGGTGGCGTGCGTCCCCCCGAGCCGCGCGGCAGCAAGAAGTTGAGCGGTTGCCCCGCGAGGTACGACGAATAGTTGATGGGCATGCCCGAGCGCGCCGCGAAGCCGAGGCCGAAAACGATGCTGCCGCTGCCGACCGGCAACGTGTAATAGCCGTCGATGCGGCCTGAGTGAGGATGGTCGTTGGGTAGCGGACCTCGTTGATTGAGGGTCAGGTCCTGCGTGTCGTAGGCGTTATTCCCATTGGGGGCGAAGTAGTCCTGGTGATCCTGGTAAAGGCCTTCGTAGTTACCAACCAAGCGCGAGTAGGTGTACGACGCATGTACCAACCACTGCTTCGAAAACCGCTTGTCCACGAACACCGTGAGCGCATCGTAGGTACGCTCGGGCTTCGGCTCCGACGCCAGGCCCTTCAGGTTCCCAAGTAACGATTGCGCGGTGGCCAGGTTGTTCTGTGCTTGCGCCAGCGCCGCCTGCGCCGACGCCTTCGCCGGGTCGGTCGTCGCGGTGCTGAGCGCACTCTGAGCCTGCGCTACCTGGGCGGTGTACTGGGTGATCTGATTCTGGTAGGCGGTGATTGCCTCTGGCGGCACGTTGCCCGGGTTGGCGAGCAAGAAGGTGCCATCGTAGGCAGTGCCGTCCTCGATGATGTTGCCCAGCCAGCGGTGGGTGTAGTCGATACCCATCACCAGGTCATCCATGACCTCGCGCTGAACGCCGGCGACGACCTCGTTGTGGTACTGACCCTTGAGGTGCGGCTGCACCGGGTAGTCGCGGCCGTTGTTGTAGATGTTGTAACTGCCGGGATTCGTATCCGGTGTGCAGCTGCGCCACTCGTTCGGACCACCGACCCAGTTGACTGGGTTGTTGGTGCAGGACGCTGGATTGATCTGGCTCACCAGGATGCCCTCGCCACCGAAGTAGCGAGCGGCAAGCGCCATCGGGACGGTTTCATAATACTGTCCGAAATGCGTAAAGACCTTTGAACGACCATCGTTGGTCGGATCCCAAACCACGCCGATGCGCGGCGAGAGATAGTTCTCGAGGTGCAAAAACTCGACGTTCTGGTCGTCGTACATCTTCTGCATCTCGTAGCGGGCGCCGACGTTGATGGTCAGGTTCGGGCGCGGCGAGTAGCTGTCCTGCAGGAAGAGCGCGCTGATGAAGTTGCTGACGTTGGCCTTGAGGTCATCCTGATAATGAGGGTTGTTGAGCAGATCGTACGGGTGACTGTTGAACTGAAAGGGCTGCTCATCTCCGTGCAGCGAGAAGAACGAGTAGAGAGAGCTACTCTGGACAACACCATTTCCGTAATAGTTGAGAAGCAACCCGCGCTGCCCGGCGGGGCCCGAGTAAAATCGGTCCTGGTCGAACTGGGTGCCCTCGAAGTGCCAACCGTACTTCAGCTCGTGGTGGCCGCCGGCCTCGAAGATGTGCGTCGATTTGATGTCGCCACTCAAACGATTGCTGGTGAAGGTTTTGTCGAGGCCGAAACCACCGTTGTGATAGTTGCTGACCGGACAGGGCTGGAAGACCTGGCCGTTGATGGTCTGCGGCTCGCAGCCCGGCGTACGCTCCAGGTCCCACAGGTTCGCGTACCACCAATTCTCCTGATTCAAGTTCGCGAGTGCCGGGTTCGGCGAGTAGTTGTTGAAGAACTCGCGATGGACGCCGATGTTGCCTTCGATCTGCCATTTGCGATCGAAGAGCTTGGAGATCCAGTGCAGACCGATGTCCGTGCTGTTGCGGGTCACGACCTCCCGCATCCAGCTCGGATCGGCCACCGCCACGTCGCCGCCCTCTGCGGCGCGCACACCCCCGCCGTTCGATGGGGAGCCGAAGATCGACAGCGTCAAGCGGTGGTCGGGCGCGGGGACGAAATCCAGCTTGGCGCCGAAGTGATAGGTCTGGCGGGACTCGGTGATGCGGCGGCGATCGACCTCGGGCCCCGGCGCCTCGATGCCGTTGGCGTCGGGGGGGAGCAGCGCGTTCGTGTAGCGGAAGACGTGGTCCTCTTGCAGGCTCGGCGCGAAGCCGACCCAGAAGAAGAGCTTGTTCTTGATGATCGCGCCGCCGACCTCGGCGCCCACGCTGGTGTCGTAGTCGGGCTTGGTCTGTGACGAGATGGCGCCGTTCACGCGCGTGACGACCTTGGGGTCGCCGGCCAGGAAGTAGGGCGACCAGTAACCGAACACGCTGCCGTGCAGGTCGTTGGTGCCCGACTTGGTGACGGCATTGATCACGCCGCCCATCGCGCCGCCGAATTCGGCGTTGTAGCCGCCGGTGTTGACCGACATCTGGTCGAGAAACTCGACCGGGAAGTTCGAGCCGCCGCCCAGGCTGGGCGCGTTGCTGTTGATGTTGCCGTACTCCGAGCCGGTCACGTTGAGCCCGTCGACCAGGTAGACGTTCTCCAGGCCGGTGGCGCCGCCAATTGAAACGCTGCCGGTGCGGTCGACGAATGCGCCGGGCGCCTTTTCGATCACGTCGCCGAAGTTGCGCCCGATCGGCACGTTGGTGTTGAACGCTGTGTCGAACGTCGGCCCGAGCCGCGTCGAACCGACGTCGATCGCCGGCGCTTTGCGGGCGATGACGTACGTCTCCTCCGCTGCCGCTGCCGCTGCCGTGCCTGCGATGCGCGCGTTCACGCGCACCGTCTTGTCGGCCGAGACCACCACGCCGTCCTGCTCGGTTTTGGTCGACGAGTTCGCCATGTAAAAGCGAATCACGTAGGTGCCGACGGGCAACGCCGAGAAGTAGTAGTCGCCGGTGGTGCTGGTCAGCGTGGCGTCTTCGCCCTGCGGGCCCTGAACGATGATCGTGACGCCGGACAGTGGCTGCCCACTGTCCTTGTCGATGACGCGGCCGGTGATCTTGCCGGTGGTCTCTTGCGCACGGGCGATTCCCCCGCCCCACAACACCGCCAACAACCCCAGGGCAACCGCGCCGGCCCGAATACGGCTCATCGAGACTCTCCTCCGAATTTCACAATGGGGGAATTCATTCGCGCGCATCGGTTACATCCCGCCCGTCATGAAGGTGTTGCTGGCCGCGGAATCGATCGCGCCGCCCAGCGCGTCCTTGGCCGCAGCGCTGACGCTGACGATGATTGTGGCGTTCGCGGGCCAGGTGGTCGTTGGCGTGACGTCGACGACCGTCGGGTTACCCTCGGCGGCCACGGTGAAGTCGGTGTAGGCGGCGCCGTTTGAGGTCACCGTGATGGCGTTCGTGACGGCGTCGGAGTCGGGGAGGTTGGTGAACGCCAGCGTCACCGCCTGCATCATCGGGGACACCGGCGGCGGGCCGGCATCGGCGCCCGCGTCGGGATCCGGGTCGCCCATGGGCACGGTGATCGCAACCGAGAACGGCAGCGTCTGGAAGATCAGCTTCCCGCTGGCCAGGTCCCCGGCCGCGACGAAAGCCTCACCCTTTTTCGACCGGACCTTGTTCTTGTCCATCGTCGCGGTGATCGTCGAGCCCGACGGAAACGTGGGCGCGACCGTGGTCGCGAGGCTCGGCCCCAAGGGATAGAACAGGCCGATCGAGCCGCCGTTGGGCGTGTAGATTGTGTTGACCGTCAACGTGCCCGCCGGCAGGGCCGGCGCAGTGTCAATCGTGACCGCGTCGGGGGTGCCCTGGTCGACGCCGCCGTCGATCGCGGTCACGGTGCTTCCGTCGATCAAGCGGTCGAAGAGCGCATTCAGATGAACGAAGCCGCTGATTTGGATGGGGCCCCCATCCGTGGTGATGTCGAGGCTCGCCCCGGTGGCGTTGTCGACGACCGACCAGCTGTTCAGGACTGGTGGACCGGCGGGCGTGCCGCTGACCGGGTCACTGCAACCAGCCACATTAGCGATCGCAAGGTACAAAACCATTTCCGGCGCCAGACGCCAGAACAACCGCTTCATGGAAAGCTCCTTTACCCTACGTATGTCGTTGCGGAACGGGAGACACCACCGGTGGGGCGGCATCGTACCATTTTTCAACGCACGGGGTAAACGTCGGCAGGTCGCAGACTTGGCTTTAGTTGCCTACGTTATTTGTTGGTCACGATACCAAGCGTAGCGGCGCCGGCGCCTTTGCACAGGTCCATCAACTTCACGGCGCGGCCATAGCTCGCATGGTCGTCGATACGGAAAAAGACCACCTTCTGGCGATCGTGCGAAAGCCGCTCGCGGACCGCCACCGCCAGGTTCTCGATCTCGATCTTCTCGAGCCCCAGCGCGACGTTTCCGTCCGCCGCCAGCGATACGACGATCGGATTTTCGCCCGGCGGTTGAGGTGTGTTGTCGCTCTGTTCTTGCGGAATCTTCGCGACCAGTTCTTTGAGCATGACCGGCGTCATCACCATGAACACGATCAACAAGACCAGAACGATATCGATCAACGGCGTGACGTTGATTTCACCGCGCGAGCTGAAACGCCCTTCGCTGCCGCTGCCGACAGACATTCCCATGTCAGTTCGCCGCCTCGTCGGTTCCGAGCTGGACATCCTCGACGCCAGCGGCGTGGATCGTGTCCATGACCCGGCGGGCCTGTCCGTAGTCCAAGCGTTCGTCGGCCTTGAGAAAGATCCCTTTGTCGGGGTGCCGTCGTTTCTCTTGCGCGACCGCGTCGCCCAGCTTGTCGAGTGTCGTGCGATCCGCACCGACGTAGATCGTGCCGTCGTGGGTGATCGAGACGACCACATCACGGTTGTCGTCGTTCTTTTTGGAGTGGTGACTGGTCACCGGCAGCTTTACATCCACACCGCGGGCGATCATCGGTGTCACGACCATGAAAATAATCAGCAAAACCAGAACGACATCCACGAGCGGGGTCACGTTGATCTCGGCCCTCACCTGACCTTTGACGTGCGGTTTTGCGGCGGGGCGAAATCGCCGCCCGCCCGATCCGCCCGATCCGCGGGGGCGGAAACTGCCCGCTCCGCGGGCTGCGGTCAAACCGCCTCCTCGCGCAGGACGCTGTCGACCAGCTCCGACGCGGTCTCGTCGATGTCGACGGTGATATCGTCGATGCGCGCGATGAAGTAGTTGTAGAACCAGACCGAGATGATCGCGACCGCCAGGCCGACCGCGGTCGTGATCAGCGCCTCGGCGATGCCCGCCGAGACCGTGCCGATGCCGCCGCCGCCCTTGGCCGGATCGGCCAGCTTCTGGAACGCGGTGATGATGCCGCCGACGGTGCCGAACAGCCCCACGAACGGCGCCGACGACGAGACCGTCGCGAGCACGGGCAGGCCGCGGCGGAGGCTCGCCAGCTCGCGCTCCTTGACCCGTTCGAGTGTGCGAGCGACCGCGTCGGCGCGCTCGAACCGTGCGTCCGGGCTCGTAGAGCCGCGGGCCTTGTCGACCTCGGTGGCGCGCGCCCACTCTTTCAGCCCGGCGCCGACGACGCGGGCGACGGGGCTGCCGGCGAAGCGGCTGTCTAGCCCGACCGCTTCACGCAGGCGGCCGGTGGCGGTCACCAGCGGTGCGACCGAGCGGACGTACAGCAACGACAGGCGGCGCCCCTTGCGCAGCGAGAAGAAGCGCTCGACGGTGATGCCCAGCGCGTACATCGACATCACGAGCAGAATCACCACCACGCCGCGCGCGATGGGTCCCATCTCGTGCCAGAGTCCGACCAGCGTGAAATCCATCGCTTCTCCTTGCTTCTCCTGAGCCGTCAATTCGATTTGAATTCGAACCTGGCGTGATAACAGAACGGAACCGCGGTGTTGTTGAACAGCAGCGGGTGGTAAACCCATGATCGGGCCGTGTTGATCACGTTTTCGTCCAGCGTCGCGTTGGCGCCATGGAGGATGGTGACGCCGTCGACGCTACCTTTCGTCGAGACGCAGACCTGGGCAAGCACCACGTAGACCAGCCCCGTGCGCCGGTACAGCGCCGGGAAGTCCGGCTCATCGCCTGCAGCCCTTTGCTTCGCTCCCATCTGGGGCGCGAGCATCCTTGGTTTCGTTGGCTGTGGCGGCGCGCCCACGACCCCGCCGAGAGTGCCGTTCGGTGAGCCAGCGATCGTCCCACCGACGATGCCACCAATCTTGCCACCAACGGTTCCTCCCTTTTTGCCACCGGCAAAGGCTTGGGTGGGGTCGTCGTCGTCATCGGGGTCCCTCTTGGGTTCATCCTTTTTCGGCGGATCCGGCCTGGGCTGAACGATCGCGGTCAGCGTGGTGGTCTTCACCTTGTGCGTTTTCGGTCTCGTCGCGTCGCTGGCGCCGCCCGCGGGCGGGGGCGGTGCCGCTGCGGGGGGGGGCGGCGCCGCTGCCATGAACGTCACGTGCACCGTGGGCGGCGTGATCTCCTCCACGTGCCAGAACGAATAGGCGATGCCTCCCGCCAGCAGAGCCGCATGCACGGCCAGCGAGACCACGTAGGTCAGGCGGCGCCGGCGGCGCGGGCGCTGATCGCCTCCTTCGAGAAATGCTTCAAACGCCATCGAGGTTCACAGCTTGGTCGTCACCCCTCGGGCATCCAGCCCCTTCTCCTGCCATTCCTTCGACTTGTCGACCGCCGCCTGCCATTTGTCGGGCTCGCTGAAGAACGCGAACGATTTCTGCCGGTAGAGAAGGTTCAAGTAGATCATCGCCTCCGCGTGGCGCGGGTGCAATGACATCGCTCGGGCCAGATAGCGAATGCCTTCATCTGCGAGCTCGACGCGCAGCGCGCCGCTGATGTCCTCGGGACCGAACTGCGGCGGCGGAGGAGGCGCGGGCACCGGTTTGACGCCCGCGGCCGCGGGCGCGGCGGGCGGCTTGGGGCGCGGATCGTACGCATTCAGCTCGTTGCCGCCGCCGCTCGACGACAGCAGCTGCCAGATGAACGCGCCCATGCGGTACTGCGCCTCGGCGTCGCCGGACCGCGCGTCGGCCGCCTTGCGCGCCCACGACAGCGCGCGCGCCCAGTTGCCCTGCTTGAAGTAGACCTGCTGCAGGCCGGTCGCGGCGTCGAGATCGACGTCGCCGCGGCGCTCGGCGACGTGCGCCTGCGCGAGGAAGATCGTCTCCAGCGCCGCGTAGTCTTCGGCGTCAAACAGCGTTTGCATGTAGAGCTGGTCGCCGCGCCCATCCCTGGGCGCGATCTGCTTGAGCTTGGTGAACGCCTCCAGCGCGCAGGAGGTGAATCGGCGATCCGAGGTCATCAGCTGGCGGCACGTATAGCCCTTGTTGAGCCAGAGCACCGGCAGCTCCGGCACCAGCACCTGGGCGCGCTCGAAGACCGAGACCGCCTCGACGTATTGCCCCTTCTTGTAGAGCTCGTTGGCGTCCTGGATCGCCTTGCGCCCGCGAACTTGCCGGCATCCGGAGGCGCCAGTGGCCGCGCTCACCATCACCCACAGCGCGAGCGCGCGCGCGAAGCGGGTAGTCCTGGGCATATCCTTCCAATCGACAGGGGGACCTCATCTATTGAGGGCGCGGAGGGGTGGGCCGTTCGTCTCGAAGAGACCTCGGGCCTCGGGCCTCGGGCCTCCCGGACCAAACACGAGCGTCTTCCTGAGGCCTGAGAGGCTTCTTTCCGCCCGCTTACTCGCCCTCGCCGACCCGCGTCAGGTACGCATCGATCTTCTGCTTCGCCTCGGCCGTGGTGTTGACGAACTTCAGTCCCATTCGAAGATCGTCGGGTCCGGCGCTCGAGACGATCTGCCCCGAGACGCTGATCGGCGCGTCATCCCCGGGCAGGGTGAATGTCAGGTTGACGATCGTGCCGAGCGGCAGCGGGATGGTGTGCTCCAGGCGCAGCCCGCCCCGCGAAAGGTTTCCGGCGCGCCGGTAGTAGCGCTCTTCGTTGGTGGTCTCTTCCACCCACATCTCGAGGGGAATCCGGGGATCGCTCCGGCGCTCTCCGTCGCGGCGCGGTGCTTTGGGTTCCGACTCTCCAGACATGACGCGCCTCCTTGAAAATCGTAACACAGGCAGGCCCCGAAACGACGATGGTGCCGCATGCGCCGTAAGCTTTTGCATACCCGCGCGCAGCTTTTGCAAACCGCGGTGCGCGCGTGTAACACTTCCCGCCTGATGGCGCGCCAGCGAATTTTGGTCACGGGAGGGTCTGGATTTCTAGGATCCCATCTTTGCGAGCGTCTGCTCGCCGACGGGCACGAGGTCGTCTGCCTCGACAATTTCTTCACCGGCACGCGCGTGAACGTCGAGCATCTGCTCGACAACCATCGCTTCGAGCTGATGCGCCACGACGTCACCGACCCGCTCACGCTCGAAGTTGACCAGATCTTCAACCTCGCCTGCCCGGCGTCGCCAATCCACTACCAGCGCAACCCCGTACGCACGATCCGCACCGCGGTCCAGGGCACGCTCAACATGCTCGACCTCGCGCGCGAGGCGCACGCGCGCATCCTGATCGCGTCGACCTCGGAGATCTACGGCGATCCGGTCGAGCACCCGCAGCGCGAAAGCTATTGGGGCAACGTCAACCCGATCGGCCCGCGCGCCTGCTACGACGAGGGCAAGCGCTGCGCCGAGGCGCTGGCGGTTTCGTACGCGACCCAGTACGGCGTCGAGGTACGCATCGCGCGCATCTTCAACACCTACGGTCCGCGCATGCACGAGAACGACGGGCGCGTGGTCTCGAACTTCACCGTACAGGCGCTGCGCCACGAGGACATCACTGTCTACGGCGAGGGCCAGCAGACGCGGTCGTTCTGCTTCGTGAGCGATTTGATCGAGGGCTTCATCCGCCTCATGGGGAGCAAGCACGGCGTCGAACCGGTGAACCTGGGCAACCCGCGCGAGATCACCGTACTCGAGCTGGCCGAGATGACCCGCAAGCTGGCGAAGTCGCGGTCGGAGATCGTCCGCGCGCCGCTGCCCAAGGACGATCCGACGCGCCGCCGCCCCGACATCTCGCGCGCGCAGAAGCTGCTCGACGGGTGGACGCCCCGCGTGGGCCTCGAAGAGGGGCTCGCAGCGACGATCTCCGACTTCAAGCGCCGTCTGGGTCTCTGAAGCGCCGGACATCGTACCTGCTTATGCCGTTCGAGGGCGCGCAACGGTCGAGCGCGGCGCCGCTCACCGGGTGGCGCAGTCCGGGCGCGGCCACGTCGCAGAGCGGGATGCGCACGAACGAGCGCTCGAGCATCGCCGGGTGCGGCACGGTCAGCGCCGGTGTGTCGATGACGCGCGCATCGTAGAGCAACACGTCGATATCCAGGGTGCGCGACGCCTTGTCGCGTCCCGGCGGGCGCACGCGTCCGAGCTGGCGTTCGACGTCCAGGCACAGCGCAAGCAGGACCTCGGGCGCGAGCGTCGTCGTTGCGCGCACCACGGCGTTCAGGTACGGCGGCTGCGGCTCGTCACTGACGGCGTCGGTCTCGTAGATCGGCGACCGGGCGGCGATCGCCACCCCCGCGGCGTCGAGGCGCGCGATCGCGTCTTCGATCTGTCCGCGCCGATCGCCGAGGTTGGCGCCCAGCGCCAGATAGACCGTCGCGGAATCGGGTTCGTCGGCCATAGGTGCGCCGTTCACTTTAGTGTAGAAAGTCGCCGTGGGCGCTGCGCTGCTCGCCGCCGTGATGACCGGTCTCGCGACCGTGCTCGGCGCCGTGCCCTTTGCGTTCGTGCGCGAGCTCCCGCGCCGACTCTACGACGGCATCCTCGGGCTGGGCGCGGGGCTCATGCTCGCGGCCGCCACGCTGGGGTTGCTCGGCGAGGCGTTGCACGACCTGCACGTCGCGGGTGAGCTCAATGTCGGGCGACTGCTCTGGGTGGTGCTGGGATTCGGCGCCGGCGTCGGGCTGGCAGCGGCGATGGATCGCCTGATCCCGCACCGCCACGCGGGCGGTCACCACCAGCACCTGGGCCACGAGCTCGGCCACGACATCCATGACCGCGATGCCCGCCGCGGCTACGCCGTCGTCGGTGCCCTGACCCTGCACCGCATTCCCGAGGGTCTGGCGATCGGCGCCGGCTTCGCCATGGGTGGCCCCTCGCACCTCGGCCTGATGCTGGCGATCGTGGTCGGATTGCAGAACGTCTGCGAGGGGATCGTCATGGCGGCGCCGTTGCGCCAGGGCGGGGTCTCGCCGATGCGCGGGATCGTCGTCGTCGGGCTCACCGGCCTGGCGACGCCGGCCGCGACGCTGGTCGGCTTCTGGACCGCGGAGATCGCGGCGCGCAGCATGCCGTTCCTGTTGGCGCTGGCTGCGGGCACCCTGATCTACATCACCTCGAACGAGATCATCCCCGAGTCTCACAGCCACGGGCACGAGGGGACGGCGTCGGCGGGCGTGGCGTTCGGCTTTGCGCTGACGCTGGTTCTGCGAGCGGTGCTGCCGTAGGTAGCGGACGTGGACGTTTACGACCACCACCACGTCCACGTCCACGCTGGGGCTACGCCCGTTTCTCCTCGCCGCGCCACAGCCTCTTCAAGTTCGCGCGGTGGCGGATGGTCACCAGGGCCGCGGTTCCGATCGACAGCGCCAGGTACGCGCGCGGCACACCGCCCAGCAGCGTCGCGAACACCGGGAACGACCAGACGCCCAGCAACGAGCCGATCGACGAGATCCGCGTCGTGACGTAGGCAAGGATGTAGAGGCCGAAGCCGCACAGCGCCCCCAGCGGCGAGATCGCCAGCGCGACGCCCAGCGACGTCGCCACGCCCTTGCCTCCTCGCCCGCGCAGGAAGATGGTGAACATGTGGCCGACGATCGCGGCCAGGCCGGCGAGCGCGACCGCCGCCGGCGGCAGTGCGGTCAGGTAGTGACGGCCGATGAACACCGGCAGGAATCCCTTGAGCGCGTCGCCGATCAGCACCGCGATCGCGAGCCCGCGCCCCATCGCGCGCGCGACGTTGGTGGCGCCGATATTGCCGCTGCCGACGCTGCGCAGGTCGACCCCGCGTGCGCGTGCAATGATGAGCCCCGTCGGGATCGAGCCGACGAGATAGGCCCCGAGGCAGAGCAGGATCGCCGTGAGCATCATGTCGAGGGCGCCTCCGGTGATGCCGCACGCGCCGGTCCGGCGAGATCAGGGCGCCGCCGGGCCCAGAACGCGGCGACCTCCTCGATCGATTCGGTGCGCGGGCAGTCGCGCGGCAAGCTGGCCAGCAAGGTGGCGCCATAGTGCCGCCGCGCGAGCCTCCCGTCGAGGATCGCGACGATACCGGTGTCGGCGCGGCTGCGGATGAGCCGCCCGAAGCCCTGCTTGAGCGCCAGCGCCGCGCGCGGGAGCTGGAAGGCGTTGAACGGGTCGCCGCCCTGCTCGCGGATGCGGTCAATGCGCGCGGCGGTCAGCGGATCATCGGGCACCGCGAACGGGATGCGGTCGATCACGACCAGGGATAGCGCTTCGCCCGGGACGTCGACGCCCTCCCAGAAGCTCTGCGTCGCCAGCAGCACCGAGCCGATGCGGTCGCGCAGCTCGGCGAGCAACACGTGCCGCGGCCGCTCGCCCTGCACCATCAGCGGGAACGGCAGCGATGCGCGCAGGTAGGCCTCGGCGATGCGCAGGTTGCGGAAGCTGGTGAACAGCAACAGCGCGCGCCCCTGGGTGATCGCGCACAGCTCTGCAGCGCGCGCCGCGGCCGCGAGCGGGAAGCGCGCGTCGTTGGGCTCGGGCAGGTCGGCGGCGAGGTAGAGCACCGCCTGCTCCGCGTAACGGAACGGCGACGCGAAGGTCGCCTCCGACGCGTCTTCGCCGAGCCCGACGCGCGACCGCACGTACTCGAACGATCCCGCGACGGTGAGCGTCGCCGAAGTGAAGACCACGGGGCCGGTCACCAGGTCGAAGGCGCGCGCCAGCGCCGGGCCGACGTCGATCGGCGACGCGTGCAGGGACACGTTTCGCGCGGTGGCCGCGACCCAGCTCACGCTGCTGCGCTGGCCGCGGTGGCCCTGGTCGACCACCGCGCCCAGCTCGTCGCGCAGCGCCGCCGCGCGACGCCCCAGGCCCGCCAGCTCGGCACCGTTGCGCGCCTCGCGCACGACATCGGTGTCGTTCGCCAGCCACGTCGCGACCTCGTCGAGAACGCCGTCGAGCTCGTGGTAGCGATCGAGCCGCGCCCCGCCCCACATGCCGTCGGGGACCGGCACGCGCACTTCGTCGGCGCCCGGCCGCGGCATCGGCAGCCGCTCGCGCAAGGCATCGCCGAGAGCGTGTGTCGCGCCCTGCAGCCGCGCCGCCGCCGAGTGCGTGCGCGTGCCGTCGAGCCCGTATGCGCGCTCGAGATCGCGCGCCAGCGCGAACACCCGCTGCGTGGACACGTGCATGCCGAAGAACTCGGTCGCGATCTCCTCGATCTGGTGCGCCTCGTCGAAGATCACCACCTCGTACGGCGGCAGCACCTGCGCCTCGGGCCAGGCCGAGCGCAGCGCCAGATCGGCGAAGAACAGGTGGTGGTTCACCACGATGAGCTGCGCTTCGACCGCCCGCCGGCGCATGGCGGTGACGAAGCAGCGCTCGAAGAAGGGGCAGCGCGCGCCGAGCCGCGTCTCCGGCGTCGCCGAGACCTCGCGCCAGAGCGGCGACTCGTCGGGCAGCTCGGTGAGATCGGCGCGGTCGCCGGTCGTGGTCTTCGCCATCCAGGCGACGATCCGGTCGAGCTCCGGCGTCGGCACGAACGACGCTTGTCGGGTCTGCTGTTCGAGGCGCCGCAGGCACAGGTAGTTGCCGAGGCCCTTCATGACCGACCACTCGAACGGCTGCGGCAGGATCGATCGCAGCCTGGGCAAGTCGATTCGCGCGATCTGGTCTTGCAGAGTTTTGGTGCCGGTACTGACCACGACCTTGCGCCCCGACAGCAGCGCAGGCACGAGATAGGCCATGGTCTTGCCGGTGCCGGTGCCCGCCTCGACGAACAGGCGGTCGTCGCGCTCGATTGCCTCGGCGATGCGCTCGGCCATCGCCAGCTGGCCGGGGCGCGATTCGTAGCCGGGCAGCGCGGCAGCGACCAGCCCGCCCGGTCCGAGGATGCGTGCGATAGGACTCGGGGGCCCGGTGCTGGCGTCGCTGCTGACCGACGACACGGGCGAGTTACTTCCCGTGGCTGGACCGCGGTGACGTGCTGCCGCCCGCGTTGCCGGCGCGGCTGGCCTTCTCATCTATGCCCGACGTGCCGAAGCGGCGGCGCAGCTCGGCGAAAACCGCGTCTGTGGGGACACCCGCCGCTTCCAGGCCGACGAGCATGTGGAACAGCAGATCCGCCGCCTCGTGCGCGGTGTGGCGCGGGTCGCCCTCGGGTAGCGCCTCGACGAGCTCGCCCGCCTCCTCGAGGATCTTGGCGTTCACCTTGTCGAAGCCCGCGTCGAGCAGCGAGACCACGTACGATTTCGCGGGCCGTTCGCGCTTGCGGCGCGCGATGATCGCGGCGACGCGGCTCACGATCACCGCTGGCGGATCCGGCGGGCCATCGTCGGTGGTCAGGGGCGCGTCGGCGCGCAGGCTGGTGGTGTCATCAGCGGCGCGCAAGCCGCCGGCAGCACGATAGAAACAAGACGTCGCGCCGGTGTGGCACGAGGGCCCGTCGGGCTCGACGCGGTAGAGTACGACGTCGCCGTCGCAGTCGATGCGCAGCTCTCGTACCGCCAGTGTATGGCCCGAGGTCTCACCCTTCTTCCACAGCGCGCCGCGCGAGCGGCTCCAGAAGTGCGCGAAGCCGCTCGAGGCGGTCAGCTCCAGCGCCTCGCGGTTCGCCCAGGCGAACATGCGGACGGTGCCGGTTTCAATCTCTTGTGCAATGACCGGCACCAGCCCCTGCGCGTCGAGCTTCAGCGCCGACAGCAGCGTCTCCGCCGGTTTTTCAGGCCCGGGGCTCATGCCATGCCTCCCGGACAGAGACGCCGCGCGCGCGCAGGTAATCGTGCGCCTGCCCGACGGTGTACTCGCCGAAGTGGAAGATCGACGCCGCCAGCACGGCGTCGGCGCGCCCATCGGCGATGCCTTCGTAGAGATGTTGCAAGTTACCCACGCCCCCCGATGCGATCACTGGCACCGGCACGCGATCGGCGACTGCGCGCGTGAGCTCGATGTCGAAACCGTCGCGCGTGCCGTCGCGGTCCATGCTGGTCAGCAAGATCTCGCCGGCGCCGGCGGCCGCCATGCGCTCGCACCACGCGACCGCGTCGATGCCGGTCGGCTTGCGCCCGCCGTGGGTGAAGACCTCCCAGCGTCCCGGCTGCGCAGGATCGCGGCGCGCGTCGACCGCGACGACGATCGCCTGATTGCCGAACGCGTCGGCCGAGCGCCGCACCAGGTCCGGGTCGGCGACCGCCGCGGTGTTGATGCCGACCTTGTCGGCGCCTGCCAGCAGCAGCGCGCGCACGTCCTCGACCGCGCGCACGCCGCCCCCGACTGTGAGCGGCAGGAACACGCGCTCGGCGGTCGCGCGCACCATGTCCAGCGTCGTGGCGCGCCCGTCCGACGAGGCGGTGATGTCGAGGAAGCAGATCTCGTCGGCGCCTTGCGCGTCGTAGGCGGCGGCGACCGCGACCGGATCGCCGGCGTCGCGCAGCTCTTTGAAGCGCACGCCTTTTTTGACGCGCCCGGCGTCGACGTCCAGGCAGGGAATGACCCGCTTGCACAGCATCAGCGGCTCCCGCCTCGGTCGCCGTTCGTGAGTGCACCGACGCGCGCCAGCGCCTGCTCGACGGTGAAGACGCCCTCGTAGAACGCCTTTCCGATCACGACCGCCGACGCGCCGGTCGGGAGCAACGCATCCAGGTCGTCGATGCGCGAGACGCCGCCCGACGCGATCACCGCGCACGGCGCCAGCTCGCGCGCCAGGCGCGCGGTCGCATCCAGGTTCGGTCCCGTGCGCATGCCGTCGCGGCCGATGTCGGTGTAGAGCACGGCGGCCGCGCCAGCGGCGGCGACGCGCTTGCCAATCTCGGATGCCTCGAAGGTCGTGTCCTGCGTCCAGCCCTCGACGGAGACCTTGCCTTCGCGCGCGTCGACCGCGACGATGATCCGCTGCGGCCAGCGGCGGCAGGCGGCGTCGACCATCACCGGGTTCTTGATCGCCGCGGTGCCGGTGACGACGTAGCTGACACCGAGATCGAACAGGCGCGCACAGTCCTCGAGCGTGCGCACGCCACCGCCGACCTCGACGTCCATGCTGGTCGCGGCGACGATCTTCTTGATGGTCGCGTGATTGTTGTCATCGCCGCCGGCGCCGCGCGCGAACGCGGCGTCGAGATCGACGACGTGCAAGCGCGGCACGCCGATGCCCGACCAGCGCTGCGCGATCTCCCAGGGCGCATTCGAGTAGATCTTGGCGCTCTCTCGGCGCCCTTGTTCCAGCCGCACGGCGTTGCCGCCCAGCAGATCGATCGCGGGGAAAACCTGCATGCGCCGCGGAGTCTAGTCGCTCTGATGCGACCTGGCTACGCCGACGCCGCCAGGAACGCGCGCAGCAGCGCCAGGCCGGCGGTCTGGCTTTTTTCCGGGTGGAACTGGCAGGCGAAGATGTTGTCGCGCGCGACCGCCGAGCAGAATGGGCCGCCATAGTCGGTGGCCAGCGCCACGTCCTCGGCGCGCGCCGGCTCGGGGTAGTAGCTGTGCACGAAGTAGAAGAACGTGCCGTCGGGGATCCCGCTCAGCGCCGGCGTCCCCGCGGCGGGCCCGCGTTGCGCGCCGTTCCAGCCCATGTGCGGGATCTTCAGGCCGGGCACCGGCGCGAACCGCCGCACACGCCCGGGGAAGATCCCCAGGCCGCGGCAAGTCGGGTCCTCTTCGCTGCCTTCGAACAGAACCTGGAGCCCGAGGCAGATGCCGAGGTAGGGTTTTCCCGCGGCGATCGCGCCGCGCACCGCTTGTTCCAGCGCGCCGCCGCCGCGGCCGAGGCCGGCCATGCAGCCGCCGAACGCGCCCTGGCCCGGAACGACGACCTTGTCGGCGCGCGCGATGGCGTCGGCGTCGGAGGTGACGGTGACGTCGGCGCCGGCCGTCGCCAGCGCTTTCTCGACGCTGCGCAGGTTCCCGGTTCCGGTGTCGGCGACGGCGACGCGCGGGCGGGCGCTCACGAGGTGAGCGTCCCCTTCGTCGAAGGAACGCCGGTCACGCGCGGGTCGAGCTGGACCGCGGCGCGCGTCGCGCGCGCGAAGGCCTTGAACAGCGCTTCGACGATGTGGTGTGCGTTCTCGCCGTAGCGTACCTCCAGGTGCAGGTTGCACAGCGCGGCGGCGACGAAGCCGCCGAAGAACTCGCGCGCGAGCTCGGCGTCGAAGGTGCCGATCCACTTGCCCTTGATGGCGTCGGCCTTGTAGACGAACGCCGCGCGCCCGCCGAAGTCGACCGCCGCCGAGACCAGCGTCTCGTCCATCGGCATCATCGCGTCGCCGTAGCGGCCGATGCCGCTGCGATCGCCCAGCGCCTGCCGGAACGCCTGCCCCAGGCAGATGCCCACGTCCTCGACGGTGTGGTGCGCGTCGACCTCCACGTCGCCGGTCGCCTGCACCTCCAGATCGAAGAGACCGTGCTTGGCGAACGCTTCCAACATGTGGTTGAAGAACGGCACCGGGGTGGCGATCTTGCGCACGCCGGTCCCGTCGAGGGTCACCGAGAGCTGGATCTGAGTCTCGCTGGTCTTGCGCTCTACCGTGGCGCGCCGGGTGGTCGACATGCGTTTCGGCGGGGATTCTAGCCGCGCGGCACCCCCCGGCCAAAGGTTTCTCGGGGAGTTTGTCGATAAGTAGTTATAATGACCCGGGACGGCGCGATGACGAAGCCGCTGCGCAGCCCGGTCGTCGGGTACAACCACAATCTGCGATACCGCGGGCGTCTGTTTCACGTACAGACGGAGGATTCGGGCCCCGTCAATCCGCACGTGTTCACGCACCTGTTCTACGAGGGGACGATCCTCTCGTCGAAGAAGCTGAAATACGCCGCGGAGTCGCGCGAGGATACGGTCAAGGTGCAGATGCAGCAGCTGCACAAGTCGATGATGCGCGAGCTCACGGCTGGCGATCATGACCAGCGCGTCATCGCATTCTTTGCCGCGCGCGGCCAGGAGGCGTTCTCGGAGCCGCCGCCGGCGCGCGCGCAGGCTCCTGCAGCGGCAGCCTCGCCCGCCGCAGCTCCACCAGAGGCGGCTGCGGCATCACCGGTTGTCGCCGGTGAGCTGTCGGTCGCGCCGGCCGGGGCTCCGGCGCCGCAACTCGGCGTCCCCGTGGTTCAGGTCAGTGGCGTCGTTGCTGGCAGCATCGACAATGGAGGCGCGCGTCGCCCCGCACCTGCGCCCGCGGCAATTCCGCCGGCGGCCAAGGCCACGCCGCGGCCCGTCGTCATGGTGAAGCCGACGGCGATGAAGCGGCCGCCGATGGTCTTCTCGTCGTCCGCGGACGGCGTGGTCGTCCAGCGCAGCGTCGTGGTTGCCGTCGGCAGCCCAGCGCCGGGGGCGCCACAAGCGCAGATCTCCGCGGAGCCCACCGCGCGCATTCGTCCGGCGGCGGTGGTCGGCGAGCCGGCGGGCCAGGCCCCGCCGCCGCATGCGTCGCAGACCATGGCCGATCAAGCTCCGATCGCGCGTGGCCGCCCGCCCGGTGGCGGTGAGAACGCCTTTTCGGATCTGGTCAGCGACAAGAGCCTCGACGAAGTCATCCTCGAGTACCTGTCCGACGACAACGACCCGCCTGAGCGTCGGTAACGGGCGGGCTTCCGGCGGGCGTCGCCCGCTCGCAAGGCCTGCCGTGGGGTCGCCCGCTCGCAAGGCCTGCCGCAGCGTCGCCCGCTCGCAAGGCCTGCCCTCACCCCGGCCCTCTCCCGCGGCGGACCGCGGGAGAGGGTGACTCGTTGAAGAAACGTTCCGGTTCGCCGGATCCCTTCAAGCGAGACGGATCAGGTGCCCCGCGTCGGCGTCGAGCAAGACCAGATCGCCGTCTGCGATCGCGCTCGTCGCGCCGCGCGCGCCGACGATAGCGGGGATCCCGCGCTCGCGCGCTTGCGCGGCCACGTGGTCGAGGACGCCGCCGGTCTCGATGACCAGGCCGGCCGCCGAGATGAGCGGCAGCTCCGTCGGCAACAGCGTGGCCGCGACGATGATCGTTCCCGCACCGCCCGCGCGATCCGGGCTGCGCACGGCGGCTCGCCGGACCACCGCGCGACCGAGGGCTCGCCCCGCCGATGCGCGCAGCCCCCGGATCACCGCGCCGCGCCCGCTCGCAAATCGCATCCCTCCGGCACCGGGCAGCTCGGGCGGATCCTGCAACGCCCGTGCATGGTCTGCGCGCGCGGCGGCGACCTGCGCCTCCAGCTCCACGCGCGTTCCTGGCGGCTCACCGGACGCCCATGCGCGCACGTGCTCGAGCGGCAGCCAGAAGACCTCGTCGGCAGCCTGGAGCAGGCCGCCCGCGACCAGGCGCTGGCCCTCGCGAAGCAGCGCCGCGCGCACCGCGCCCTGCACGCGTGCGTAGAGCCAGTCGTCGTCTTCGCCCGCCGCGCGCGCGTGCCGCGCGACCTCGAGCAAGGTCGCGAAGGTGGCTCGGTCCGCCGGCGCGAGGCGCGTCGCGATCGTGCGCGCCGACCGCTGCCAGGACGACGCGCTCGCCTCGGCATCGCGCTCATCCTCCACCCGCGCCGCCGGCTCCGGCAGTAGCCGCGCCGGATCCTCGCGGTAGGTCGGCTCGGCCACGTCCCAGATCGGAGCCTCCTCGCCGAAGCGCGCCAGGTAGGCGTCGAGCAGCACGGCGCGCGCGTCGTCGGAGGTAGCGCTGCGCAGATCGCCGGCTCGCGCGAGCCGCTCCTCGGCCATCGATTCCACTCCAGCATAGAGCTCCGGAAGCGCGTCCACCTCGCCGCCGAGACGCGCGCGCAGAAAATCGTCGAGCGCGCGGGTAGCCCGCCGCGCCGCCGGCTGGATCAAACCATAGATGCGGTCATAGAGCTCGACGAAGATCGCCAGCGCCTCCTCCAGCGATGGCGGAGCAGCGTGCGCCTCCTGCCAATCCTCGAACCGCGCGACCAGCACCGCAAGCTCGTGACCAACGGCGTTCGTGTCGATCGCCTGCGCCGGAGCCGGCCCGTCCGGAGCATAGAAGAGGTAACCGCCCGCGATGCGCTGGCGGATGCCGATGCGGCAGCGCGCGTCGCAGAGCTCGACCAGGCCCGCCTGCGCCGGCGACAGCGGTAGCGGGTTGTGGGCGGCGTCCCAGCGCCACGCGCCCGGGCCGAGCGCGGCATGACCCGACCAGGCTCGCGCCGCGGGCGGCGCGACGTAGATCCTCATCTGCAAGAATGACAAGACCAGCCCGCCTCCGTCGAGAACCCATTCGACCTCGACGGCGTGGCCTTCGCGCGCCGCCAGATCGCGGAGCGCGCGTTCGAGCTCGGCGCGGGCCGCGTCACCGATCGCGCCGTCGCTCGCTTCGATGACCACTGGTTGGCCGCTGCTCGGGTCGAATGCGGCGCTGCCCGCCGGCCCATCGACGTAGCCGTGAATGAGCACGGCCGCCTCGCGCTCGCCGCCACCGCCGCTGCCCGCATACGTGACGGCGCCCGGCGACAGGCCGGATGCGAGCACGCGGCGGATCGCCCCCGGCACGTCGCCGCGCGCGACGCCGACGACCGATTCGTACACGCCGGCGGCGATCGCGGCGCCGCCGTCCTCGCCCGCGAAGGACGATCGCACCGAGAAACGCATGTCCGGGTCGCGCGCAGCGATGCGGTCGAGGTGGCGGTCCAGCTCGCCCTGAAACCCGGGCGGCCAGGGCGCGGCAGCCAGCGCGTCGCGCGCACGGTCGAGCGCGCTCAGGTCGGTGGCATCGCGCAGCGCCCGCGGTACCGCCGGCCCGCCCGCGCGCAACCGCGAGAAGAGATCGGCCGTGACTGCGAATGCGGCCGGCACCGGATAGCCCGCGCGCGCCAGCCGCAGCAGCGACCGCGCCTTGCCGCCGATCTCGACGGGCTCGTCGTCCGGGGCAGCGCCGCCGGCGGCGAGGGCAACGCACAAGCTCATGGACATGGTCTACCCCATGCTAACTTCGGCGCCCATGAGAGGTCCGATTCTTTCCGGTGCGCTGGGCAGCACGGCGTCGCTCACCGCGATCGCGCGGCGGGCCAAGGACGCCGATCCGGTCGTGGTGCTGGGACCGCTCTGGCTGGGCGTCACGCTTGCCGCCGAGCTGCGTGTACTGATGCTGGTGGCCAGCGACGACCACGCGGCGGTCAAGCGCGCGCGCCGCCGCGCCATCAAGGCGGGCCGCGCGTACGAGGTCGCCGTCGGCGGCGCCGAGGTGCCGTTGCGCCCGCGCTCGGTCGGCGCGATGATCGTCGAGAACGTCGCCGGGCTCGACGCCGCGGTCGCGGCACGCTGGATCGAGGCACTGGCGCCCACGCTGCGTCCCGGCGGCCGGCTCATCGCGGCCGACGCCACCAGCGACGTCGCAGCGATGGCGCGCGTCTCGGCGACCTTCCTGTCGGCGGCGCTGGTCGGGCTGACCCAGGAAATGCCGCGCGATGGGGTGGTGCTGACCGTCGCTCACGCGCCCGATGCGCGCGTGATGGCGGCCCGCTTCGACGCGCCCGTTGCCTCCGCTGTCAGTTCGCCGTGAGCGACACGTTGTCGATGCAGAACGTGCCCGGGCCGCCGGAGACGTTGAACGCGACCCCCATGCTGGGATCGGTAGAACCGCGCATGAAGGTGTGCGTGATCGTCTGCAGCGATCCGGTGACCGACTCGTTCATGAAGTCGGAGCCGGTGGCGTCGTACGGCGTTTGGGTCTGGCCGACCTTGGACTCGATCGTGAGGTTGCCGGTCGACGTCGCCTGGTACGAGAACGTATAGGTCCGCCCGCCGTCGATCTGAAAGGGCGGTACGGCGCCCGACGGGTAGCCGATCGTGGCAGAGCTGAGCTGCTGCACCGTCACGCAGAACTGGCCGGCGGTCACCATCTGGGTGACCTGGCCCATCATCGCCGGCAGCCCCCAGCCGGTCGAGCCGTTGGAAAAGTCGCCGTTCGTCACCAGGTTGGGCCCGCCGTTCGTGCTGCCGCCGGTGCCGTTCATGCCGCCGGTTCCGCCCGACGATCCGCCGCTGCCGTTGCCGCCACTGCCGTTGCCACTGCCGCCGGCGCCGCTCCCGTCGCCGCCGGTGCCGCTTTGGCTGCCGCCCGCGCCGGTGGCGCCGCCCGAGCCCCCGCCGCTGATGCCGCCGGTCCCGGCGGACACGCTCGCGCAGTTGGTGGTGTGCGCCACCATCAGCGGGGTCGCGCCTGACGCCGAACCCGCCGCGATCCCGGTCAGAGTGGCCGCGCCCGCACCGATGCACGCGCCGGAGCTGTCGAGTACGTTCGCGACCACGGTGACGGTGCCGTGGGCGTCGGCGTAGAGGCCGGCTTTGAACGATACCGCCGAGGTGAAGCTCGCGCCGGGGAAGTCCTGGCTGGTGCCGCCCGCGCTGAGGCGCAGCTTCACCGACTGAAAGTCCGTGTCGCTGCTGAAGACGTCGACCTCGAGCAGGGAGCGCGCCGTGCAACCACCCAGCGAAGAAGCTCCGGCCAGCGCCATCGCCAAGCACGCGCAGGTGAAAGCGACGGCAAGGTGACGAGCCGCCAAGCGACGCAAGGCGCGACGACGCAGAGAAGCCAATCTCGTTACCACAGCGATCATTAGGACCTCCTGAAGCTACGTGCGACGAGAAATATGAACCAACCCTATCCAGCGCGGTCATTCCGTGTCAACGGTTCGCCGTCGCGCGGCAGGCGCCTTACCCGCGCATTTTGCGCTACCCTTGAAAGGAGAATGCTGCGGCGCTGGGGGTCCGCCTTCGTCCTGTCGATCGCCGTTCATTTGGCGGTCGTCGGCGGGGTGGTCGGCGCGCTGCTCCTCGGCGGGCTTTCGTTCAGCATTCCGATCGACGTCGACGTCGTCGGCATGCGCATGGATGAGGTGCATGATCTGCCGCTCGGGCCGCCCCCCGGCGCGCCCGAGCCCCAGAACACGTCCGCGGCGCCGCGCGCGCGCAAGCGTGTCCCCAAGGTGCCGGCAGCGGAGGGCGAGCTCGCCGGCGACAAATCCGCCAAAGGAGACAAGACCGAGCCCGAGACCCCGCCCGACACCGATGTCGCGCCGCCGCACGCGAGCCGCCTCGAGCAGTACGGACCGGAGGGTTCGCGGGTCACCGCGCTCCTGCGGCTGGATCGGCTCCGCGGGACGCCATACGTGCCGGCGCTCGACGCGATCCTCGGCCGCTTGCCCGATCGGCGCGATCTCCTCGAGGGGACCGGGCTCGATCTCTTCGAGACGTTCGACGCGTTGCTGATCGCCACGCCCAATCCGCTCGACTACACGGTGACCTTCCTGGCGGCACGCCATCGGTTGAAGGACGGCGAGCTGCGCACCGCGCTCGACCGCGGCGCGCGTGCGACCGGGCGCGCGCTCGACTGGCGGACCGAGGGGCGGCGCCCCTTTGCCGAGCGGCACAGCCGCCACCCCACGCCTGGGGCCGCGCGCGACGATCGGCTGATCGTCCTGCCGGCGCCGGGGCTGGTGGTGGTGACTCCGCCGATCTATCGGTCGCTTCTGCTGGCGATGGCGCGGCCGCGCGCGCCGGCTGCAGCCGCTGCCGGTGCACACGATGCGCACGGGGACGCTGGTGCGACGGCTGTCGACGGCGCGGATTCTGCCTCGGGAGCGGGGACCGGTGGTGCCGCCGGCGCCGGGCATGAATCGGATGGGCAATGGGGCGCCCTGCTCCGGCGCATCGACGCGGAGGATGGGATCATGCCTGCCGGGGCGGTCGCGGTGGTCAGCGCGACCGATCTGTTCGGCGTGCGCAACCTCGCGAACGGGGTCGATCCCGGCTCGCGCGGGCACGTGCCGGCGCCGACTTCTGCTGCGGGTGCGCCCGCTGCGCGCCAGCCGACCGGGACCATCGCCGGTATGGAGGTGCCCCGGGTCATCACGGTTTCGATCGGCTTGGATCCGAGCCCATTTCTCGACGTCATCGCCGACTTCGACGACGAAGATCAGGCCCGCCACTGGGAGCGCGACTGGCCGGCGTTGCACCAGCGCCTCAACACGAACCCCTACGTGATGCTGACCGGCTTCAGCGCGCTCGTGGGTCGCGCGGAGCTATCGCGAGTCGACACGACGATTCATCTGCACGAGACCGCCACCGACGCCGAGACGCTGCGCCTGTTACAGATCGTGGCGCGGTTCATGGGCGCGGGGCCACTCGCGTCGCCGTAGCCGTCGTCGTGGCCCTGGTCAATTGACAGCTGCCCCGCGCGAAGTGTATCGACGCGACTGGAGGGACGATGCGAACCATGGTCATAGGTAGGAGCGCGTGGCTCGTCGCGGGGATCGCGGCCTTGTGCGCGGCGGCGACCGGGGGGTGCGCGACCATGTTTACCGGCAGCGTGCAGCAGTTGACGGTCTCGTCGCAGCCACCGGGCGCGCGGGTGTTCGTAGACGGCGCGTACACCGGGGTCACGCCGATGACGTTGATGCTCAAGACCGAGCGCGACCACGCGATCGCGCTCCAGCGCGAGGGCTATCAGCCCACGATCTCGCCGGTGAGCCGCGAGTTCAATCCGGTGGCGGCGCTCAACCTGTTCAGTGTGGTCTGCTGGGTCGTCGACATCGCGACCGGCGCGCTCTGGCGTTTTCCGCCCAATGCGATCTATGTGGCCCTCCAGCCGCTGGGCATGCCGGGGAGCTATCCACCGCCTCCGATCTACGTTCCGCCGGGCACACCGCCGCCGGCGTACCAGCCGCCGCCGCCCGGGATGGCGCCGCCCCCGCCGCCGGGCGCGGGCGCGCCGCTGCCGTATTCTCCGCCGCCGCCCGGCGCTCCGCAGCCGCCGCCGGTGCCGTCCTCACCGCCCGCGTCGAACTGAGATGCGGCGGCCGACGGCTCTCGCAAGGTTTGCCCTCTCCCGCAGACGGCAGAGGCGATCGGAACGTTTCTTCAACGAGTCACCCTCTCCCGCGGTCCGCCGGGGGAGAGGTCCGGGGAGAGGGCAGGCCTTGCGAGCGGGCGACGTGACTCGAAGGAATTCGTCCCGTTTCGGCGTCTTTGTGTTCTTCGCGGCGCTCATGGTCGCGGGCTCGGCTGCGTTCGCGGCGCCGTCGCTCGCGGGCCGTTGCTTGATGATGACGGGTGCGGGGCACGGCGCCTGTCGCTCGCCGGCGCCGGCCGTGCGCGCCGTATCGCCACCGCTGGCCGCCGCGGCAGCACCGATACGCCCGGCCGATCGCATCGACTTCGCCGACTTCGCTGGCGCCTACTCGATCTACCGGCTGGTGAGCGCCACCGACGACCACCGGCGCTGTCGCTTGCAGCCGACCTGCAGCCTGTTCGCCGCGCGCGCCGCACGGCAGCTGGGCCTGTTGCGCGGCCTGCTCATGGGGTTCGCGCGGGCGCAGATGTCGCACTCCGACCAGGACGGCTTCTTGCCGCAGGTAATTGGCTCCGACGGGAACTTCATCTACCTCGATCCGGTCGAGCGCTGGATCCACGGTGATCTCTGAAGCGGCGAACGCGGCTCGCGCTCATCGTGGCGTTGCTGGTGTCCATGGGATCGTTCCGCTCAGCGCGTGCGTGCGGCGACGATCCGCTCGTGCGCGAGTTCCTCGGCTCCGGCGACGACTTCCGCGCGCTCAGCGTTCTGCGCCAGCGCGAGCTAGAAGGGCGGGGCACACCAGCCGGCTTCGAATGCGCGCGCCTGATCCTGGGCGCCTACCTGCGCCACGGTGAATTCGATCTCGTCGACGACTGGGTCGTGCGCATGGGCCAGTCCTACGGGCCGCCGTTGCTGACGGCGGGCCTGGTGCCGCGGCTGCGCGTCGAGGTCGCGTACCTGTTCGGCAATGCCGGTGAAGTTCAGCGCCGCGCTGCCGAAGGCGGCCTCACCGGGCTCGAGCGCCTGACAATCCTGTCGCGCGCCGCCGATCGTCCGCTCTCGTTCGACGCGAGCGACGCCAGCTGCGATTCACCGGCGTGTGCGCAGCTGCGGCGGATTCTCGACGATCGGTCGAGCTTGCCGCACAAGAGTCCGGGGCTGGCGCTCGCGCTCGGCGTGGTTCCCGGGCTGGGGCAGGTCTACGCGGGGCGTCCGCTCGCTGGGCTCGGTAGCTTCCTGCTCAACGGCTTTCTCATCGGCACCACCGCATTCGCGGTCCATCGCCGCGAGTACGCGCTGGCGGTTCTGTCAGGCGGCGTCGGTCTGGCGTTCTACACCGGCGGCATCTACGCCGGTTTCGAGGCCGCGACCCGCGTCAACGAGCACAGTGCCGAGGAGCTGCGCGCGCGCATCCGCGCCGTGCCCGTCGATCTGGCGATTAGCGCGCTCGCGCAGTGATGTCGGAGAGACAAACGCCAGGACGCCAAATCCGGTCCCCTCCCCCGTCCGCGGGGGAGGGTTAGGGAGAGGGCAAACCTTGCGAGTCGCAGTGCCCGACGGCCCCTCTCCCTAACCCTCCCTCCGCGGACGGGGGGAGGGGAACGGACTTGGCGCCCTTGGCGTCTTGGCGGTCGATTTCAGCGAGGGGGGGCTGGTTTTTTCCCGGCGGTCGGCGCGGGCGCAGCGGGCGGCGGCGGCGGGCGGCTCGGCGCTTTCGCGGCGGGCGCGGCTGCGGGGCGTGGGGGCGGCGCCTGCGTATCGGCCAGGACCTCGTCGGCGGTCGTGCGCAGCTTGCCGCCGGTGTCACCGGGCTTGACGCCCGGGGGACGCTCCCACGGGATGTCCTGCAGCGGCTGACCCGCGGTCACATCCATCATGTAGCGCGCGAACATCGGCACGGTGAGCATGAACGCCGCGTCCTTTTGCCCGAGCGGCCGCTTGCGCAGATCGTCGCCCATCCAGGTGGTGGTCATCCAGCGCGAGGTGTAGCCGATGAACCAGGTGTCCATGGTCGCGCTCGACGTGCCGGTCTTGCCCGCGGCCGGCAGCCCGGTGGCGCGGATCGCCGGCGCGTGGCCGCGCGTGACCACGTGGCGCAGCAGCGTCGACGTGAGCCATGCGGTGCGCGGTGAGATCGCAGGCTTCGGCCGCTTGCCCGCGAGCGCGACGATGCGGTCGAGCCGATCGTCGGCCGGTCCCTCGGCGTCGCCGAGCGAGGTGTTGTCCTCGAGCACCACGCCGTTGCGGTCGCGGACGCGCCGGATGTAGACCGGATCGACCACCACGCCGTTGCGCGCGAACGCCGAGAACGCGCGCGTCATCTCGTCGGCGCGCGAGCACGAGGCGCCCAGCGCCAGCGCCTGGTCGGGGATGATCTTGGTCGTGATGCCGAGCCGCCGCGCCCACGCCTCGACCTCGTGACCGCCGACCAGCTTGAACAGCTGCACCGCCGGCACGTTCTTCGACCAGATGAGCGCGTACTCGAGCGTGACCTGATACTCGATGGTGTTGTTGAGGTTGGTGGGCGTCCAGATCTCGCCCGTGATCGGATCGACCTCGGCGCGCGGCACGTCGTTGAGCAGCGACGTGAAGCCGTACCCGCGATCGAGCGCCAGCGAGTAGTACATCGGCTTGTACGCCGAGCCCGGCTGCCGGCAAGCCTGCACCACGCGGTTGAACTGCGAGCGATCGTAGTCCTCGCCGCCGACCATCGCGACGACGTAGCCGGAGTGGTGGTCGTAGCTGAAGATCGAGCCCTCGACCCGCGGCGTCTGCTCGAGCGAGAGCTCGAGGGCCTTGGGCTTGGCGCCTTGCGGGCTCTTCTCGTCGTAGGCCGGTGTCCACGCGACTTCGCTCTTGGCGTCGTAGGTCCAGTCCGACCAGCGGCGCAGCTTCGACCGATGCGCGTTCTTCACCCAGACGACGTCGCCGGGGCTGAGCACGCCGATGGTCGAGTCCAGTGGGCGCGCGTTGGCGAAGTTGGTGGCGCTGAAGGGGAAGGCCCAGTTCATCCCCTGCGGAGGCAACCAGTAGCTGTTCTTTCCGACGCGCACGCGCGCGCCGGTCTTCGACGTCGACTCGACGATGCCGAGATAGAGCTTGCCCTCGGCGGGCGCCTCCGCGCCGTAGTGCGCGTCGGCGCGGCGGATGAACGCCGCCGCGGCGCCGCCCGAGAGGTGCGCGACCGGCCCGCGCCAGCCCTGGCGCTTGTCGAGCTTGCGCAGCGAGAAGTCGACGTTCTCCTGCGCCGAGACGTCGATCCAGGGCACCAGCGTCGTCTCGATCTCGAGGCCGCCTTCCCACAGGGCCTTCTCCCCGTAGCGGCTGGCAATGTCGCGGCGCACGTGCTCGGCGAAGTGGGGCGAGATGTTGCGGAAGAAGTCCGGGCGCTCGCGCACCACGACCGGCCGCGCGCGCCAGGGGTTCGCCTCCTTGTCGGTCAGGTAGCCCGCGGCGACCATCGCCGAAAGCACCTGGTCGCGGCGCGCCCGTGCCCGCTCGATGCTGGTGAGCGGCGAGAAGCGCGAGGGCGCGCGCGCGAGGCCGGCCAGCATCGCCATCTCGCCGAGATCGATCTCGTCGATCGATTTGTCGAAGTAGCGGCGCGCTGCGGCGGCCACGCCGTAGACGCCGTGACCGAGGAAGATCTGGTTGAGATAGAGCGTGAGGATGTCGCGCTTGCTGTAGCGTTTCTCCAGACGGCGCGCGAGGATCGCTTCGCGGATCTTCCGTTCGAAGGTTCGCTCCGTCGACAGGAACGACTTCGCGACCTGCTGGGTGATCGTCGAGCCGCCCTGCGCGACCTCGCCGGCGCGGAGGTTGGCGCCCATCGCGCGCGCGATGCCGCGATAGTCGATGCCGCCGTGCTCGAAGAAGCGGCGGTCCTCGGCGGCGATGAAGGCTTTGATCAGCGCGGGCGGAAACCGCTCGTAGGGCAGGATCTCGCGCCGCTGATTGGCGAGCTCGGCGAGCGGCGTGCCGTCCCAGGCGCGGATGATCGTCGTCGTGGCGGCCGTCTGGTGATAGGTCGCCAGGTCGGGCAGATTCGGCAGCGTGCGCGCGAAGTAGAGATAGGTGATTCCGCCCGCGACGAACATCAGCCCGGCGACGCAGATCGCGCCGAAGGCATAGAACTTTCCCAGCCAGTACCAGAACCCTCCGTCGGAGGGATTCTCCACCGTGATGGTGGGGGAGCCGGGGGGCGCCAACGACATGCGACGTCACTCTAGCATCGTCCATTGGCCGACAACGGGCGGCGAATCACCTAAGATTCGGTCCCGCGCGCGGAGCGCGACCGTGTGAGCGCGCCCCCTCGTCCCCCGGGGTCGAGAGCCGCGAGCCGGGGGTCGGGACACTCATTCGGAACACCTGGCATCGCACTGGGCAGCCGTGTCATCGGCGCCGCGGCCGGGACCGAATCAAACTGCCTCGGAGGCACTCTTAATGACACCACGTTCCGCGAAGTTTTTGGTCCCTTCGTGTGCCCTGGCCCTGGCGCTGGCCGCCTGCAATGGCGGCAGCGAGGGCGGCGGGGAAGCGGGGACCAGCGGTTCTGGCGGTAACGGAGTGGCTGGCCAGACCGGCACCGGCGGGGTGACCGGCTCGGGCGGAAGGACCGGAGCGGGCGGCATTCAGGGTATGGGCGGCGTTACCGCAGCGGGCGGCGCCGGGGGCGCCAACACCAGTGACCCGCTGGTCGGCTGGGCGGCCCAGAGCTGCACCGTCGGCACGGTGAGCACGACGACCGGAGGTGGTTCGATGACGCCGATGTCGGTGACGACTCTCAGCGCGCTCAATTCCGCCGCCGCGGGCACGGCGGCGCGAGTGATTCAATTCTCCGGCAGCCTCAGCGGTACGCTGACCGTCGGGTCGAACAAGACCATCATCGGCGCCACGGGCGCGAAGATCACCGGCCACATTTCGCTCGACCATTCGTCGAACGTGATCCTGCAGAACTTCACCGTCGTCGGTTTGAACTGCTCCGACGTGCCCGCCAACGGCGACTGCCAGGACGGCGCCGACGCCGTCACGGTCAACGGGTCGTCGCACCACATCTGGATCGATCACCTCGACGTGTCGGACGGCTCCGACGGCAACCTCGACGTCACCGACGCCAGCGATTGCGTGACCATCTCGTGGAGCAAGTTCCACTACTCGGCTACGCGCGTGGCCGGTTACACCGGCGAGGTGCACCACTTCTCGAACCTGGTCGGCGCCGACGACGCCGCGACCGGCGACGCCGGGCACCTGCGCATCACCTGGCACCACGACTGGTGGGCCGACCACGTGGTCGAGCGCCAGCCGCGCGTGCGCTTCGGCCAGAACCACATCTTCAACAACCTCTGGACGTCGAGCGGCAACAACTACTGCGTCGCCGCCGCGGTGAGCTCGAACGTCCTCGTCGAGAACAACGCCTTCGTCAACGTGAAGGACACGATGGACACGACCAACTACTCGAACGCCGCGACCATCGCCCTCATGCGCAACAACGTCTTCAGCGGCACCGCAGCGGCGTCGGCGAACAAGGGCACCGGCGTCTTCACGCCGCCCTACCCGTACACCGCCGACGACGCGTCGACGGTGCAGGCGGCAGTGATGGCCGGTGCGGGCCCGCACTGAAGTCCGGTCCCCTCTCCCGTCCGCGGGAGAGGGTTAGGGCTGGGGGCAGACCTTGCGAGCCGCGGCGCCCCGATGTTCGGCTCACCCTAGTGACAGACGCGCCCCGACGGACAGGTCGGGTCTTTGCCCGCGGTGGTCACGACCAGCGCCGCCACCCCTGCGACACCCGCCGCGACCACAGCCCAGACCCACCATTTCGAGTGCGACTCAGGCTCGGCGGGGGCGGGCGCGTCGCTCATGCGGGTGCTCGCCGGCACGTCGACCATCGTCGGCTTGGCCGGCGCCGGGTCGCTCGCCAGCGCCAGGCGGGGGACCGATGACTGCGACTCGGCGCGCGCGACCGCCGCGCACGCGCCCGCCACGAGCATGAAAACCGGCAAGATCAGCGATAGAAACACCAATTTAGGAAATCTCATGCGAGCCATCCTAGTGATCGGGGCCGGCGCCCGTCAAACCCGGCGCGGTTTCGCGACTCATCGAATCTCGGGACAACGGCCAGGTCCGGTCCCCTCGCCCCGTCCGCGGGGAGAGGGTTAGGGAGAGGGGCCGTCGGGCGCTGCGACTCGCAAGGTTTGCCCTCTCCGTCCCCTCTCCCGCGGACGGGAGAGGGGACCGGACCTTTTCTTCAGCGAGTCACCTTCTCCCGCGGTCCGCCGCGGGGGAGGGTCGGGGTGGGGGCAGACCTCGGACGCTGCTGCCCGCTGTCTGCGGTCCACCGCTCCGTGGAGCAAGACCGTCGCCGTTGCCGTACGCGCGCCTTCATGCTCCATTGATCGGCGTGGATCTGTTCGACCGCCCGCGCTCCGCGAGCGCCCGCAACGGCGGGCGCGAAGCCCACGAGGAGACCCTGGAGGGCACGGTCGAGCGCATCGTCTTCACCGGCGGTGAGGGCGACTTCACCGTCGCGCGTCTCAAGCCCAGCGCGGGCGGTGAGGTGGTCACGATCGTCGGCAGCCTGCCCGGCGTACCGGTCGGCGCGTCGCTGCGCGTGGTCGGCCGGTTCGAGAACACGGTGCGCTTCGGCGCGCAGCTGCGCCTCACGAGCTACACCGAGGTCGCGCCGCAAACGCTCGACGGCATCCGGCGCTATCTCGGTTCGGGCCTGATCAAGGGCATCGGGCCCGAGTTCGCGTCGCGGATCGTCGAGCGCTTCGGCATCACCACGCTCGAGGTGCTCGACCGCGACCCCGGCCGCATCAGCGAGGTCACCGGCATCGGCCCGTCGCGCGCGCGATCGATCCGCGAGGCCTGGGCCAGCCAGCGCGAGGTACGCAAGGTCATGGTGTTCCTGCAGGGCTACGGCGTGTCGCCGGCCTTCGCGGCGCGCATCTACAAGCGCTACGGCGTGGCGGCGATCGCGCGCGTGCGCGAGAACCCGTATCGCCTGGCGTTCGACGTCTGGGGCATCGGCTTTCTCTCGGCCGACAAGCTCGCCGCGGCGCTGGGCATCGAAAAGGAGTCGCCGGTGCGCATCGCCGCCGGCGTGCGCCACGTGCTGGACGAGGCGGCGGGCAAGGGCGACGTGTTCGTACCGCGCGAGCGGCTGGCGCGCGAATCGGCGGGGCTGCTCGGCGTCGCCGAAGCGATGGCCGGGGCCGCGATCGACAGCCTGGCGCGCGCCGGCGAGGCGGCGATCGATGCGCGCATCTCGACGTCGTCGCTCGACGGAGGCGCGGCGATCTACGAGACTGGCCTCTACCAGGCCGAGGTCGCCGCCGCGGCGGGGCTGCGCCGGTTGCTGGCCGCGCCGCCGCCGCCGATGAAGCTCGACGTCGACCGGGCGCTGGCCTGGTACGAGAGCGAGGCGCACATCTCGCTGGCCAGTCAGCAGGCCGAGGCGGTGCGGCGCGCGCTCGGCGGCAAGGTCGTGGTGATCACCGGCGGTCCCGGCGTCGGCAAGACGACGATCGTACGCGGTGTGGTGTCGATCCTCACGCGCAAGGGCCTGCGCGTCGCGCTCGCGGCGCCGACCGGGCGCGCGGCCAAGCGCCTGTCGGAGGCGACCGGCGCGCCGGCGTCGACGCTGCACCGGCTCCTCGAGTGGCGGCCCGCCGAGGGCAGCTTCGGCCGCTGCGCGGATCGCCCGCTTGAGGTCGACCTGCTGGTCGTCGACGAGGCGTCGATGCTCGACGTGCGGCTGTGTGCCGATCTGGTCGCCGCGCTGCCTGCGTCGGCGCGGCTCTGTCTCGTCGGCGACGTCGACCAGCTGCCGTCGGTGGGTCCGGGCACGGTGCTGCGCGACGTGATCGCGTCCGGCGCGGTGCCGGTGGTGCGGCTCACCGAGATCTTCCGCCAGGCAGCGCAGAGCCTGATCGTGCTCAACGCTCACCGCATCCACGAGGGGGAGATGCCCGACTTCGGCGCGGTGCCGGCGAGCGCAGTCGCTGGCGCGGCGTCCGCCGCCGACGCGCGCGACTTCTTTTTCATCGAGGAGGACGACCCCGCGCGCGCGGCGGTGGTGATCCGCGACCTGGTCAGCGTGCGGCTCCCGCGCCGCTACGGGCTGGATCCGCTGGAGATCCAGGTGCTGTCGCCGATGCACCGGGGCGACCTCGGCGCAGGCAACATCAACTTGCTGCTGCAGGAGGCGCTGTCGGGACAGGCCCCCGCCGGCGCGTCGCTCACGCGTGGCTCGCGCACGTTCCGCACCGGCGACAAGGTGATGCAGATCCGCAACGACTACGACAAGGAGGTCTGGAACGGCGACATCGGCCGCGTCGTCGAGGCCGACGCTGCGTCACAGTTGCTGCGCGTGCGCTTCGACGATCGCGACATCGAGTACGGCCTCGACGAGATCGACGAGCTCAGGCTGGCCTACGCCACCACCGTGCACAAGTCGCAAGGCTCGGAGTACGCGGCGGTGGTCATTCCGGTGCACACGCAGCACTACATGATGCTGCAGCGAAACCTGCTCTACACCGCGGTCACGCGCGGCAAGCGCCTCGTCGTACTGGTCGGCTCGCGCAAGGCGCTGGGCATGGCGGTGCGCAACGCGGAGATCGCGCTGCGCTGTTCAGGCCTGGCCCAGCGCCTGCGGGACTAGATCTAGAACCAGCCGCCGACGACGGTTTGCAATCCGTAGCCGTTGCCGCCGCCACCGTTGAGCGGCAGCTCGAAGTCGGGGCCCACGCCCAGGAAAAAGTGCGGAACCAGGTGAAAAAGGAACGGCGCGAAGATGGTCAGCTGCGTCGACGTGTTGCCACCGGAGCCGAACGCATGGCCCACGGTGATGCCGACCTTCGGCCAGAAGCTGACCGCCTCGGTGATGGCCAGGTTGTAGCCGGCGCGCACGCCCAGGTTGAAAAAATCCGACGACGGCGGGCCCGAATCGTGCGTGTAGCCGATGAGGCCGCCGACCGAGACGTTGGGCACGATAAAGAAGTCCGCCGACGGCTGCAAATGCAGCTGCCAGCCGTTGTGCAGGTGGCCTTCGAACTCACCGGTGATGACGACCTCGCCGGGAGCCCCGAATGCGGTCGCCCCGTTTCCTAGACGTTGCGCCATCGCGGGCGACGCGCCAAGGAGGGAAGCCAACACGAACGAAAACGAGACGAAGACCGTGAGACCAAATAGTTTTTTCATGTTTTTTGGGGGGAGTCGCTCCGACGACGGGAACGTTTGCGTACCCGCATATTGATCATCTCGACGACAAATGAGAAGGCCATCGCGAAATAGACGTAGCCCTTGTTGATGTGCCGGTCGAACGAGTCGGCGACAAGCAGCACGCCGATGAGCAGCAAGAACGACAGCGCCAGCACCTTCATGCTGGGGTGGCGATTGATGAAGCCGCTCACCGCGTCGGCGAAGATCAGCATGACGATCACCGCCAGGATCATCGCGGTGATCATGATCGGGATGTGCGGCACCATGCCGACCGCGGTGATCACCGAGTCGAGCGAGAAGACGATGTCGAGCGCCAGGATCTGAGCGAGCGTCGCGCCGAAGCCGGCCGTCTTCGGTGCGGCGGCGCCGGCGTTCGCGGGCGAGTCCGCCTCGTCGCCGTGCTCGACGCGCTCGTAGAGCTCGTGCGTCGACTTGGCGATCAGGAACAGCCCGCCCGCCAGCAGCACCAGATCCCGCCCCGAGAATTGCTGGCCGAGCAGGCCGAAGAGCGGCGCGGTCAGCCCCATGAGCCAGCTCAGCGTCAGCAAGAGCCCGATGCGCAGGATCAGCGCCAGCGCCAGCCCGAGCCGCCGCACCCGCGGGCCCTGCCCGTGCGCGACCTTGTCCGAGAGGATCGCGATGAAGATGATGTTGTCGATCCCGAGGACGATCTCCATCACGGTGAGGCTGATCAGGCTGACCAGTCCCTCGGGGCGGAACAGCACGCTGAGGTGGGACACGGCGCTTTCGCTTTCGCTCTCGTTCGCTCAGCTCTGCCCGAGGCGGCTCGCCACGTGCGCCGCCTCCTCGACGGCGCGCGCGACGACGGAGCGGATGCGCCCGTCTTCGAGGATCAGCAAGCCGGCGATGGTGCAGCCGGCGGGCGTCGTCACCTGATCTTTCAGCGCCGCGGGGTGCATCCCGGTCTGCAGCACCATGCGCGCCGCGCCCTGGAACATCTGCGCCGCGATCTCCATCGCGGCGTCGCGGCGCAGGCCCATGCGCACGCCGCCGTCGGTGAGCGCCTCGAGGATCATGTACGCGAACGCGGGCCCGCTGCCGTTCAAGCTGGTGACCGCGTCCATGACCTTGTCCTCGGCCTCGACGCAGCGGCCGACGGCGCGGAAGATCTCGACGGCGACCGCGGCCTGCGCGTCGCTGACGCCGGGCCCGCGCGCGATGACGGTCATGCCCTCGCCGATCAGACAGGGCGTGTTGGGCATGGCGCGGATGACCGCGCTGTCCGGTAGCCAGCCGCGCAGCTGATCCAGCCGGACGCCGGCGGCGATGCTGATCACCAGCTTGCCGCGCAGAGCGGCGCGCATCGTGTCGCTGTCGAGCGCGTTCGCCACTTCGTGCGGCTTCACGCACACCAGCACCACGCCGGCGGCGCGGCAGGCCTCGAGGTTGTCGCCGGTGGTGTGGACGCCGTGCTTTTCGTGCAGCGTGCGCACGACCTCGGAGCGGCGATCGGTGGCGTAGAGCTGTTCCGGTTTGAGGCGCCCGGAGCGCAGCAGCCCGCGGACGATCGCTTCGCCCATGGTGCCGCAGCCGAGCACGGTCAGTGTAGAGGTGGCATCGAGCATCTGGGCGCTACTATCGCACAAGGATCCCGAAACGGCCGCCGCCCACGCAACCGGCGTGGCGGGCGGCCGATAACCGCCCAGAGCGATGAGAATCTGGCCTGGTTGTCTGATGGTGTATCTGGTGGCGTGGGGCGTCGGGCCGCCCGGCGGCGCCCGCGCCGCCAGCGCTGCAACCGAAGCTGACGTGGCGATCAAGCACGGCGTCGAGCTGCGGCGCCGCGGCGACGACTTGCGTGCGCTCGAGGAGTTCCTGCGCGCCCAGTCGCTGCAGCGATCGGCGCGCGTGCTGGCCCAGATCGGGTTCGCGGAGCAGGCGCTCGGTCGCTGGCGCGAGGCCGAGGAGCACCTGGGCCTGGCGCTGGCCGATACCAGTGACGCTTGGATTCGCCGTCACCGAGAGGTGATCGAGCACTCGCGCGCGGTCGTGGCCGGCCACCTCGGCAGCCTGGAGGTGCTGGGCGGCCCGGAAGGCGCCGAGCTACGCATCGATGGCTCGCCGGTGGGACGCTTGCCGCTCGGGCGACCGGTGCGCGTCGCCGCCGGCCGCATCGGCATCGAGCTCGCCGCCGACGGCTTCCTGCCGGCGACGCGCCCGGTGACGATCACCGCTGGCCAGCTCGCGCGCGAGACCGTGACGCTGCAGAGGATCGAACCGCCGCCGGTCGTGTCACCGCAGATCACGCCAGCTCCGCGGCCGATGGCGCGGGAACCGACTGCGGCGGTCACGGTGCTTCCGGGCATCACCGACGTCCGGCGTGCGCCGGACGACCCGGGTAGTGGGTGGCAACGGACCGCCGCGTGGGTTAGTGGCGGTGCGGCGGTTCTCTTCGCCGGAGCCGGGGTCGTGGGGCTGGTCGCGCGCAGTCACTACGCCGATCGGGTCGATGGCGCCCTCCATGACGGTCGCTGCGTTCAACACGGCGATCAGTTCACCGGCGACAGCGCCCGCGATTGCGCGATAGCGGCCACCGACCGGGACCAAGCCGGGACGCTGGCCGTCGTGAGCGGCGGCGCGGCCGGCGTCCTGGCGCTGGCGTCGATGCTCTTCTTCGCCGCCGCGCCTCACGCCGACCGGCAAGCAGGTGCGGTCGCCGCACGGCCGCGGTTCGCGTGCGCGCTGGCGGGCGGCGGCGTGGTCCTCGAGTGCGGCGCGCGCTTCTGACGAGAGGGCTTCTCCATCAATGCTCCCGTGATTGCCGCAGGTCGCGCTTGAAGCGCGACCGCAACTGTGTTGTCCTCTTGCTCGCAAGAGCCCATGCGTCTTCCGTCCTGGACAATGACGTTGATGGCAGTTTTGAGTCTCTCGGTCGCGGCGTGCGGAAGCGTTGCCACGCGTCCGGTGGGGACCGACGGCGGGATGGGTGGCAGCGGCGCCGGGGGTAGCGGTGGCGTGACGGGCGCCGGCGGATCTGCGTCCGGCGGCCTGACGGGATCGACCGGTGGCGCCGGCGGCTCTGTGGTCGACGCGGGGCCCGGCGACGGACGACCGTCCGACGGACCGACCATGTTCGCGCGCGGCGCGATCATACCCTTTGGCGTGCTGGCGCCGGCCACCGGGGCGACGGTTCACGTCACTCACCAGCGCTTCGGCCCCACGTTCGCCTGCAGTGGGAACGTCTGCTTCAGTGGTGGACTGCTACCGGCATCGCCATGAGGTCGATCCCGATTGGGTCACAGCCAGATTAGGTCAAACCAATGAAAACCAAGAAGACTCATTTGATCTGGGGCGGGGCGCTGCTGTTGCTGGTCGGCGTTCCGGCTGCTTATTTCGCAGGTCGGGCGCGCGCGGCGGGGATTCCCGCCGCCGCGGCGCTGACTTACTCGGGTGTGCTCACCGACGCGACCGGCGCTCCCATGACCGGATCGGTGCCGATCCAGATCGCGATTTGGGACGCGGCGACCGCCGGGAACCAGGTGTGTGTGACCGTGTCGACGCCGCAGACGTTGGTCGCCGGCGCCTTCCAGATCACGTTGCCCGACACCTGCACCACGGCGGTTCACGCGAGCAGCGATCTCTGGGTCGAGGTGCTGGTCAGCGGTCTCGCGATCGGTCGCGCCAAGCTCGGCGCCGTTCCCTACGCCGTAGTTGCCGCCGAAGCTTCCTGCGGACCGACGACCGGCGCGACGATGGTGGACACCGGGGCGGGCTTCTGCATCGACGCAGCGGATCGTGCTGCGGTCGAGACTGGGTACGGCTCGGCGATCACCAGCTGCGCCACCGAGGGCAAGGTGGTCTGTTCTTTCGTTCAGCTTTGCACCGCCAAGTCACGCGGCGTCGGTGCACTCGGAACGGCGGGGTACCGTGTCTCCGACCTGATGTTCTACCCCACCAACAACATGCACTTCCTGGGCGGAGGCAACGGCGCAAACGCGTTAACAATGCCGGCCGCCTGCAGCACGCTCGCGGCGCCCGGACCAAACGGCAACACGAACCTGGCCTTTCGCTGCTGCCGCGGCAAAGGCTGACTCGCTCCCTCCCGGCATCTCGTCGCGATCGCGGGCGCGCGGGCCCGCCGTGCTAAATTTCGCGGTCATGTCACTGGCCCGGAAGCAGCTCGCCGATGCGCACCGCATCGTGGTCAAGCTCGGCACGCACGTCGTGACCCACGACGGCGTCGAGCTGGCGCTCGGGCGCGTCATGGGGCTGGTCGAGAGCATGGCGCGGCTGCGCCAGGCCGGGCGCGAGGTGGTGCTGGTGTCGAGCGGCGCGGTTGGCATGGGCATGCGCGTGCTGGGACTGAAAGAGCGGCCGCGCTCGCTGGGCATGCGGCAGGCGTGCGCGGCGGTGGGGCAGGGGCACCTGATGAGCGTTTACACGCAGGCCTTCGCGCAGCTGGGTGTGACCACGGCGCAGGTGCTGCTCACGCAGGAAGATCTAGCCGACCGCGATCGCGCGCTGTGCCTGCGCACGACGTTGATGCGGTTGCTCGAGCTCGGCGTCGTGCCGGTGCTCAATGAGAACGACAGCGTGAGCGTGCGCGAGCTGGTGGAATACAACCGCACCCAGACCCAGAAGGCGGTCGCCGCCGGGGCGACCGCGACAGCGGCGTCGCCCGCCGCGCCCAGTGCCGCGTCCGAGCTGGCCGGCTTCGGCGACAACGACGGGCTCTCGGCGCGCGTCGCGGTGAGCCTCGACGCCGATCTGCTGGTGCTGCTCACCAACGTCAGCGGACTCTTCACCGCCAATCCGCGCACCGATCCCGCGGCGGTCCGACTCTCCGAGCTGGCGACGATCGATGACGTGGCACTGGCGCGCGCGAGCGGCGGCTCGTCGGGCGGCACCGGCGGAATGGAGAGCAAGCTGCTGGCGGCACGGCTCGCGAGCTCCGAGGGCACCGCAGTGTTGATCGCCGGCGGCGGCGAGCCGCGTATCATCGAGCGCGCGTTGGGCGGCGAGGACGTCGGCACGCTGGTTGGCGGCGTCGAGCGGCGGCCGGCGCGGATCCGGCACATCGCCGTGTCGGCGCGACATCGCGGCGCGCTGGTGGTCAACGAAGGGGCGCTGCGCGCGCTCGGTGACGCCAAGGCATCGCTGTTGCCGATCGGCGTGGTCGCCGTCGACGGCAACTTCGAAGAAGGGGACGTCGTCGAGATCCGCGACGGCAGCGGGCGTGTGCACGGGCGTGGCCTGGTGAACTATCCGTCCGACGCTTGCCGCGCGCTCGCCGGCCGGCACAGTGACGATATCGACGCGATCCTCGGCTGGCGCGGCTACGACGCGTTGATCACGCGCGACAACCTGGTGATGGGGGCGGTATGAGCCTGACTCAGGACATCGCAGTTGCCGCGCGCGCGGCTGGCGCGGCGCTGGCGGGGCTTTCGGTGGAAGATCGGTCGGCGTTGTTGAGCGACCTGGCGGCGGCACTGGCCGACCCCGACACGCGCCAGGCGATCTTCGCCGCCAACGCCGCCGATCTGGAACGCGCGCGCGCAGCGGCGGCCACCGGCGCGCCGATGCCGGCATCGATCAAGCGTCTCGGCCTCGACGCGGGAAAGCTCGACAACGTGATCGAGGGGCTGCGCCAGCTGGCGGCGATGCCGGAGCTCACGAACCAGGTGACGTTGCGGCGCGAGCTGGACGACGGGCTGGTGCTGGAGCGCAAGACCTGTCCGCTTGGCGTTCTCGGCGTGGTGTTCGAGGCGCGCCCTGACGCGCTGGTGCAGATCGTCGGGTTGGCCTGGAAGAGCGGCAACGCTGTGCTGCTCAAGGGCGGCAGCGAGGCGCGTGAGAGCAACCGCGCGCTCTCGACGGTGATCCATCGCGTGCTGTCGCGGCGCGGGCTCGACCTGCGCAGCACGGTGCTGCTCGAGGACCGCGCCGACGTCGGCGCGCTGCTGGGTCTGCACGGCTTCGTCGATCTGATCGTCGCGCGCGGCTCGTCGGAGTTCGTGCAGCACGTGCAGCAGAGCACGCGCATTCCGGTCATGGGGCATGCGGCCGGTGTCTGCCACCTGTACCTGCACGCCGCCGCCGATCCAGCGATGGCGGCGCGCGTGGCCGTCGACGCCAAGTGCAGCTATCCGGCGGCATGCAACAGCATCGAGGCGCTGCTCTGGGATCCAGGCGCCGCGGCTGCGCTCGACGCGGCGGTGGTGGCGCTGACCGCGGCCGGCGTGGAGCTGCGCGGCTGTCCGCGGACGCGCGCGCGCCACTCGACGATGACGCCGGCCGGCGACGGCGACTGGGGACACGAGTTCGGCGCGCTGGTGCTGGCCGTGCGCCAGGTGGCCGACATGGATGAGGCGCTGGCCTTCATCGAACGGCACGGCTCGCGACACACGGAGGCGATCGTGACCGCCGACCGCACCGCCGCCGAGCGCTTCCTGACCGCGGTCGACGCCGGCAGCGTCTTTCACAACGCGAGCAACCGGTTCGCCGACGGCTTCCGCTACGGCCTGGGCGCCGAGGTCGGCGTCAGCACCGACAAGCTGCACGCCCGGGGCCCGGTGGGGGTCGAGGGATTGTTGACTTACCGCTGGCTGCTGCGCGGCGACGGGCAGGTCACCACGGCATACGGACCGGGCGGCCGGCGGTACACGCACCGCGACTTGAAGTGATGATCGGCGGGGTCGCGGGGCGCGCCGAGCGCCTTGGCCGCGCCGCTCCTTCCTACCCCCTCTCCTCCATGTCCGCATGGAGGAGAGCGTCGGGGTGAGGAGGTCCGCGTTGGATGCACCGCCGCCACTCGTCGGATCCCCCTCACCCTAACCCTCTCCCCCAGCAGACTGGGGGAGAGGGGATCAGACTGGGGGAGACGGGATAAAGAGTGGCAGGCTTGCGGCCCCAGGCCCCTTCCGGGCGTTTGACTCCCCCGTCCCGCCCTCCTATATTCCGGTCGGTCATTTTTGGGGACAGCTTTCGTTCGTAAAGTCGAAAAATGCCTTTGTTTTCCGCAGATCTCGCGCCATCTCCCCAGCGCGACGCGACCTCGGCACCTACGCCTCGGCCCCAGCCGGACCGCCCGGCCCTGGTGCCGATCTTTCTGAAGCTGGCCGGACGCCGCGTGCTGGTCGTTGGCGGCGGCCCGGTCGCGGCGGCGAAGCTGGCTGGGCTGCGCGATACCGGCGCCGAGATCGTGCTGGTCGCGCCCGCGATCGGCGCGCCCGCGCGCGCGGAGATCGCGCGCCATCCAAAGGGTGTGACCGTCGTCGAGCGGCCCTTCGAAGAGCGTGACCTCGACGGCGCGTGGCTGGTCATCGCGGCGGCGCCGCCCGAGGTGAACCGCGAGGTCGCTGCCGGAGCCGAGTCGCGACGCCTGTTCGTCGTCGCCGTCGACGATCCCGCGGCTGCGAGCGCCTACGGCGGCGGCACGCTCCGGCGCGGCGGCGTGACCGTCGCGATCTCCACCGACGGGCAGGCCCCTGCGCTCGCCGGGTTGCTCCGCGAGGGGCTGGAAGCCGTGATTCCGCCCGACGCCGACATGGACGCCTGGGTGGCGGAAGCCAATCGGCAGCGCCCGCTCTGGCGCGCTGGGCGCGTGCCGATCACCGAGCGCCGCCCGCTCCTGCTGCGCGCGCTCAACCGGATCTACGACCGTGAGGGTGATAAATGAGCGTGCCCGGACGCGTGACGCTGGTCGGCGCCGGCCCAGGCGATCCCGAGCTGCTCACCGTGCGCGGTGCGCGCCGGCTGGCGTCGGCCGATCTCGTGCTCTACGATGCGCTCTCGTCGGAGGGGATGCGCGATCTCGCGCCCCACGCGCGCTGGTTCTACGTCGGCAAGCGCGCCTGCCGCAATTCGATCGACCAGGATGTGCTCAACCGCCTGATGATCAAGCACGCGTCGCGCGGGAGGCACGTCGTGCGCCTGAAGTGCGGCGACCCCTTCGTCTTCGGGCGCGGCGGCGAGGAGGTGCTGGCGCTGGGCGAGGCCGGCATCCCGGTCGAGGTCGTGCCCGGCCTGTCGACGGCGATCGCTGCGCCGGCCCTGGCCGGCATTCCGGTCACGCATCGCGGGCTTGCGTCGAGCTTCGCCGTGCTCACCGGCCACCACGAGCACACCTACGGCCCGTTGCTCGACGCCTTTCCCCCGGGTGCGCTCACGCTCGTGGTGCTCATGGGCGTGCGCCAGCGCGGGGCGATCGCCGCGCGTCTGGTCATGCGCGGCTGGTCGCCATCGACGCCGGCGGCGCTGGTGATGGGTGCCGCGACCGACAAGGCCTGGCGCTGGATCGGTCCCCTCGGCGGGCTGGGCGCGGTCGAGATCCCGGCGGCGTCGGCCGACGCGCCGGGCATGCTGGTGATCGGCGACGTGGTGTCGCTGGCGGAGCGGATCGGCGCCGGCGTGACGGTGCCCGAGCAGGTGTCCGGGGGTTCGTCGGGTTAGGGCGGGAAGGGCGGGTCACATGAGCTTGGTCGTTCGCAATCTCACGAAGCGGTTCACGGTGCGCGGCACGCCCGCGGTCGCCGACGTGTCCTTCGCCGCGCCGACCGGCGGCATCACCACGCTGCTCGGCCCGTCGGGCTCGGGCAAGTCGACGGTGCTGCGCATGGTCGCTGGGCTCGAGCAGCCTGACAGCGGCAGCGTGGTGTTCGGCGACCGCGACTTCACGACGGTACCGGCGCAGCGGCGTGGAATCGGCTTCGTGTTCCAGAGCTACGCGCTGTTCAAGCACATGAACGTGCGCAAGAACATCGCGTTCGGCCTGCGCGTGCGCAAGATGCCGGCCGACCAGATGGACGCGCGCGTGGACGAGCTCCTGGCGCTGGTGCAGCTCGAAGGCCTCGGCGACCGCTATCCCGGGCAGCTGTCGGGCGGGCAGCGGCAGCGCGTGGCGTTCGCGCGCGCGCTGGCGATCTCTCCGCAGTTGCTCTTGCTCGACGAGCCGTTCGGCGCGCTCGACGCGCAGGTGCGCCTGGAGCTGCGCGAGTGGCTGCGGCGCTTTCACGACAAGCGCCACGTGACGACGCTGCTCGTGACCCACGATCAGGAGGAGGCCATGGAGGTCTCCGATCACGTCGTCGTGATGCACGAGGGTCGCGTCGCGCAGGTCGGGCAGCCGCAGGAGGTCTACGATCGTCCGGCCACGCCGTTCGTGGCGTCGTTCGTCGGCGGCGCCAACGTGCTGCACGGCCACATGCGTGACGGGCGCGCCAGCGTCGGTGACCGCGCCAGCGTCGGGTCGTTCGTGGTGACTGCGCCCGACGGCACGCAGGCGCCCGACGGCACCGCGGTCAACGCGTTCGTGCGACCGCACGATGTGACGCTGACCAAGGCCGGCGACGGCGCGCCCGAGGTCTCGGTCGCGCGCGTCGAGCGGCTCACCTGGCTGGGCGGATATGTGAAGGTTGCGCTCAAGCTGTCCGACGGCGCGCCGATGACCGTCGAGATGCAGAAAGCCGAGGTCGAGGCGCTGGCGATCCGCGAGGGTGATCTGGTCATGGCCAACCTGCGCGAGGCGAAGGTTTTCGTCGAGGACTACTCGATCTGATGCGCGTCTACGGCAGCATCACCGAGACGGTCGGGCACACGCCCCTGGTCGATCTGGTGCGGATCGCCGCGTCGAGCCGACCGCCGCTGTCGGCGCGGCTGCTCGGCAAGATCGAATCGCGCAATCCTTGCGGCAGCGTCAAGGACCGCATCGGCATCGCCATGGTCGAGGATGCCGAACGACGCGGCGTGCTCGAGCCGGGTTCGACGCTGGTCGAGCCCACGACCGGCAACACGGGCGTGGCGCTGGCGTTCGTGGCGGCGTCGCGCGGCTACAAGCTGATCGTCACCATGCCCGAGCGCATGTCGAAAGAGCGGGTCGCCCTTTTGCGCTATCTGGGCGCCGAGGTGGTGATGACGCCCGGCTCGCTCATGAAGGACGCGGTCGCGCGCGCCGCCGCGCTGGTCAAGGAGATCCCGCGCGCGGTCATGCTCGAGCAGTTCAAGAACCCGGCGAACCCCGAGGCGCACCGGCGCGCCACCGGCCCGGAGATCTGGGAGGACACCGGCGGCTCCGTCGACATCTTCGTCGCGGGCGTCGGTACCGGCGGCACCATCACCGGCGTCGGCGAGGTGCTGAAGCAGAAGAAGCCCGGCGTGAAAGTGATCGCGGTCGAGCCGGCCAAGGCGGCGGTGCTCGCCGGTGCGCGCCCCGGCAATCACATGATCCAGGGCATCGGCGCGGGCTTCGTGCCGCAAGTGTTGAACCGCGAGATCCTCGACGAGGTGGTCCCGGTCACCGAGGACGAGGCGATGGCGGCGGCGCGCCAGCTGGCGCGTGAGGAGGGGATCCTCGCCGGCATCTCGAGTGGAGCCGCGCTCGCGGCCGCCATGACGGTCGCGCGCCGGCCCGAGAACGCGAAGAAGGTGATCGTGGTGATGCTGCCCGACACCGGCGAGCGATACGTGAGCACGCCGCTGTTCAGCGAGATGGTGGCGGGGTCGTCGTAAGTTTCCGGGTCGTCGTAAGTGGTAGCGCCGTCTGTCGCCTGTCCCTTTCCGGTCCCCTCGCCCCGTCCGCGGGGAGAGGGTTATGGAGAGGGGCCGTCAGGCGACGTACTCGCAAGGTCTGCCCTCTCCTAACCCTCCCCCTGCGGACAGGGGGAGGGGACCGGACGCGGCCTACCGACTTCTTGATCTTCGTCTTTCCGCCGCTCGCTCGATCAACTCCGCCAGTAAGCTGCGGTGACACCGCTCGGCATCCACGCAGGCCGACGAGCACAACAACGTCACCGTCTCGCCCGCCGCGACCCGCACCGCCAGCGACCCCAACATCGCGGCGCCACGGCCGCTCGGCTGCATCATCTCTTCCAGATAGCGCCGGCGGTATTCGGGCCATTCGATCGGCGAAACCTCCTTGCCGTAGAACGCGGCGTGGAGCTCGCGGCTCGGGCCGAGGTCTTCCATCCAGGCATCCCAGGGCTCCTGTTCCTTGCGCACACCGCGCGGGCGGTAGCGGCAGACCAGCACGCGCAGGCCGTCGTCGGCCTCGGCGGCGTCGTTCCAGCGCTTGGTCCGGATCGGCACGCGCCCAAGCATAACCAACCCCGACGCTCGGCTCGCGGCGGCGTTCCAACTTGCCCGCAACCGCCGACCCCGCCCCCCCTGCCTATCCGTTGCCCCAATCTCCCCAATCGGATCTTGACCCGCTGCCCCCCCAATCCAACAACCTGCGGGGTGCGGCGTTTACAGGCAGAGAAGTAACGACCGTACTGGTTCATATTCCCTGACTATTTTTGGGGATAGAAAGCGCAGCGCGTCTCGGGTCGAGTTTGTCTGGTAGGGTAGGTGCCATGGCAACATCGACCGACGGACGGCTTCTGGTCGCGCTGAGCCTGACCGCCGCGTTCTCGATCGCGACGTCGATCCTGGCGTCGGGCACCGCGCGCGCTTGAGGGGTCTCGACGGCTGACGGTCTGTCGGCCTGCAGCTACTCCGAGCACCAGGAGGCGGATCGCCCGCGCTGGAACGTCGGCGCGTCGGGGAGCTACACCTCGACGACGATCGACTTCTCGAACAACCTGCACGTGGGCGAGACCCGTTCGTCGCTGGTCGCCTCGCTCGCCTACCATCCGACCGGGCGGTTGACCCTCCAGCTCGCCGCGGGCGGCACGCTGGGCGGTCGGTTGGAGTCGCCCGCCGGCAACCAGGACTTTTCGTCGGGTGTAGCCGCGGCCGTCGGCGGCTCCTACCGCGTCCTCAGCATGCCGCGCGCCTTCGGCGTGCTGACCGGCAACCTGTCATTCTCGCGGCAGAGCACGACCCTGGCTGGCATGAACGGCATGCCCGACGTGACCGCGCGCTACGAAGCGTTCGATTTTCGCATCGGTGCGCTGGTCGGAACCACGCTGTGGAAGGTGCTGAGCCCGTACGCCGTCGGCCGGGTCTTCGGCGGGCCGGTCTACTGGACCTATCAGGGCACCAGCGTCACTGGCACCGACGCCCATCACTACCAGCTGGGGGCGGGCGTCACGCTGGTCCTGGCGCGTCGCTTCAGCTTCTTTGCCGAAGGGGTCCCCCTCGGCGAGCGCTCGGTCTCTGCCGGCACCGCGTTCGCTTTTTGACAGGCGATTTCCGGGCCCCCCGACACCCCCCTTGCCATCCGCTCCGGACCGGATAGAACACTGTCTTTCCCAACAGACACGCCCGAGGAGCGACGCACAGCGATGAGCAAGGACGCGGCAAAGACGTGGAAGCAGACCCTGGGGTCCGCGATCCCGGAGGCGTGGGGCCGGGAGATCGACATCTTCGAGACGCAGATCGAGCTGCGGAAGAAGGGCAAGATCGAGGAGAAGCTGTTCGCCGAGACGCGCCTGCGCCGCGGGGCGTACGGCCAGCGCTATGACAACGGCCAGCGTCACGACGGCGAGATCACACAGACGCTGCGCTTTCCCTCGGGTGAGATCACCAAGGGCCCTGTGACGTTGTGGGACGCGCCGGGCATGCAGCGGATCAAGATCCCGTTCGGCCGCATGACCGCGGACCAGCTCGACGTGCTCGCTGCGCTGGCCGAGGAGTACTCCGATCGCATCCTGCACGTGACCACGCGCCAGGACTTCCAGCTGCACTTTGTGCACATCGACGACACGCCGGATCTGATGCGGCGGCTCGCAGCGTCGGGCATCACCACGCGCGAGGCATGCGGCAACACCGTCCGCAACGTGACCGGGTGCCCGCAGATCGGCGTCTGCCCGACCGAGGCCTTCGACACCGCGCCGTATGCCAAGGCGATCACGTTCTTCCTGCTCGGGCATGACGACACGCAGAACTTCGGCCGCAAGCTCAAGATCGCGTTCTCGGGCTGCGCCGACAATCCCTGCGGCCTCACCAACTTTCACGATGTCGGCTGCATCGCGCGCACGCGCGTCGTCGACGGAAAAGAGAAGCGGGGCTTCGAGTACTACGTCGGCGGTGGCCTCGGCTCGGTGCCGCAGCACGCCCAGCTCTTCGACGACTTCCTGTCCGAGGATGAGCTGCTGCCGATGACCCAGGCGGTGAGCCGCGTGTTCGGTCGCCTGGGTGAGAAGGCGAACCGCGCCAAGGCGCGCCTCAAGTTCCTGGTCAAGAAGCTGGGCATCGAAGAGTTCAAGCGGCTGGTCCTCGAGGAGCGCGCCACGCTGCGCCCCGATCCGCGCTGGACGTCGTTCCTGTCCGACTTGCATGTCACCGACGAGACGCCGATCCGTCCGGCGGGCGCGCTGCCGCCGGGGCCGCACGCTCCCGGATTCGACGTCTGGCGCGCCAGCAACGTCGTCGAGCAGCGCCAGCCCGGGTACGCGATGGCCACGATCACCCTGCCGCTCGGCGACATGACGTCGGACCAGGCGCGCGCGCTGGCCGATGTCGCGCGCCGCTTCTGCGGCGACGCGATCCTGACGACCGTCGAGCAAAACATGATGCTGCGCTGGATCAGCCTGGCCGACCTGCCGGCCCTCTACGACGCGCTGGTGGCGATCGAGCTCGCGTCGCCGGGCGCCAGCACCATCAGCGACATCACCGCCTGCCCAGGCACTGACACGTGCAAGCTCGGCATCTCGTCGTCGCGCTCGTTGGCAGCGGAGCTTGGCCGCCAGCTCCAGCAGAGCGGCATCGCCGACGATCCCAACGCGCGCGGTTTGCACATCAAGACCAGCGGTTGCTTCAACTCGTGCGGCCAGCACCACGTGGCCGATTTGGGTTTCCTCGGCGTCAGCCGCAACGTCGGTGGCCGCCGCGTGCCGCACTTCCAGCTCGTGGTCGGCGGCCAGTGGACCAAGAACGGCGGCGCCTACGGCCTGGCCATCGGCGCGGTGCCGTCGAAGCGCGTGCCCGAGGTCGTCAAGCGGCTCACGTCGCGCTACGCGGCCGAGAAGCAGCCGGGCGAGGGATTCGCGGCCTTCGTCAATCGCATCGGCAAGAAGACGATCCGCGCGCTGGTCGAGGAGCTGCAGGCCCTTCCGAGCTACGACCAGGACCCGAGCTTCTACTCGGACTGGGGCGATCCGCGCGAGTACACCATCGACGACATGGGCGTCGGCGAGTGCGCCGGCGAGGTCGTGCCGATGGTCGAGGTCGGCCTCGCGGCGAGCGAGCGCGAGATCTTCGAGGCGCAGATCCTGCTTGACGACGGCAAGATCAAGGACGCGGTATCGCGCGCCTACAGCGCGATGCTCGAGGCGGCGCGCTCACTCGCCCGCGAGAAGAGCCCGAACGTGAGTGCGGAGCCCGACGAGGTGGTCGGCGAGTTCCGCAAGCACTTCTACGACACGCAGCTCTTCTTCGATCCCTACGCGGGCGGCAAGTTCGCG